>RCNB010002140.1_pt1 | contig 12213 bp, 10 predicted proteins | sample 2041321 | NCBI WGS metagenome assembly RCNB01 (sample SAMN09708232, study PRJNA481090) | Marine sediment metagenome, whole genome shotgun sequencing project. | reverse complement strand
CAAAATTCTATCAGAATTACTATATGATCATTTGCATATCAAATATGAGGATTTAGGCATAACAGGTTCCATTTTATGGGAAGGACAAACAGAAAAATCGGATATTGATCTAATGATTTATGGGAATGAATACGTTCAAACATTTAATGAAAAATTTCCTGTAATTTTTGAGAACTCTAAAGATATAAAACCAATGACTCCGGAAAAAAGACAACGATATGAGATAAGTATGAGTAAGAAATCGGGCTTACCTCAAAAGATTACCTCGAAATATATCAAAATGAAAACTTGGTTATCCGTTTTTAATACAACTGATTTATCAATGATATTTAGTCCTAGACCGTCAGAGATACCATATCAATATGGTGAACTAACATTCAAACCTCTAAAACCTATTGATGTTGAGTGTACAATTTCTAATGCTGATCTAGGTTCAGCTTATCCATCTATTTATGAGATTACAAATCCTAAGATTCTAACTGAAGAGCTAAATGAGTTGGAAACATCCTTAACGAGAATTTTATCCTTTGAAGGAGCACTTACGGGCTATTTTGTAAAAGATGATGTAGTAGTAGTTAGAGGATTATTAGAAGAAGTAATTGATTACAAAAAGAATAGGAAATTCCATCAAATAATCTTGGGAACAAAGGAATGCAGAGGAAATGAATTCATCTTATTCAAAGAAGATTATCAAAAACTAATGAAATAAGAAAAAACAGTTGTAGTTTGCTTTTAAAGAAAAGTTATTAAAATTGAATGTAAACATTTACTCGTGATTATGCCATGTCAAAAAAACTAGAGAAAGAAGCTACTGAATTCCGTAATGAAATCCCTGAATTAGAAGGACTACTTGTTGGCAAATTAGATGGTAGCAAATTATGGGGCGACACGTTAAAAGATCTAAATCATGAATTTATTCTCTCAAGTGCTTCAGTTGTAGTTAGAGCTATGAAGAAGTTAAGAGAATCCATCGATAAAAAAGAGATTAAAACAATTGATACTGAAATTGAAGATGGATACATAACAATTATTGCTGCTGATAAATCTATTATCGTTGCATTTTATGGTGCTGATGCTAAATCACAATTAGGCATTATTAAAATCAATCTTAGAAAATTTGCACAGAAAATAGAAAAATTAGTTTAGGGATTGCTATTTTTTCCCTAATCTCTCATTTCTTTTATATCAAAAACGACTTTTAATTTTTGTATTTTTATAAAGCAAATTAAACATTACATGGATAGTGCTCAGATATTACGAGGACTTTTGTTAGCCGAGAAAGGTTTTCATTTAGTAATCTCAAAACTATTTAAATATACAATAGCTTGGTAAATTATACCACAAGAAGAACATTAATAATAATCTTTGAAAGGTAGGTTATTGTCGGATGTTTACTCTATAACAGTATGGAACTATATGAGCAGGTGAGAAAAGCTGGTTCACATAACACGGTTAGTTCTTGAGAATTTCAAGAGCTATGGACGACGCAAAGTTACTTTGAATCTTACAAAAGGATTAACAGTAATTAGTGGTCCTAATGGTTGTGGAAAATCAAATATTTCTGATGCAATTCAATTCGTAATTGGTCAACTTAGTTCTAAAACAATAAGAAGTAAAGGTCTTGCTGGAGTAATTTTTTCTGGAACAAGGGAAGGGCAAAAAACAGCTCCATTCTCGAAAGTTACTTTGGTTTTGGATAATTCCGCTGAACCAAAAGAAATTCCAGTAGCAACTGATGAGGTACATATCGGTAGAAAAGTCTACATCGATGGACGAAGTGAATATTATCTTAATGGATCACGAATTACACGAAATGAAATCATCGATACTCTTGCAATTTGTGGTATATCAATTGATGGTTATAATGTTATTAGACAAGGTGAAATAGCTAACTTTTCAAATATGTCTCCCGCAGAAGTAAGAGGATTATTTGAAGAAATCGCTGGAATAGCTGCTTACGAAGAAAAAAGAGATCGTGCACAAAAAAATCTCGATGATGCTAAAAGCAAATTAAAAATTGCTACTTTTAGATTAGAAGAATCCACAAGAAATCTAACTCGTTTAGAAAAGGAAAAGGTAGATGCAATTAGACATCAAGAATTAACTGTTCGAATAAAGAATACAGAAGCAAAATTAATTCATTCTAGAATTAGACAATACAAAGAGAGAATAACTGAAATAACAGAACAAATTGATGCTTTGAAAATTGCTCAGAAAACATCTGAAGAAACAATTAAACAGATTACGGTCGCAATTGCATCCTATGATGATATGATCAAGGAAGCTAAATCAAAAGTAAAAGATGCAACAACTAATACTATTAATGCACTAAGTAATGAAGTCGAAGATTTAACTCGAAGAAAATCCGACGTTGAAGCAAAGAAATCACAATATAGCATGCAAGCTCAATCACTCAGAAATGAGAAAGACGGTTACAATAGCGAAATAAGTATTATTTACGAAGAAAATAAAGACCTCCAAAAAACAGGGAAAACATTCAAAGAACAACTCGATGGTACAGATGTAACGTTAAAGAAAATCCAAGAAGAGCTTGACAAACAAAGATCACAATTAGAGGGTTCTAAAAGTAGTGAAATTATGGATCAATTGGAGGAGATTCGATCAAACTCAACAGAGATGAATAAACGAAAAGCAGACATCGAATCACAATTGGCCATTTATAATAATAATTTGAATGTTAACAAATCAAAAGTCGATGAAAGAGAAAAACGAGTAGTAGACGTTGCTGGCATTCTAGCAACATTCCTAAGTCGTAAAGCAAAGTATCTTGATGAAATTGCTGCATATGATGAATCGACAAGAGAATTAACAGTTAAAGTTGATGAATTACGAGCTGAGCTTGCTATTGTAGAGCAAGAATTAGATGAAAATGAACAAACTCACAGGGATACTGCTCTTACAATAAAACGCATTCAAACAGAAATGGCTACTACCAAGAAAATAATGAAAGAAATGGCTAGTAGAGATAGAGGACTAAAGCTTGTGTTACAAGCACGTGATGAAAAGAAAATCAAAGGTATTTATGGTCCTGTAGGCGAATTATGTAAAACTCATCCTCAATACTCTATAGCATTAAATGTTACAGCTGGTGCCAGATCTGAGTTTGTAGTAGTAGAAAATGATCAAGTAGCTGCTGATTGTGTTATGTTAATTAAGAAAGCTAAAGCAGGAAGACTAACTTTCTTACCTTTGAATAAAATACGACCAATAGTTATCCCTCAAAACATAAAGGATAAAAGCATAATTGGTCGAGCTATTGATTTAGTTGAATTTGATGAAAAATACAGAAAAGCAATAGAATATGTTTTTGGTCAAACATTAATTGTCAAGAATCTTGATGCTGCCAGAAAATTCGGTTTTGATCACCGTGCAGTTACTCTTGAAGGGGATGTTGTTACTCCTTCCGGTGCAATAACAGGAGGATTCTATAGAGGAAAAGATAGGAATAAAATTTCATTAATTATTGAAGATGAATCCAAACTTCCGGAACTCGAAGAGAAACTTACTAGCTTGCAAGAAGAAAGAACACGGTTAGTAGAATACAAAAACGATATTGCTAAAGAATTAGATGATGAAAATGTCCCTCAACTAAGTGATGTTATTAGAAATCGAGATTTACGCAAACGAGACATTACTGGTATTGAGGAAGAAATTCAGTTACGAAGTCAAGAAAACTTACGGTTACAAAAAGAACTCGAAGATATTACCATAGAGTATGAAGGATTAGAAATTCAAATTGAAGATTTATTGAAATCACGCAAAGATATAGGGTTAACACTTGATGCTTTGTTAGAGCATGAATTAAAGCTTAAAGAAGAACTCAATACTAAAGGAGTTCAAAATATTCTTACTGATATTAAAACCAAAGAAAGTGAGCAAGTTGAGATTGCTAACATCATAAATGACCTAAAGATGGAGCATTTCAAAACCACAAATGATTTCGATAAAAACCTGGAATTAATTGAAAGCTTGAAAAAGAAAATAGTAGATATAGAGGAGAAAGAACCATCGCTTGTAGAAGAAGTCTCTGCAATTGATACAGAAATATCTAAATTAGCTCAAGAATTGAATGCAAAGAGAACTCAGAGAGATGAGTTATTCAAGCAAATTGAAGAAAGTCAAAATGAACAAGAAAAATTAGACGAAGAACAAAGAGCATTGCGTAAAAACTTAGAAGATGAGCAAGCAGATCAAAGTCAAAACCTTGTTTTAATTGAAAGATTTACAAATGAAAAAGCAAGTGCTGATAATCAAATCCTTGAATTAGAGAATTTAGCGACAGAAAGAGATCTTCCTTACATTTTCGCTGAAGATGAAATTATTGATGTTGAAGTGCTTAGAGAAGCAATGAATGGTCTTAGAGCTGAATTAGAAGGTTTACCAGAAATCAATATGAAAGCAATCTCGCAATATGAAGAAGAACTTGAATTAAACAAAGAACTTATTGAAAAACGAAAATTCGTTGAAAAAGACTTTGAAGCAATAAGTCAGGCTATTAATGACATAGAAAGCGAGAAAAGAGCAAAATTCATGGTGGTTTTTGACAGTATTTCCATGGACTTTAACAAAATTTTTGGTATTCTTTCACCAGACGGAAGAGCAAAATTAGAATTAGAAGATCCTGATGATCCATTCAATGGTGGAGTCCATATTATGGCAAATCCTGGTGGAAAGAAGATAGCTAGTATGTTGTCCCTTTCAGGAGGAGAAAAATCACTCACAGCTCTTGCTATGATCTTTTCAATTCAAAGATATAAACCGGCACCATTTTATGTATTTGATGAAATTGATGCTTTCTTGGATATCAATAATATAAGCAAAGTAGCTACACTCGTGCGAGAAATGAGTGGAATGACCCAAATCGTGGTAATCAGCTTACGTGCACCAATGATTGCTGTTGCAGAGAAAATATTTGGTGTGACAGCAGGTGAAGATCGCATTTCACAACTTGTTTCAGTTACATTAGATGATATTATGAAAATTGTGGAACAAACAGATACACCATCAGAAGCAGAAGTATATGACTATTAAGATTAATTAATCATAAGAACTGATACACCATATCGAAGAATAGAGTTGAAAGTAATTTGGCGCAAGAAAATTTTAAATCCGGTATAGATTCAGAGCCAACAATACCTGAAGAATACCCATTTTGGTTAAAAGCGCCATTTAGACTTCTTACAGATGTTACTCAATTTAGAAAGGTTGATCCTTGGGATTTAGAAATAGCCGAGCTAATAACAAAATTTGTAGAGGAAATGAGATCATTAGATGATATTAATTTCCCTGTTTTAGGAAGAGCAATATTATCTGTATCTATTCTCTATCGTGCAAAAGTATCAGACCTCATCAAACTCATCGAAGAAACTGATGAAAACAAAGAAGATCTAGAAGCATTAGGTTTTGATATACCAGAGATAAGTCCTTCTTATCATATCTCACAAAGACCAGTTACTTTTAATGAATTAGTTTATGCTTTTCAAGGATTATTAAAACAAGAAGCAAGATACAAGCATCGTTTAGTTCTTGAAAAAAGAAGGTCACTTATACAACCACTTTATATCCCTGCAGAACCGGTAAAAATCATTGATGAAGAATCAACGAAAATCCAAAAACTAAAACAAGATACCTATAGATTACTTGTAAAACTGTACGGAAAACTTAATCGTCCGATTTATTTTGAAGAATTAATCTTAGCAAATTCATCGAAGGTACAAATTATTCGTACTTTCTTGTGTATTCTCTTTCTTAATTTTGAATTAAAATGTGTAATTCATCAAGATGAAGACTATGGACGAATTACCCTTCATCCTTTACGAGATGATGAAGAAGAATTTCTTGGAGAACTTGAAAAAGTCATTAAGAAGAAATTAAGGGATGACATTGAAGAGGAACAAGATGTAATCATAGATGAAATAGATGAAGATGAGAACATTGATGATTTCATCTTTGAAAATGAACAACTATTCGAATCTGAATAGATAATGAATAATAAAGAAAAGATAAAGAGTAAAAAAACTATTTCTAGCTTTTTTATCCACCGGGGGCAAATAAGTTGTATATATACGGTCCTACTAATACAAGCAAGATTAGGACAACTGCAACAATCATTACAGCATAGGGACCTACTTTTATTCCTGGAGTATCTTCCTCAAAGAATCTAATTAAACCTGCACCTGTAGCGGGCATTGCGCCACCGCCACCACTATCACCGGATCTACGTGCTCTTCTGCTCATTTTGAGTCCCTTACTTGTTAATTTTGATTAGGTATTGTCATTTGTTCATCTATTCTTAAAACTTTCTGATGTCTTGGAATTTAAACAAATTGTTCAAAGAATATCTTTTGATATTTTGATATAATCACAAATTGAAAATTACCCTTATAAGACAATAAGTTATACCAATATTATTTGGTTATATGCTTCTAAATGGGATGATAAAATGAAATTAAGCAAAGCTTCTGAAATTACAAGCAAAATTCTCAAAGAAGTTGGGAAAGTTATTGTTGGCAAAGAACAAGTATTAGAAAAGGTTTTGATTGGAATACTTGCAAAAGGGAATCTTTTACTTGAAGATGTTCCTGGTCTGGCTAAAACTATGATGATCAAAGCTTTTGCGCAAGTTATGAATTGTAAATTTACTAGAGTACAATGTACTCCTGATTTACTTCCAGCTGATGTTACTGGTTCTACGATTTACAACCAAAAAGAGCAACAATTCTCTTTTCGTAAAGGCCCAGTATTTACTAACCTCTTATTAGTTGATGAAATAAACAGAGCATCACCTAAAACACAGTCCTCTTTACTTGAAGCTATGCAAGAACATCACGTAACCGTTGATGGTATAACTTATCCTTTAGATAAACCATTTCATGTGCTAGCTACACAAAATCCCATAGAATTTGAAGGAACCTTCCCACTCCCAGAGGCTCAACTTGACAGATTTATTATGCGAATCAGTGTAGGTTATCCAAACGAAGCAGAAGAGATTGAAATCTTAAATCGTAGGATAGATCGAAAGAAAGAGGAGTTTGAGTTAACAGCAATTACAAACCAAAGCGAAATAATTGAAATTCAAAATGTTGTAGAGGATATTCATATTGATGATAGAATAAAGAAATACATCGTTGATATTGTAAGATCTACTCGAGATAATGACCGAATAGAAGTTGGATCGAGTCCAAGAGGTAGTTTAGCTTTGCTTCATTTATCAAGAGCAAGTGCAGTAATTGATGGTCGTGATTTTGTAAATCCTGATGATGTAAAGAACGTAGTTATTCCTGCTCTTGAACACAGAATTATTCTTACAACTGGTAGTTGGTTAACGGGCATAAAAACAGCTGATATATTAGCACGAGAAATTACTCGAATTAAAGCACCCAGACTAGATTGAATTTAATAGATCTATCCAGTAACGAAGAGGTAAAATCATGTTTTCGCCTAAAATCCGGTGGACAGTTGCAATATTTTTTGCCATTTTATTATTGGGTATTGGATTATCTGAATGGACTATTTTCCTTTCATTAATCCCAATTAGTATATTGTTTATAATTTATTTTTACACAAAACCTGATGAAGCATTACCCATTGAAATATCTCGAGTGATGGATCAAACTCGATTCCAAGAAGGGGAACACGTAGAAATTACCTTATCCGTTCGCAATACAAGTAAGAAAGATATCAATATGCTTGAAATCATGGATGTGCTTCCCATGCAAGTTAGTCTAAAGGGGGGAAGTAACCATGTCATTACTTCCTTGAAAAAAGGGGAACAAACTCATATCAAATATAAAGTAAGCTGTGATTATCGAGGTCGATGGGAAATTGGCCCTACTCACATAAGGAATAGAAATTTTTTAGATTCAGCATACTCAACACACACGATGGATGAAACGATATCTGATTTTGTTGTCATACCAAATTTCGAAATAATTCAAGATATGCCTTTTAGAACTAAATATCCAAAAATTTCCGATGGACCTTTTCATTCAAAATTAAAAGGAGAAGGACTTGATTTCTCTGGTATAAGGGAATATATGAATACTGATTCATTAGGGCGAATAAATTGGGCTGCTACCGCAAAGTATAATCGATTGTTTACAAATGAATATGAGTTATTTAGATCAGCAGATTTGCTTTTAGTCCTTGATGCAACTGAACGTACAGCATCAATTCTTGACGATCAAATTAAGGTTGTTTTATCACTTTGTGAGCATTTTCTGAAATACAAATGTCGAGTTGGTTTGATAATTATTCGAGATGTTGTGGATAGGTTTGATCTTAGCTCATCAAGGCAACAATTAGTAAAAATCACAGAGAAATTGATCGATGTGCAAGCTACAAAAGTGGCTCAATATAATATGTTACGTAAACGAATTGATGCGAATTTAGACAAACATTTTCCACTAAATTGTTTAACAGTAATCGTTTCTCCTTTAGTCAATCCTTCAATCAATACTTTCCTTATAGAAATAGCAAGACGACGACGAAACACTTTCTTCTTAGCACCTTCAGTTGTTGCATCAGAATGGCGTTTCATTGACGAAAAAACGAATCCTGCAAATTTGCTTGTTCACCAAGATTTAATTGTACGTCAAAAAACTGAAATGAACAAAATAATCCAAAAAGGCATTGTTATTCTAGAATGGGATACGAATGTTCCTTTCAGTGTTTTTATGAATAAATTGAAACAAGTTTCAATAAGGAGGGGTGTACGACAATGAATAGTGAGGAACCCCAAGAAGTGGAATTTGTTCAAGCAGGTACGCTTAAAGTTGTCTCAGTAGTGAGGGATTCTCATATTGAAAGATATACTAAAATGAGACGTAATTTACAATTAATTGCTTTAATTTTAGTTTTACTTATTACAATTGTTGCACCACTTAATTTACTTGATTCAAGAACTGTTCTAGATATAACCGCAATAGGTTTCATTACTGCAAGTTTTATTCCTTCCTTACTAGCGATATTTGGTTTCTTACCAGGTAGAAAAGTAGCATTGATAATTTCAACATTTATCTATGGTACATGGATTCTTATCTTATCTGTTAATTTCTTGGAAATTATATTGATGTTTGCAATCCTGATATTCTTTTTTGAGGTAACTAGAACGATTATTGTTATTGAACCATTTACTAAGGATATTACTTCAGTTTCAGAAGGAGGAGTTTACTATCACGCTGCTATAACTATACAAAGATACTTTGGATTTCTTTTAAGATTCGGTGGTGTTCTCTTTGGTGGATCAACAGTACTTGGAATCATAGGATGGTTTGCAATTAAACCGATACAAGGAGATATAATTTTTTCAATTTTCCTAATTGTAAGTTTGATTCTTTTATTAGTTATTGCTCAAAGAACGCTAACACCTGATATGCAAAAATTTATCGTTCAAAAAAGACGAAGACAGATAGAAGAGGAATTAGAAAAATCGCACACTAAATTTTCATGATTCAAGAGCTATTCTAAATTTATTAACAATAGTAGCTAGTTCAATTAAGAAGAGATGATCTTCATGATCCCTATCTTTTATTACGCTTCGGATTGATTTCATTAGCTTGCCTAAATATGATTTTTCAGGTTGAATAGCCTGTAACCATGCAATTGGATTATACAAGAACGCCACAACGCTATCATTCTGAAACAATTCCTGTAATTCATTTTTATTTGTTAGTATTTCATCTATTTGTTCATCTGAAAATCCTTTTGTGACCTTAAGTAGTCTTCTTAAATCTCTATGAATAGACCGGCAAATGTTAGAACTTGTATTAGTTAATAATTCTCCTTTTCTACTATAATGTTGAGAAGACATAGTAACTTTTGCAATTGTTTTCTGATAAGAAATTCTATTCCATTTCGCAAGTTTTCTTGTTCGCTCACCAAGATCTCTGAATAGGAGTATGAAGATAAAGAGTATACTAACGATTAATATTGGTAACCAAGTAGATTCGAGAATCCCTGCGAAATCAACCATCTTCTTGTTCCTCCTCGTCTGGTTTTAGCTCTTTCTCTATGGAATCAAAGTGTTTTTCTGCTTTTTCTGATTTTTTAGATGAAATTTCATGCTCGCTATATCTAGCTTCTTCATAGAGATCTGTAAGTTCATCTAATGATTTATCTTTTAGTTCAAGTTTTTCTTTAGACTCTTTCTCAAATTCACCTGGAGTCATATCTTTCGCAGATTTAGCCCCATGATCAATTAATTTATAGGAGGTTTTATGATAAGCTCGTATAACCCTTTTACGATGGTCCTTAGTTTCTGCTTTAGGTAACCAACGAACATCTTTATCTATTGAATCTTCATGGAACTCTTCATCGCGTTTCTTATAGAAATCAAATATCACAAAACCTACCGTGACAAGAACAAAGAGTCCAGAAATAACAAGTAATGCTATAGAAACTGGTGTTTTACCAAAATCATCCCAGCCGCCACCTGGTCCCCCAGTTGTTGTATTTGTTGGGTTGGGTGTTGTCGTTACATTTCCAGTTGTTGGATCTGGTGAAGTTGGTATGCCAGATGTACCTGGTGTTCCTGTGGGAGTTAAATTAGTATCTAATGTTATATCCCTAAGATAATCCAAAAGAAAACCATACCCAACACCAATTATTGCTGCTAAAACTAAAGGTACGAGGAATTTTGTCCAACTACCATCAGCAAATAATAATCTAAAAACATAAAATAAAACAACTAAACCTAAAGTAACGAATGGGATATAGAGTGCGATTTTTGTGAATACATTATCAGAAGTTGCATTTGGCATACCCGTAAAATAATCGCTCCAACTATTATCGTCATTAACAGTATCTGTTACTTTTATGAATTCAAGTTCATTCTGACCAAACCAATCAAGTTGTAATACCTCTGATGTAGTAATGTCATTATCAACAGCAGTTAAAACTAACTCACCATTCATTAGAACAGTAAACAATTCGGTTGTCCGAGTTATCACAATATGATAATTTGTACCTCTTACCGGACTTATACTGGTTGAATTAATCACAGTTTCGCTTTGAAACCCTGAAACCCTATTTATTGCTAGATTATTACTTGTATCAAAAACTAATTTGTAACCGCTCTGACAATAATTATAATAATTGACATTTTGATCATTTCCAATAAAAATTATTGAGGCAGCACTGGTAGATGCAGGTCGGACGTTCCATTCCCATCGACCATAAGCAACATTACTTTCATGAAAAAGCCAATTCCAATCAGGTGCCTTTGAGAGCAAAACACCATTTTCACCAACAAAAACGCCGTATGTTTTATGCCAATCATCTATATCTGTTTTAAACAAATTGTAAGTGGAAAATGATATGGCCATTACAGAAATTATAAGGAAAATTGCTACAAAAATAAATTTCTTATCGAATTTGAGTTTTGATTGGGAAAACTTCATTTTCTTTTCTGATTTTTCCTTTTCCTCATAACCTTCATCCATTAATGACACCTAAAACAGTAAGGATAATATGAACGATTACTGTTTTTATTCTTTCTGAACATTTGAAAAATCAAAAAAAGAAGGGAGCAAAGCATCCCATGATTAGTATTGTTTTCAGAATTTCTTCTTTATCTATTTCGAGTACTGACACTGAAGAAGTAATTTCGGTAACTTGTGCTATCTTTGTTCCTTTTTGTTTGGCAATATATTGATCGTTTTTTTGAATAACTTGAACATTTAGACTTGGATCTTTAGTATGAGTCCATTTGAATTTGTTCAATTGTCTTCCTTGTTTGATTGTTGTATGTAGTTCTGTTTGACCATTTGATATCAATGCTACTTTGATGATTTCATTTAGTTGTTTTACCTGGACAATTAGTTCTTCATTAAAAAGAAGAATGACGGGATTTGTTGGGTGAGTAAATATTATTTTACCCACCGGTTTATTTCCGTCAACACTTTTTTGGTGAATTACCCATTGTGTTTCCATTCTAGATATTTGTAATTTCAAGTTAATCCCTTCCATTGCTTATGGTAAGGATGGATAGATAGTGTAATCCTTCTCCCATTCGACTTCGTAAGTGTATGTGATTTTCACTTCTTGATCTGGTTTGAGAGTTACTTTCCAAGTGTAAATACCGAGATTCTTTTTCTCAGGTTCTACATTTGCATCCAATGGTTTCACTTTAATGCGTTCTGATTGTGAATGAGGAATTACATCCTTAACAGTGAGAATGGAATCTTCCTTCCT
>RCNB010002139.1_pt1 | contig 12213 bp, 22 predicted proteins | sample 2041321 | NCBI WGS metagenome assembly RCNB01 (sample SAMN09708232, study PRJNA481090) | Marine sediment metagenome, whole genome shotgun sequencing project. | reverse complement strand
CGGATGCAGCACAGGGTGGACACGTACTCGCGTACGATGAGTTCGCAACTAAGTATGTGACTACTGGCGACACCGTGTCGATCAACCCAGGTGATTTCATTCTCACCTGAGTTGCACCCGTTCACGTGAAGCCTGGGTGTACTATGTGGTCGGAGGGGTGATGACGACACTCGGTATATTCATGCAGGTGGGTCTCGCCTTGGCTTTCCTCACAGCGTCCCTTCGCCTGTTTTGGACCGCCACACACGGTCGACAGAACATCAGGTATTTCCGCACCTTCGGTGGGGTCTTGACGTTGGCGTGGGCAGTGTTCAACGTGTTCTCTGTGGTCAACTTTCACTCCGTACAAAACGGTGATCCGATCGCGGCTGTTGAAACGCAAGCCAACATTGCCCGCTCCCTCCAGTACTTCAACGCGGTTGCCTTCCTGGCGTGGGGATTCCTTTTCCATGAGAGCGCGTTCGACGAGGAATGCGACAAGAAACTCACGAAGCTTTACAACGAGATGAAAGGCGAAGACTGATGGATGCGACATTGCTCACTGCCATCGCTGCAGTCGGCGCCGCCCTCACCGGTTGGGGTATGTGGTGGAACGGCAGGCAGGAACGCCAGGACAAAAAGGCTGGCATGAGGTCCGACGAGCGGACTGAGATGTTTGACGACGCCCTTCAGCTTGCCAAGGCACAGAAGGAAGCGAAGCTCGAGGCCATCGCTGCGTACAAGGAAATGTGCGAGGCAATGAAGGCCCTTACTGCCGAGGCGGACACGCTTAGGGACACCGTGCAGGGTTTGATGATTGACGTAGATAGGTGGAGGGGGGTGGCTGTCGCAGGCGTAAAGGCTGAAGTCGAGCGCACGGGGTCGGTCCCTCTTTGGTGGCCGCCAGAAGAACCCCTCCCGTAGGGTGCTGTCTAGCCCCTTAACCTTCACGTGAAGACCTGTTCTGGACATGGTGTATCATGTAGGCATGATCGTTTCACCATCGCGTCTGAAGCAGTTCGGCGGCTGCGCCCGCCAGTACTACTACGAGCACATCCTCCGCGTCGGCAAGTCGGAGGCCGGTTCGCTGACTGTTCTCGGCACCGTTTTCCACTATTCCGTTGATGTCTACGAGACATACGGATACGACATTGAACTCGCCAAGCGTGTGTTCATCTACTACTGGGACCATCCCGAAGAGCTGGGATCACCCATTGACTTCTGGCATCAACGCACCACGAAAGCAGGGCTGCGTAAGCGTGGGCTCACCATGCTGGAGCGCTACCACGAGCTGTCACCGTGGCGTGACGGCGTCCTCATTGGTACTGAAGTCAAGTTCGTGGTCCCCATTGGTGACAACTACATCCGCGGGATTATCGACAAGCTTTGGTACAGGCCGGGACAGAAGACGGTGGAGGCCATCGACTTCAAGACCGGCAGCATGGTGGACCGGAAGCTGAGGTACAACCTTCAGTTCACGTCGTACTGCTACGCGACTGAGCGTCCAGAGCTATGGGAAGGACTGGTCAACGAAGAGTTCCGAGACGGACACGAAAGGTTCAAGGGCTGGGATCGCCAGGGTTGGTGGTACCACGCAAGGAACAACAAGATGTTCAACGCAGGAAAGAGGCACGAAGCTGACTATCAGCGTCTCCGTCTGGCAGTCGACGAGATGGAGAGGGCGATTGACAACAACGTCTTCCCACTCGACTACCAGGGAACGAACTGTGGTTGGTGTGCACACACGGAAGTATGTGGCACCGAGGTCGGTAACCCCGTCCTCGAGCCGAAACAAGAAGGACTGGTGTGGGTGAAATGAGCGGCAGGCAGAACGACATGTCAAGAGAGGCCGAGGTGCTGGCCCGTATAGAGAAGGCCCGCACAGATACCCCAGAAGGTGGTGGGCCTAGAGGTCCGAGAAGGGGAAGGAATGATCCGCTTGACGCAATCGTAGGGTTGCTTGGCGGTCTGCTCGTCGAGGCAGCTAGGCAGAACGACCTGCTGGATCGCCTCTACAAGTTGCAGGAGGATGGCTGATGGACATTGAAATGACTGGCTACGAAGATAGGGAAGGCCCGTGGAAGCTCGCTGTAGCCGGACCACCGGGGGTAGGGAAGACACTTTTCTCTTCCACCGCACCCAACCCGCTCTTCAGCTTCTTCCAGGAGCAACCGAGGATCAAGTCGATTGCTGGCCGAGCAGTGCCACACGTCAAACTGGTCAACGACTACGGTGGAGGTGGCAGTGCCCTGGACAAGCTACAAGCCTTGCTCCTTCACCTGAAGTTTGAGGACCACGGGTTCGACACGTTCGTTGTGGACACCGGTGACGAACTGTTCCAGTCCATGAAGGCTGCCCGTACGTTCCAGAACGGTGGCGAGTTCAACGTCGGTGACTGGGGTTGGATCGCAGACGCCTACCGTGAAGTGATGCTTGCCATCATTGACCTTCCCATGAACGTCATCGTTACGTTCCACACGAAGCTCTCCCAGGACGAGGACACACATTACAAGGAGCTGATGTTGCAGGGGCAGGCGAAGGACGAGGCACCTGGCTGGTTCGACATCGTTGGTGCACTCGACGTGTTCGAAGTTGTTGATGAGCACGGCAATGAGATCACGAAGCGTGTCCTCTTGACCTCGTCTTCGAGGTCATACCCGTGGGTCAAGGACCACTCCGGAGTACTCCCACGCAGGTTCGAGCTGTCTCCCGGCATTACGGACGACTTCCCAAGGCTGCTTGAGTTGGTGTCGAAGCCGAACGAGACTAGCGTCAGTCACGAGATCATCGGTCAAGTAGCCCCTATCCAGATCCCAGACATCATTACCCCTGAGGGCATCCCTTCACCTGAAGACCTGGATGCCAAGAAACAGGAGGTAAATGCTTCGGCAACAGAGCCGCAGGAAACCGCCAAGGTCGCCATCGACTCCCCAGACCAGCCCAACCCAGATGCGGTTGAGCCAGTCGTGGAGCAAGTCGAACCAGCCTTGCAGGACCCGTCACCAATTAATCCGGTGGTGCCTGAAACGGTGGTTAGTGAAGTGACACCTGATGAGGGTGTGGCTGCTGTTGCCGAGATAATGGACGCCAAGGAGATCTTTGTCTGCGCAGAGTGCGGAGACTCGGTCGACGACAGCGACCTAAGGGACCTGACGCAGATCAGGTTCCGTAAGTACCTATGCAGAGTCCACTGGAAAGAGGCTCTCGGATAGGCAACGACAAGAAAAGGAGAGACAGATGCCAGTACTACAAGCTGGAGAAGTGTCTGAAGGGATCGAACTGATCCCAGAGAATGATCAGGTGAACGTTTTCCTGACCGCAGTCGAAGACAATAACTTCGAGTGGAACGGGGAGCAGGTCGAGAAGCTTCGGTGGACGTTCGTTGTGGTTGATGACGGTCCATGGAAGGGTAAGGACATTACCGGAGACACGTCACGGAAGTTCGTCGCGCATCCCGAGTGCAGGGCGTACAACTGGGCGGTCGCAATCAGTGGCCGCAACTACCAGGACGTTAAGGAGTTCGACACCGATGACCTCATCGGGCTGAAGTGTCGTGCCCTCATCGGACACAAGGCTTCTAAGAGCTCTGGTCGCACGTTCATGAACGTGAAGGAAGTAATGCCCCCCCGGGCGGAGCAGCCTTTGCTCACCCACGACCCAGAAAAGGACGGCGAGCGCTTCTAGGTGAGAACGCCCGAGACTTACCTTCACGAGAAGGGCTTTAAGCTCAAGGGCGCACCTGGAAATTGGCAGACAGCGTGTCCCTTCTGTAACGACAAGGCTCGTTCAGGGGGGCACCTGTATGTCAATCGTGAGCACGGGGCATGGATGTGCCACCGGTGCGGCGAGAAGGGTTCGTTCTACGCTCTACAGAAGTACTTCGGTGACGAACCGGAGGCATATCACCGCGACCTGGCCCACAAGTGGGTTGTATGGAAGCAGCTAGTGGAGATCTGCCAGGATGAACTCATCGAGAAGCCAGAGATACTGTCCTACCTGAAGGACCGTGGGCTCAAGGCACAGACCATTGGCAAATACAAGATCGGGTTCGCCCCGAAGGACCTGATTGACAGGCTTCGCGCGAAGGGCTTCAACCATCAGGAGTTGAAGTCCGCTGGGCTCTTCACTACCAAAGACAACAAGGACTACCCGCTCTTCTGGGATCGGCTCATCCTCCCGTACCAACAGCGCGGCAACGTGGTGTCGATACGTGGCAAGCAGCTTGCTGCCGGGGGAAACGTCATTCAGGCGAAGGACACTTCGATCCAGCTGTACGGTGCGGACAACCTCATCGGCCACAAGGAGCTGTACATCTGCGAAGGCGAGATGGATGTCATGCTCCTCGATCAGCTTGGCTATCCTGCCTGCGGAATCCCCGGTGCTCTGTCGTTCCAGGACCATTGGAAGCCCTGGTTCGAGGCTGCACGTCGTGTCTTCATCTGTCTGGACGCAGACGACGCTGGTAGGCAGGGCGCACATAAGATCAAGGCAGCCCTAGGACAGAAGGCCAAGATCGTTGAGCTTCCCGTGCCTGACGGAGAGAAGTCCACCGACATCGGTGAGTTCTTCCTACGTGACGGGCACACCAAGAAGGAGTTCAACAAGCTCATCGAGGAGGTCCGTGGTCAGCGGGTCTTCACCTACGAGGAATCGGTCATCGACGATGCGCTATTGCTGGCGCAGGGTGGGATCAAATTAGGTTGGCGAGATCTGGACTTTGCCATCACCGGCCTTCTGCCAGGCCAAGTCATGACGATCCTAGCCAAGACTGGTGCAGGCAAGACCGCACTCATCTCCCAGATGGCGTTCAATACCTCAATGTGGCAGCCTTTCGACAAGTCCACCGAGGGTCCCGGGATCCCGACACTCACACTGTCTATGGAGCAGACCAAGTCGGAGTTCGCTACACGCCTCAAACGCATCGGCACACTCCACAACCCTTGGGCGGATGAGAAGGAGATGTCCCGGTGGTATCGCAACTTTCGCCTGAACGACGAGAATCAGGTGCCTCCGTCAGACGTGGGTCAGCTCGTAGATGAGTTCATCGAAGAGGTCGGTATGCCCCCGAGGCTGCTGATTGTCGACTACCTTGGATACTGGTCGCGTGCTTTCGGTGGCAGCTCCAAGTACGAGCAGGTTACCGAGGCGATCATGGAGCTGAAGTCCATAGCCAAGGAGTACGAGATCACCGTTGTGACACCGCACCAGGTCTCGAGAGCTGGCAACCGTGGGCAGCGCCTAGAGCTGGATCACGCACGTGACTCTGGTGCCGTGGAGGAGACAAGTGATTTCGTACTGGGTCTTTGGCGTCCACACGAGGACCGTGACAACGACTCTGGTGAGGCTCTTTCGTGGAGGCAGTCAGCCGACGTGCGCATGGAGCTCTTGAAATCAAGGCACGGGAACGTTGGCAAGGAGGTCCGCATGTACTGGGCTCCCTATTCTCTTGCCATGGTGCCCGTGTCCAGCAACCTCGAGCGACTGGTCCAGAAGGAGTGGAAGGCGTACGGGGAGATGAAGGTCTACGAGGACGTGGTTCCCATTCTTCAGGGGGGCCCGTGAATTGCATCTCGTGTGGTCACGATACGGTTTTGGTCAACATCATTTGGCCGGACGGCGAGTCGTTTCCTGTGTGCAGTCGATGCGCAGAGGAGGGGCTCCTATCAGGAGGAGAGGTAGACATTGGCGAGACGATCAGTCAGTTACGAGACGGGGGAGCGGATGACGCACGAGAACGTCACCAACGTCCTGAGTTTTTCAAAATACGCACAGCAAGAGTTGGGGCTGTCGTTACCACTGGGTAACGGGCGTCGTCAGGGCTGGTACAAGTTCCTTGGACAGGAGCTCGTAGTCCAGGGCTGGCAGATCTCTGACTTGGTAGACACTGTTGACTTCATCAAGGCTCGCAGGCTCAAATGCCATACGCCGCAAGGGATTCTGTGGTATGTAGCCGACTCCATCAAGGTCAACTCAAAACGTACGGAGTTTGAGAGTGACTCCAACCTTCACACGAAGGTTGCCAACGCCCTTGCCGTGGAGACAGACGACGGCTGGGCCAGGAGACTATCGCTCGCGAAGGGCAAAGCCTTGGAGCTTGTCTACGCGAACTGGGTTGCGGAGCGGGCTGTTGGCTAGGACCAGACGTTCGACGCGAAACAAGTTGGCCGACTGTGACGTTGGTCGGCATCAGTTCTTCGATACCAGAGGAGGGTACCAACTGTGCTCAGTGTGCGGGGACAAGCATGAGACGGCGGTCGAAGGCAAAGAGACGGAAGCAAGTGTGGCTCCCGTTCCCGAATCAACGAGCTGGAGGTCAGACTTCTTTCGTCACCTGGATGGGTGTGCGGCAGGCGGCTTACCGTTCAGGGCAGAGCACGTCTTAGCGATCGTAGGCATGCCGACTAACGTCGACCCGGCTACGGTTAAGAGCATGATGCTCTCCGCTGAGAAGCGTGGCATAATCAAGCGTACGGAATCGAACGAATGGATAGGAATGTGAAGATACTGAAGTTCGAAGGTGAGGTCGTTGACGGCGGCAACTCTATCGTCGTGCGCCAATACAAAGGTGACATTGAGATCCCGTTGGGCTTGGATGAGATGGTGGAGATCACCCTCTACGCTAAGGTTGGTGAAGTCTCGCATCAGGTCACCAATAAGGGGACGGTTACGCGAACGCACATCGTTCACGTGAAGGAAGTGAGTGCAGTGAAATGAGGATCTTGGGCTGTCGCATCAGCGACGATGACAACTCGATGACCATTGACTGGTACGAGGAGAACGAGCAGAAGGAACAGGGCGGGACCGTGTATCAGACGTTGATTGCTGGTGCGGCGTTGGAGGACTGGAAGCATGTCGGGTACTACTCAGCTGAAGTGCGCGAGGACCTCGAAGAGCTTGTCCGCTGGTTCGTGAAGTACAGCAGCGGGAGGTACGAGGATGCCTGATCAGCTCACCTTTTCGGCTCAGGAGGCTACGCACCACGCGCGGAAGAGTGACCCCTCGACCAGCCAGCAGGCCGCTCACGTAAATCCAGGTCGCAGGGGTTCACAGCGGCATCGGTTGGCCCTAGAGTTCTACGAAGTCTACCCGGAGCGCCTTAATTGGGAGGACGCAGCATTCAACGCCGGTATCGACGCGAAGTCTTCACCATGGCGTAGGATTACAGAGCTTGTTGAGTGGGGCTTCCTACAAACAGAAGGCACCTATAAAACCTCTCTTGGCACTGAGGCGAATGCCTACATCATGACGGCGCGTGGCTTTGAGTTGATGCACGACTTGGAGGCTTGATGGCACATCCGATGCAACACCACGGCGAACGGAAGCCGATGAAGAGCAAGTTGGACTGCTCCCAATGTGGGGAAAGGTTCGACCCCAGGTGGACACACTACAGGATCATCGGTGGCGAGATCTACTGCGACTCATGTGAGGCAGAGTTCTTCGGGGATAGTCATGAAGATGGGTAACACGGTGACCTTCTCGGTTTCTGGCATGCAGCTTGGCACCCAGACCGCCGTGTTTCACCAGGAGATGCGCCGCATGGTGCTGTATGGGGGCGAGTGGCTTGATGTCCCGGCATATGGGTGGTTCGTCAATGCGAAAGATGTAACGCTGTCCTGGAGCGACAGTGCCTAAGATACCACCGGAAGCTTTGAGGTTCGACGAGTGGGAATGCTTCGGCTGCGGTGCAGACTTGTGGCTTCAAGAACATACAAACTACAGTCGGCACATCGACCTCTGTATCGGCTGTCATCGCACAGATACCGTCATATCTATCGAGCTTACGGATACGTTCCGTCGAGTTGTCGAGACCGGACGTTACCGCATTCCTGCCATCGAGCTGGCATACGCCATAGAGGATTTTGGCGGTCAAGTAGACGGCACCCGTACCTATCAGTGGCGACGCCGTCGCATTGATCAGCTCAAGAAAGTGTTGGGCGGGTGACCTGGCCGATCGGTTGCGTATGTGCTATCGTTCGCGTGAAGGACGGTGTATGCAACACACAGCAATGCAATGGCTCCCGGGTGCCTTGAGGTCAGCGGGAGTGAACGTCATCGAGCTCAATGGCTGGGAAGAGGCGCAGGGTGACTACCTGTGGACCGACCTGGACAGTGGGGCCAGATCCTACGATGGGAAGCCAACTTGCTACATGATCCACCACACCGGTTCGGTAGCGGCAAATCCGTTCGTCGGAGGTCCGGTGGCATGGTCCAAAGCGAACTGTTGGGCGGGCCTCCTACGAGACGGGCGACTCTATCAGGACGGTGGGGGGGAACCGACCATCATCTTTACCTCTGCTGGACCGGCGAGGATTTCGAGTGGGTACGGGCACGGCCCGACGCTCCATGAGGTAGCTGACGATGTCCGTGTCCCCTGGGATCAGCCCAGCTCGGACACCAACATGGCAGCCAACCGGTATGCCTGGAACGTGGAGACTGTTCATGCAGGTGACGGCGGGCCTATTAACCCAGGCGTGGAGCATAGCCTTGCGGTTATGGGTGCGCTCATGTGCGACAGGTTTGACTGGTCTCCGTATCGGACTATCGGTCACTTGACTTGGACGAAGCGGAAGATCGACCCCTACTGGGATGGTCGTCGTGACGTGATCGTTCGTGTGCAGGACACTATTGCCATGATGCTCGACGACACGGTGCCTGAAGTGCCGATCATCCCACCGCCAGGAGAAGACGTGAACTACAGAACCGTGAAGAACGTGCCCGATGCAGACTGGGCGCGCAACGTTGTGGACACGATGCTGTGTCTCTCCGTCATTAACGAGGGTGACGGATCGGATTGGGAGAAGCCGTTGAAGAACGGCACCATCTGGAACTACCTCGACCGGTATACGACAGCTATCCAGCGAGACAAACTCGATGGGTGTTAAGGAGAAAGAATGAGCGATTTCGTTATTGCACAGATTCGTACATGGACACCGATTCTTGTCGGTGCATTCCTGACGTGGTTGGCCAGCTACGGGCTTGACCTGTTCACCGTCACTGAAGAGATGATCATCTTGGTCACAGCGTTGTTCTCTGGGGTCTACTACCTCATCGTGCGACTGCTCGCAGAGTGGAAGCCAGCCTTTGGCGTCCTGCTCGGCGTGAACAAGGCTCCGGAGTATGCAGAACCTTCCTGACTACAACGTAGTCCGCACGACTGAGTGTGAGGTGTGTAAGGAGCCTCTCAACATCGTTCGTGTGAAGGCTTGGCGTACCGGTGAGCGCACCATTGCGGTGGAGTGTGAGTCCGGTAAACAGCATGTCTGTTTCACGATCCCGCAGGACGCTAATCTGATAGTCCTTGACTGATCTCCGACAAGGGAGTGGCACACCCGTCCTTTGGGGCGGGTGTTGTCGCGCAAACGTTCACGTGAACGCTAGGATTGACCCATGAAGGCTCTCGACCTGTTCTGTGGTGCTGGTGGCGCATCGACGGGATATCACCTGGCCGGTGTTGAGATGCGTGGCGTCGACATCAAGCCACAGCCGTACTACCCGTTCTGGTTCCTTAAGGCCGATGCAATCGAATACATGAAGTCGATGACTGAGGAGTACGATTTCATTCACGCCTCCCCACCGTGTCAGGCGTATTCGATTGCCTCGCCCGCAGTTCACAACCATCCCGATCTGGTCGGGCTGACCCGTGACTGGCTAGTCGCCCTTGGCATGCCGTACGTGATAGAGAACGTCATACGAGCACCTATGCGCCGGGATCTCATGCTTTGTGGCTCCATGTTCGGACTAGAAGTCCAGCGTCACAGGATATTTGAGTTCGGGTGTGGCATGTCTATTGACGTTGAGCAGCCGCCCTGCAACCACCAGTGGAAGGAGGGGCGTCCGTGGTCCGTAGTCGGCAACGCTGGCGGGACACTGGCTAAGTCGGAGACCCACTCGTTTAAGTACCGGGACATGGCCCATGCTCAGGAGTTGATGGAAATGCCTTGGGTTGAAACCCGCAAAGGGCTAACCGAAGCGATCCCTCCGGTCTATACGGAGTTCATCGCCAATCACATGTCGCTGGGCTGAGCCCACGCCCGGTTAAGGTCACAAGATCGGGAAACGTAGGCCCTGCCTCGAGCACTTCGGTTAGTAACTCATAGTTTCGGTCTGTTTGGGCACACGTTCACGTGAAGCCTGTTATCGTGGCGTCAATCGACACCATGTGATTCGCGTACCGCGCGACGGGTGTCCGACAAAGGGAGACAGAAATGTCACAAGAATCAAGGAAACGAGCGGTACTCACTGCTGCATCATTGGACTTTGGGTCCATCGCTGCCGGTAAGACTGCAGAGCTCACGATCGAATCAGACGATGCGCGTGCGGGTGACGTTGTGGCCTTGGGCCCTCCCGGGTTCCTCGACGTTGGACTCATCGCAACGGCATACGTGAACGTGGCGGAACAGATCGTTGTTCGTCTCCACAACACGACCTCGGCAGCCATCGACCCGTCTGCGGGCGAGCAGGCAGCAGTGGCCGCTGCAGGCACCCTCACGTTGGACACGCAGCCGACAGACACCGACACGGTGATTGTGGGCGGGGTGACCTACACCTTCCTCGACTCGTTCGTGGACGCAGTAGACAACGTGTTTACTGGTGCGGATCTCGCGGCTTCCAAGGTGAACCTCACCGCAGCTATCAACGCTACCGGTGGGACGCCTGGGACTACGCACTTCACGACGCAGGTGGTCAACCCTACCGTTACGAATGCGACCTTCATCGTCAACGACTCGTTGTTCACCGCCACGACTGCTGGCTTTGCTGGCAACAGCATCGTGACTGACTCGGACGGCTTCACCACGGGCACGAACGTCTTCGACGCGGCAACGCTCGGCGACACCACGCTCGGTGCAGACGCAATCCTCGCAGAGGACGCGTACTGGACGGCTGCGCTCATAATCTGATCGCATCCTTCACCTGAAGGGGGGAGAGTCGCGTGCTGTATACTGTACGGCATGCGACTCTTCCTCATTGGTGACACACCCCTGTTAGAGCGTGTCCGGCAAGCGTTTAACGGCTGGCTCGACCAGGGGGAGTGGGCACATTTCAAGGGTTGGGACAGTAAGGATCTTCTCCGTGAGCTTCTCGAGTTCCAGCCAGACGTAGTCCTCATGGACTTTGGCCTTGATCCTGTACTCGGTCCACAAATCGTGGCCCCTCGAAAGGCGTTCATCAGCAACGCTGTCGTTCCGGGTGTCGCAGCCCTTCATGCGAACTCTGTGGGCGCTGCCTTTTATCACATCTCGGATCCGTACGTCTTCCCCGGTACGGCAGCCCACGCATCGACAGATCAGACGTATCCGCAGGAGTTGTACGGTTTTACGAGACTGCTTGGGGAACACACGGTTCAAGCCCTTCACCCGAACGCTGCGATCGTCAGGGTTGGGTGGCTGTACGGGGAGGACATTCCAGAGTCGCCACCCATGATCGCGCACGACGCACTCGTCGGCATCCGGAGTGTAGCGTACGTTCACAACGACCTGGTCGGCTCACCGACTTACGTTGGTGATGCTGCTGCTCTGCTGGCATTTCGCATCATCGAGGGACACGTCAGCCACAGCCACTATAAGGGTGTGTTCCACCTGGCTCCGAAGCTGGTGACCGACTGGTACACTTTGCTAGCGGACGACTATCCGGTACGTGGAACAGAGTTCAAGAAGAAGATAACGAAGGAGTGGCGCAGGAACACTGGCTTGATCCCGTCAGACGGATGGATTATCCCTGCCGGTGGGCTTGAACGTCACGCCTGTGACTTGGATCGAAACACATGGGATTGGACAGCAAGTATTGGCGATACCTAAGAAGGTTCGTGCGAAGGTCGCAGAGCGAGATCGTGGGGTCTGTCTCGGGTGCGGGGACTCAGGGAACCATCAGCACCACATCGTCTTTAAGAGTCGAGGCGGTGCTGACGAGGAAGGCAACCTGGCGACTCTATGTCTTCGTTGTCACGGTAGAGCACACGGACTTTACGGCGGGGAAACGATCGAAGCCTGGGAACTACTTCTTGTTCTCCGTGGAAGAGCTTCCAGCATTGCCGCTCTCAGGTCAAGTACTGATCGGACCTGTGGGAGCTGTGACTACCGTACGGAGTCTAACGACTGCATGGCCTGGGGAACTGCCGTGACTTGGGACGACCATTGCGACAAGCATTCACCCCGCATGCAGCGCGCCCGTCCACGGCGGACAGGCGGCTACAAGTGTAGCCGACGTATCCGGTCAGCTCGACGCGGTCACCGTGGC
>RCNB010002137.1_pt1 | contig 12218 bp, 10 predicted proteins | sample 2041321 | NCBI WGS metagenome assembly RCNB01 (sample SAMN09708232, study PRJNA481090) | Marine sediment metagenome, whole genome shotgun sequencing project. | reverse complement strand
GGCTGATCCAGCAGCCTCTGATGCAAAACGTGCTGGCTGATATGGCGATTGAGGTTGAAGCGTCTTTGGCGTTGGGACTGCGCGCAGCCCGGGCGATGGATCACGCAGATGAGTCTGGCGAAGGCGCTTTGGCTCGGATCGTAACGGCAATTTCAAAATACTGGAACTGCAAACGCTGCCCCGGCCTCGTTGTCGAAGCGCTCGAATGCCACGGTGGGCCGGGATATGTCGAAGACAGCATCATGCCGCGGCTGTATCGCGAGGCGCCGCTCAATTCGATCTGGGAAGGGTCGGGCAATATCATCGGGCTGGATGTGCTGCGCGCGATCACCCGTGAACCCGAGGCCATGCCGGCTTTTCTGGCTGAGGTTGAAAAAGCCCGTGGCAATGATCGCAACCTTGATCGCGCCATCGACGATTTACGGGCTGAACTGGCCGAGCCGGAGGGTCTTGAGGGTCGGATGCGGGTGATCACAGAGATGATGGCGCTGACATTGCAAGGTGCCTTACTGACGCGACACGGACCTTCAGCGGTGGCTGATGCTTTTTGCACTTCGCGCCTCGGCGCGCGGTATCGCGGCGCCTTCGGTACCTTGCCTAGGGGATGTGATATTGATGCCATCATAGACCGTGCACTGCCCGGATGATCTTTCCCCGACAAGATTCTATTTAACAGAGACCCGGGGTCTTGCTAGCACAGCTCCATTTGGTTGCAGCAGAGCGCCTATCAGATCAACAATCAGGTATTGTTTGCTGCGACTTACGCCTTGGACTTTAATATGACAGCCGTTGTGGTTTTCAAACCCGACGCCTAGATTGCCACAAATCTGGGGAGATACGGGATGGAATTACTAACTGCGACGGCGCTTGGGCTATCGGGTCGATTGGATTCGGGTGAGATCAGCGCCGAAGAATTGATGCGCGCTACGCTGGCCCGGATTGATGCGGTCAATGGCAAGATCAATGCAATTGTAGCACTGCGCGACGCGGAGGAACTGCTTGCCCAGGCCCGCGCCGTGGATGTCGAGATTGCGAATGGGCCACGCAAAAGCGTTCTGCATGGGCTGCCATTGGCAGTGAAGGACCTGCAAGACGTGAAGGGTATCCCATCGACCAGCGGGTCCACCCTGTTTGCCGATCAAATCCCCAAGGCTGACAATCTGCTGCCATCCCGTCTGCGCGCCGCCGGTGCAATATTCATTGGCAAAACCAACGTGCCGGAATTCGGTTTGGGATCCAATTCATTCAATTCGGTCTACGGAACCACGCGCAACCCTTATGCACATGATCGCACCGCTGGGGGATCATCCGGCGGGGCAGGGGCCGCGATTGCCACACGCATGGTTGTGGTGGCCGATGGCTCTGACATGATGGGTTCCCTGCGCAATCCAGCGGCATGGAACAATGTTTATGGGTTTCGCCCAAGTTATGGTCGGGTGCCTGCGCAACCAAAGGGCGACGTGTACCTGCATCAAATCTCGACAGACGGACCGATGGCGCGCTGCCCCAAAGACATCGCCGCCGTGTTAGAAGTGATCGCCGGACCTGATCCGCGCTGTCCGCATGGGATTGTGGCCGAGCCTTTTGTGCCGCATCTGGACGTTGACATAAAAGGGCGCCGCATTGGGTGGCTTGGCGATTGGGGCGGGGCTTTTGCGGTTGAGCCGGGAATTCTGGACCTTGGCCGGGCCGCCGCTGATGTCTTTGCTGAACTCGGCTGCATTGTGGAGGACGTGCAACCGCCCTTTTCAGCTGTGGCGCTGTGGGAAAGCTGGACCACGCTGCGTTCCTTTGCGAACGCTGCCCAGTTTCGACCCCTTTATGAGAACCCCGCCAAGCGCGACCACCTAAAGCCAGAAGCAATCTGGGAGATCGAGACCGGGTTGTCGTTGACGGCCATGCAGGTGCAACGCGCCAGCGAAATCCGCTCGGACTGGTACGCCCATGCGGCAAAGTTGTTTGAGCACTATGACGCAATGATGTCTCCCACATCACAGGTCTGGCCGTTCCCGATTGACTGGCGTCAGCCGGAAATCATCAACAACGTGGTGATGGATACCTATCATCGCTGGATGGAATGCACGATCCCGGTCAGCCTGATTGGACTGCCCAGTTTGAACGTGCCAGTTGGGTTCGGCGATGCCGGGCTGGCGATGGGCATGCAGGTGTTTGGTGCGCGAGGCAATGATCTGGGTGTGTTGCAACTGGGGCAGGCCTACCACAGGGCAACGGATTGGCCCAACGCGTGTCCTCCGGGGGCTTGATTTTGGCACGTCAACTGTTTCATCTTGCACAGCAAGGGTGTGCGCGAACGGACACCTGAGGCACGGGGAGACGCATATATGTCTGAGATACCTGAATTGGGGGTTCCCCCTTTGGCGCCCGCAACTGGGCCGATGATCCGCGAGGCGCTGGCGCGCGGCTGGCGTGATGTGTGCAAGGCGCCGCTGTTTGGTCTGTTCTTTGCCGGGTTTTATGTGCTCACAGGGTGGTCGATGGCATGGGTTACGGTGACGACTGGCCACACCTTCTGGCTGATTCTGGCAGTGATGGGATTCCCGTTGATCGGGCCTTTTGCGGCTGTGGGCCTTTATGAGGTCTCGCGCCGGTTAGAGGCAGGGGAACCGCTGAACTGGGGGGATGTGTTTGGCGTGATCCTGCACCAGAGCAAGCGGCAACTGCCCTCGATGTGCGCCATTATCATCGTGGTTTTTATGTTTTGGTTTTTCCTCGGGCACATGATTTTCGCACTTTTCTTAGGTCTGTCCCAGATGACAAATATTTCGTCGTCGCTCGAAGTGTTCACAACGGCAAACGGCATTGTGATGCTCTTGGTGGGGACCGTTGTTGGCGCTTTGTTTGCCTTGCTTCTATTTTCGATTACGATTGTCGCACTGCCGCTATTACTGGATCGCGAAGTCGACTTTGTCACCGCAATGATCAGCAGTTTTCAGGCGGTCTTGCGCAGTCCGCTACCGATGCTGGCCTGGGCGGCATTCATCGCGATAATCACGTTTGCAGCGCTGGTGCCGTGGTTTCTGGGGCTGCTGATCGTTTTGCCGCTGCTGGGGCATACAACCTGGCATTTGTACCGGCTGATGGTGCTGGCGGCGGCCTGATCACTCTTCGCGGCCATAGGCCTTGAGCCGCGCGCGAAGGGTGTCAGCGTCAGGGTGGTTCTGCTCAAGCGCATAGATGTAGGCATGCGTCAGATAAAAGCAGGCGGCATCCAGATCACTGGCCGCGTCGGCAGCGCGCGTATAGAGACCAACCAGCGCCTTATGGTCATCCGCGTCATGGGCGGCCAGCAGACGCTGATCAAGATCGTCCATATCGTTATTCTGCAGCGTGCGCTGTTGGATCGGCCTTGGCGCGATAGGCCTCGACCATTTGGGCCACCCAATCGTGGAAGTTATGCGTCGGACCGTCCATCGCAGGTGAGAATTTTCCGCCATCAAAGCCAGAACCAAGCCGCCCGCGCTGCATGCCTTCGACCACAAACACGTCTTCGGAAAAGACGCCTTTCCAGAGATCAGCATTGTCGACGCGCATGGTCTCGTCAATAACGGGCTCTGCATAGTAGATGTGAACATGTTCAATTGTGCGGTTTTTGCCTACAGGCTCTAGAATGATTACAAAGGCATGATCGCGCTGCGCACCCAAAAGCACATTAGGATAGGCCGCGATATATTCGGCAGCGTCATGCCATTTTTCCCCGACGTCGGGGAAATCGGGAAAAACTTCGCCGGTCTCGGATTTGAGTTGACGATAGACCAAAGTGCCCTGACCTGAGAAACTGCCCGGCGCCTCGATGTTGTAGTGGTCTTCCAATCTGGAGTAACTGTTCAGACCGGGATGAATCCAGGGCAGATGGTACGATTCACAATAGTTTTCGACAGCAAGCTTCCAGTTGCAGTTGATGTCGAACTGAAAGTGGCTTTCCGACCCGCCGTGATAAAGCGGTTTGTCAAAGTCAGCCCAACGTTCAATCAGATCGGCGAACGCGTCTTCAAATGGGGGCGCATCACCGCTGATGTTGATCCAGACCACATCGCGCCAGACGTGGCTGCGAACTTCAATCAGACCGAGCAAAGAGCGGTCGATATCGGCATGGGTGTTCTGGCCCGGACCACCGACGTGAGGTGTGCTAACCAGCTTGCCGTCTGTCGAATAACACCAACTGTGGTACGGGCAGCGAATTGCGCCTTCGATCTTGCGAGGTTCAGCGACCAGAATCATGCCGCGGTGGCGGCATATATTCTGAAATACCCGCACAGTCCCTGATCTGGACCGCACCAGCAGCAACGGCATGCTCAGAAAGTCAATTGGGACAGCGTCGCCGATCTCGGGAACATCGGATGCAACCGCCAGACCCGCCCATTGGCCAGCCAGAACCGCCTGGCTTTCCTCGGCAATAATAGCGTCATCAATGTAATGCGCATTGGGAAGACCGCGTGCCTGATTGATCGGGCGGCGGACAGCGCTCAGGTCGGTTGTGGGTTGGTCCATCTTGGCGTCTCCGGAAACAGGCGCGTCTGCGCGGATCTATACCGGCTTATGGTACTTAAGGCGGAGCAAGCTGCTTGTTCGCGCGCGACTCCGCTTTTCCAAGGGCGACATCATCAATAGATCTAGCGGAACCCCTCATCCAGTTGAAGCAAGCGCCGATGGAAGGGCAGCAGGTCTTCTGCCGTGCAAAACCCAGTGGAGCGTGCGAATTTCAGCGCGGCCGAGGTGTCCTGTCCGATGTGCTCATAAACCATGCGGGCGACGCGCGCATAGGTCACCGACTCGCGCACGGTCCGGGTCACGTACCCAACCCAATAGTTATTTCCATACGAGGAGACACGGCTGAGGTAATTAAAAGAACATGACAGCGAGTCTCTGCCTGAGACAATGACAGCGATGCCGTCATCTTGGTGCATCACAAATCCGCGGAATTCGCGATTGGGCGCATCCGTTGGCTGGCCTTGCTGACGCAGTGCCTCTTTTGGTTCAAATCCGCGAATAAACGTGTTGGAATCTTTCCGGAAGACATAGACGAGGCCAGTAAGCATAACTTGGTCGTTCACAAAACTTCGCCTGGAAAAACGGTAAAAGCCGCTCGGAAACAATTCCTCCGTAACGTCCCGCACGCTGTTGCCAAAAAAATCACCCAGCATCGGGGTGCTGAAGAGATCATTTTTTGTGGTCAGTTTTGACACTGGCTCCAGCAAGACACGCGCATCAACTTCAAAGAAACGGCAAATGCGTGCCAAAACATCGGGTCGCGGAAAACTTTCGCCGGACAGATAACGATTAAACTGTGTCCGGTTGATGCCAAGTTGGCGCGAAAGCTCCGAAATGGAGGGATAAGCTGAGGCAAGCTGGCGTAAATTCGCACCAAACATGTTGCGCAATTCTGATGGAGAAGGTGTGTTTTGTTGCATGGTTAGTTTTTCGAGTGTCCGATTGTATGTTATGTATGCCCAATTCAGGCAATTGCAGCCCAATTTCTTCGATTATAGCACATATGACGCCAAGTAGCGACATATGTGACGCGCCTTCGCACCAGCACATTAGTATTTTGGACACAAAAAGCAAGCATGCGACGCGGAAATTACAATGTTGTTCCGTTCTCGGATCATCAAAACTGTACCAACAACAATATTCGGGATGGAAAATGTTCGGTGTAGTACTTTGGAGCGACACTAACGATCGCAAAGCGGTCATCTGGTGTGAAGACCACGGGGATTTAGCATTCTACGGCTCGGCGCAAGAAGTGCCTTTGCCAGAGTTTGCTTTGGATGCCGGTGATTTGGTTCAGTTTGATCTGAGCGAAGAACAGCATTTGCGTTTTGCGCATAACCCGAGGTTGGTTTCAGAAGGTGTCTGCCCGGACCTGGCCGATGCGCTGGCTCCAAAATCTCCCACCGCCCCCCAGGCACACAGCGCATCGGCCGAAATAATTTTGTTCGAACCTCGCAAGACGCGAAGGCCTCGGGCAATAACTCACTCCGACGTAGTATTGTCTGCAAGCTGATTGAGAGTTCTCCGGCGAACAACTCACTACTGGTCTCGGGTCACCAGGTAGCAGAGTTGTTCGCTGCGCGGGCGATAAGAAAGCAAGGCGCAGCCCACTGTCGGTCTCGGGTCACCAGGCAGGGGGCGTTATGCGCCACGCGGAAGAGCGGCAACACCGGTGCGAGCCACTTCGACTAAGCCGAGTGGGCGCATCAGGTCAGCAAAGGCGTCGATCTTTTCAGGGGCACCAGTGATTTCAAAAACAAAGCTGGTGAGGGTGCTGTCGACGACGCTCGCCCGGAAGATATCCGCCAGCCGCAACGCTTCGACGCGTTTATCGCCACCGCCGGCTACTTTGAACATTGCCAACTCTCGTTCGACTGACGGGCCTTCGACAGTCAAATCGTGGACCTCATGCACCGGTATGATGCGCCCGAGTTGGGCTTTTATCTGTTCGATGACCTGAGGTGTGCCTTTGGTCACGATCGTAATGCGCGACATGTGGCCAGCGTGATCAACCTCTGCCACGGTCAGGCTTTCAATGTTATAGCCACGTCCGGAAAACAGACCAATCACCCGGGCGAGAACCCCAACTTCGTTATCAACGAGGACCGCCAGTGTATGCCTCTCCTCGACATCCGAAAAGGTCGGGCGAAGATTGTATGCTGAATGGCTAGTAGCGCCTTTTTTTATTTTTAGAGCAGACATTTATGTGCCTTTCTTAATGTGTTTGATGCGAACAGGAACGGAGTTTCAAAGAAATCCCGAATTACACCATTACTGCGCCGTCAGCTTTGATAACGCCTTGCGTCTCGGCCTCACCCAGCAGCATTTCATTATGTGCCTTGCCCGACGGTATCATCGGAAAGCAGTTCTCGTGCTTAGCCACCAGGCAATCAAATATCACCGGACCGTCATGGTTGATCATTTCCATAATCGCGTCGTCCAGATCATCCGGGTCCTTGCACAGGATGCCCTTCGCACCAAACGCCTCAGCCAATTTCACAAAATCGGGCAATGCTTCAGACCAGGAATGCGAATAGCGCTCGCCATGCAGCAACTCCTGCCACTGGCGGACCATGCCAAGCCGCTCGTTGTTCAGGATGAATTGCTTGACGGGCAGGCGGTATTGCACCGCTGTGCCCATTTCCTGCATGTTCATCAGCCAGCTGGCTTCGCCTGCAACGTTGATGACCAGCGCATCAGGATGGCCCATCTGTACGCCAATCGAGGCCGGGAAACCGTACCCCATGGTGCCCAGCCCGCCAGATGTCATCCAGCGATTGGGCGCGTCAAAGTTCAGATACTGAGCCGCCCACATCTGGTGCTGACCTACTTCGGTACAAATATAACGATCGTGGTCTTTGGTCAGTGCCTCAAGCCGGGTTAGCGCGTGCTGAGGCCGGATAATCTTGCCGGTTTGTTCAAAAGCCAAACAATCTACCTTGCGCCACTGATTGATCTCAGCCTGCCATTTCGAAATCGCTTCTGCATTGGTTTTGCGTCCACGTGATTTCCAAACCTTCAGGATATCTTCAAGGACGTGGGCCACATCGCCGACAATCGGGATGTCTGCCTTAATCACCTTGTTGATCGACGAAGGATCAATGTCGATATGAGCTTTAGTGGATTTTGGGCTGAACGCATCAAGACGTCCGGTGATTCGGTCGTCAAAGCGCGCGCCGACATTGATCATCAGATCGCAGTCGTGCATGGCAAGATTGGCCTCGTAAAGGCCGTGCATCCCCAGCATGCCCAGCCAGTTCTTGCCGGATGCGGGGTAGGCGCCCAGACCCATGAGGGTCGAGGTGATTGGAATGCTGGTTGCGTCCACCAGTTCACGCAGCAGTTGACTGGCCGCCGGGCCGGAGTTGATAACGCCTCCGCCTGTATAAAACAGGGGTTTTTTTGCCTTTTCGATCATAGCCACCAGTTCGGTGATCTCTTCCATATCGCCTTTGACCTGCGGCTGATAATGGCTGGCCGAAGCTTTAGGGCCGGTATAGTTGCCGATGGCAAATTGAACATCTTTGGGAATATCGACCAGAACCGGTCCGGGACGACCCGAAGTTGCCACATGGAACGCCTCGTGGATCACAGAGGACAATTTGTCGGTTTCTTTGACCAGCCAGTTATGTTTGGTGCAGGGCCGAGTGATGCCAACTGTGTCAGCCTCCTGAAAGGCGTCAGAGCCGATCATGAATGTTGGAACCTGACCGGTCAGAACGATGATCGGGATCGAATCCATCAGCGCATCTGTCATGCCGGTCACCGCGTTGGTTGCACCGGGGCCTGAGGTCACAAGGCAAACGCCGGGTTTTCCGGTCGCGCGTGCATACCCTTCCGCAGCGTGGGCCGCGCCCTGTTCGTGGCGTACCAGAATGTGACGGATGTCATTCTGCTGAAAAATCTCGTCATAAATCGGCAGCACAGCGCCACCGGGATAGCCAAAGACTGTGTCCACGCCCTGGTCCTTGAGGGCTTGAACAACCATTTTTGCTCCGGTCATTTGACGTGTCATTAGCTTGTGCTCCGTTTGATCAGCCGTGTGTTGTGCGCATAAAAAAGCCCCCGATCTGACGGGGGCGCATGGGAACCAATATGGTGTACCGTTACCGGCCCATGCGCTGTGTTCCTACGATGACGACTAGGTGAGTCATATCCAAAGGCTTCCTTACGTGTGGCGCGGACTTTAGGAGCGGTGCGCAGGGGCGTCAACAGGCAATTGACAAGAAAATGTGTCGCAAGGGTGGTTTTTTCTTTCTCATTATTGCGCTAATGGGTTCTTTTTTGGATGAAGTGCAAATTTGGGGGTGAAAAAGAGGCCGATTGTGACCTCAGTGACCTCACGAGTCTTGAGGTCGGCATTGCGCATCCGACGCTGTCGTTTGCCAATGGTTTCGCGTAAGGTTCAGCAATGAACATTCCGAACGCAGAAACCGATCCGCCAAACCTCTCTGATCTCGGGTGGCGCCATTTTTTTCTTCAGCAAATTGAAGCAGATGAGTTGATGACCCATCAGCCGGTCCGGGTGCTGGCGGTTCACCGGAGCAACCTTCGCGTAGCGGGTGACGGCATGGAAACAGCAATACCCCCGTTTTCTGACTCGCGTGACGATGGCTTGGGGCAGGCGACAGTGGGCGACTGGCTTTTGCTGGACGAGGAAGGGCAACATGCGGTTCGGGTGTTGGAGCGCTTTAGCCTTTTCAAAAGACGCGCGCCAGGAGAGGGGCGAAAGGCTCAACTGATTGCGGCAAATATCGACACACTTTTCATTACAACTTCCTGCAACAAGGACTTCAACGTTGCCCGGTTGGAGCGCTACCTTGCGCTTGCGCGCGAAGCTGATGTCACGCCGGTTATCGTGCTGACAAAGGCCGATCAGACAGAGACGCCAGAGGACTTTCTGAGAGACGCATCAAAACTAATGCCCAATCTGAGTGTCGAGGTTCTTGATGCCCGCGACAGTGAGCAGGCGGCGCGTTTGCTGCCGTGGTGTGCAAAAGGTCAGACTGTTGCTTTTGTTGGCTCATCCGGCGTCGGAAAGTCGACCCTGATCAATACGCTTTTGGCCGGAAACCGGATCGAGACGCAGGACATTCGTGAAAACGACGCCAAAGGCAGACATACAACGACGCATAGAGAGATGCACCAACTTGGCACCGGCGGGTGGCTGCTTGACACGCCGGGAATGAGAGAGCTGCAATTGACCGATCTTCAGTCCGGGATTGATGAAGTATTCTCCGACATAACCGACCTGGTTGCGGCTTGCCGCTTTAATGATTGTGCGCACGAGTCAGAACCCGGTTGCGCCGTACTCGCCGCGGTAGAGGGTGGAAAGATTGATCCGAGCCGACTTAGGCGCTGGAAAAAACTTATTGCCGAGGAGGCGCACAACTCTGCGAGCCTTGCCGCAAGACGCGCAAATGATCGCTCGTTTGGCAAGATGATCAAGAAAGCAACGCAGGCCAAAAGCGCAAAGTCATCGCATAATCGCTAATTGTCTGGCGCCTTGTCAGACCTGCCATTGGCCTTGCTCCTAACACACTTGATGAAACCCATCCGGATCTAACGGTCCCTGTGGGTCAGAAGGTCTCTTTATCGGGCGCATCAATAGCCTTCGTGCACAAAGCAATCCAAAAGAGCGCTAATCCCACGCTTTGTTAGCGCAGCGAAGTCAACGTTACAGGACCGCGCCGGTGCCCTGCAGTACCCCATGTTCCATCGCATAACGTGTCAGACCGGCTGTGCTGGAAATCCCGAGTTTGCGTTTGATGTTTTTGCGATGCGTCTCAACCGTCCGCACCGAGATATCGAGTTCAATGGCGACCTCTTTGTTGGAGCGCCCCTGTGCTAACTGCAAAAGGATTGTCTGCTCGCGCCCTGTCAGTGCCTCGCGCTCGTTGCCGGGTTTTGGCTCCAACGACCCTTTGGCTCCTGTGCAAAGATAACGCTCGCCGCGCATGACAGTGTCGATGGCCAGCTTGATCTCGTCCGTTGGCACGTCTTTGAGCACATAACCCATTGCGCCATGCGACAGGGCAGAGGCGATATATTCAGGGCTGTCGTGCATCGACAAGATCAGGATTCTGGTGTTGGGGGCTTTCTCCAGCAGGATTTCAGTGGCGGACAGGCCGCCCAGTTCCGGCATGTTAAGATCCATGAGGATAACATCAGGTTTCAGATGCCCCGCTTGTTCAACCACCTCGCGCCCGTTTGACAATCGGCCAACCACTGTGATGTCGTTATAACTTTCCAAAATCGACTGGATGCCTTCAGCAACCATTGGATGGTCATCCACGATCAGGACTGAGACAGGGTTTGTCATGCGTTTGCCTTTGCTGGAGTGTCTTTAGGGCTGTCTGTTGCGGATTCAGGCGGCAAAAGATGCGAAAGTGGCACATGGACTTCGATCACCATGCCATCTACGGACTTGCCGCTGCGTGAAGACAAGATGCGCAACGTACCGTCAAGCTGCTCAATCCGTTCCTGCATATTGCGTAGTCCAAGACCGGTGGAATGGAGATCTTTGGCGAGATCGAGACCTCCGCCATTGTCAGAAATCCGCATCGTCGCACCATTTTTGTGACCACGAACCTCAACAGTCACGCGGGTTGCACCAGCATGTCGTTCGATATTGGTCAGCGCCTCCTGAGCAATCCTGTAAAGCGCGATTTTGGCGTCAGAACTGAGCCTGTTGCGGAACACAACTGTCTCGAACTCGGTCGCAATGCCGGTGCGCTCGCCAAAGTCTTTGACAAGGGCTTTGAGCGCAGGGCCGAGTCCCAGATCGTCCAATACACCCGGGCGCAGGTCGCGGCTGATCCGACGCACCTCAGTGATGGCGCCTGCCAGGTACTCAATGCCTTTATCCAGAGGCTCGGCGGCACCCGCGTCCGAGTGACCAAGTCGTCGGCGTGCCGTGTCGAGCGTGTAGCGCACCCCAACCAAAATCTGACTGATTCCGTCATGCAATTCACGGGCCACACGTCCACGTTCGTCCTCTTGGGCATCAAACACGCGCTGGGTGAGTTTTTTCAACTTGGCATCTGCGAGGCGGCGCTCGCGTATGTTAATGACCATACCGGACCCAAAGACAGCCAGTAGAGCGGCCAGCGTAATCACGCTAATATAAAGGAAGGTCCGGCGCACGCGTGCTTCGACCTCGGCGCGTGCCGCGGCGACAGTGGCCAGAACATCGTCAATGAAAACGCCGGTGCCGACGGCCCAACGCCAGCTTTGAAAGCCGGTGACATAGGCGACCATTTGCGCTTCTTTTCCGGTCGAGGGTTTGGGCCAGAGAAAGGTGTGATATCCTGAGCCGCCGCGGGCCAGACGGATGAATTCATCCACCACGGGCGTGCCTTCGCTGTCGGTCAAGCCTGTCCAGTTCCGATTGATACGGTCAGTCTGGCGCGGGCTGACCAGATTGGTCCCGTCATAGTTATAGACAAAGAAAAAACCGTCAGTGCCGTAGATCATTGCCGACAGAATCTGGGCGACCTGATCCTTGGCGAACTGATCATCGGGCTGGGCCGAGCCATAGATAAAGTAAAATCCGTTGCGCGCCTGAGTAACATAGTTTCGCAATTCGGCCTTTTTGGCTTCGATCAACTGAGTTTCCAGGGCCTTGATCTCGCGCTCTGCCAACGCCCGGGATTGAATGGCAACCAGCACCGCGATGGCCGCCACAGCAACGAGCAGTGGGATCGAAG
>RCNB010002134.1_pt1 | contig 12224 bp, 9 predicted proteins | sample 2041321 | NCBI WGS metagenome assembly RCNB01 (sample SAMN09708232, study PRJNA481090) | Marine sediment metagenome, whole genome shotgun sequencing project. | reverse complement strand
CATGCTTAAGCATGTACGAAATCAGATCGGTAGCCGACATTCCTGCACCACAGATTAACACATTTTTCATATAGTTATCAATAAAACATTATGTTAGAATTAGGCTAATAAGATAAGAACAAAACAAGCGTGTGCCTAACTGTTTCGTGTATGGTTTCGTTGTGTGAAAACCTGCTAGGATTTTCCGTTTAAGAAACCAAGATAGTAAAAGTGCGAGGAATTTCCGATTGGAAATTCAGAAGCAATGAACTATACCTGTTGTTATAAACTGGCTATTAACTTTTCTGTAGTGGATTTTAAATGTTCCACTCTTTAAATTGATGTAATATTATTTCTTGAATTTTATGAAGCTGACATTATCAAATTTTCGATAATCTCTTTAGGAACAGGTCTATCGGAAAATCCCCTAACAGAACGACGATTGTTTAACCAATCGTAATATGCTTTGCTAAGGCTTATCATTTCTTCTTCTGGATAGGTTGCATGGCTATATGCAATATATTCAAATCCATTAATTATTATTGTTTCTTTTTTATTCATGGTTCCAATTATTGGGATCATCGCTATTATTTGGTGAGAGACCAATAATATCTCCTTTGGTATCTACTCCCAAACCAACAACAGTTCTGTTAACATAATTAAAATAACTTGCTACTTGATTAATTTCAAGTATTTCTCCGTCAGTAAAACCTTTTTTTCTTAACAGATCAATATTCTCATTTTTTATATCGTTATGATTCAATGTTAATTCTTTTGCATACTGACAACCAGCAAGATAGTTGTCTTTAAAAATTCCATCTAGATTATCATTAATCACAGCTTGCTTAAATTTTTCAGATTCAGCGTCGTTATCATAAAGCTTTTTAAAGCCCGCATAGTGATGATCGAAACAATAATCACATTTATTAAGGAAGCTAACATAAACACCTATCGCTTCTAGATACCATTTAGGCAGGGTATTATTGGAATTGTGTAGAACGTTTTTGTAAAGAGTCATATGCCCTATTAATGTATGTGGTCTCAGGCTGTGAATTAATAGGATATTGTCAATATTATTGTTAGGTCCTTTTATTCGGTCATAAATTTTTTTTAATCGAGATTCAGCATTTTCGTAATTTATTATTTTTATCCAACTCATTTATTACATTTTTAATTTTTCATTACAGATAACGATTGAATAAACGCCTATTTCAATGGCGTTTATTTTTTGTTATCATTCGAATGTTCTACTGATTAATAAATTCGATTTGCTTCCAATTAAAATCGATTGAATCATTTTTTTGTATTGCTCCAGGAGTACTCCTTCCTTCAGCAATATACTTGACAAGCAATGATTTTAATTCCTCTGCTTTTTTATAATTAGTTGCTATTAGATTGGAGGTTTCGCTTGGATCGTTCTTTAGATCATACAATTGAAATTTTGGCAGTGAATCGATAGTCTCCTTATCATTCGGTTTTGGGAAACTCCAGCCTCCGGATCCTGGACACAAAATAAGTTTCCATTTTCCTTTTCTAATCGCAAAGCTTCCATTAATAGAATGATGTACTGTAGCTTCCCTAATTGGCTTTTCAATGTTCTCATGTTCAAACAAAGGAACAAAGCTATAACTATCTTCCCCTTCAAAATCTGATAATGAATAGCCAACTATTTCTGCACAAGTAGCCATCAAATCGGTGGTACATATTATTTCATCCGTGACAGACCCTTTTTTGATTTTATTTGGCCATTTAACAATATAAGGTACTCTATGGCCTCCTTCAAAAATGTCAGCTTTATGTCCTCTGTATATGTAGCTTGGGTTATGTCCTTTTTGCTCCAACTCATCAAAATTTGCTTCTGGAGAACAACCATTATCACTGGTAAAAATTACTATGGTATTATTTTCAATTCCAGCCTTTTTTATCACTTTTTCAAGTTGCCCCATATAAGCATCTATCATCATTACAAAATCGCCATAAGGGTTCAATCCACTCTTATTTTGCCACTCCTCTGTTGGTAAAATTGGCGTATGGGGAGATGGCAGTGCCAAATAAAGAAAAAAGGGATTTTTTTCTTTAGACCTCTCTTTAATGTATTTAAATGATCGCCTAAAAAAGTTAGGCGTAACCTCTTCATGAACAAAATCGGGCGCGGTAAGGCCCTTTCTCCACCAACTATATTCTCCGTTATTAATAGTGCTGTCACTGGGAATGGATGTTGCCATACCGTTTTCAACATATACATAAGGAGGTATATCCAACGAGGCAACATGACCGTAAGCATAATCAAACCCAACATCATTCGGCGATTGTTCCACTTTTTTGGAAAAATCAATGGTACCCACACTATCCATATCCCAATTCCATCCCAAATGCCATTTACCTATAAAGGCGGTATGATAGCCAGTCGATTGAAGCATCTTGCCCACCGTGGTTCTTGTCTTAGAGATCAATGCTTCAGACCTACCCCACAAAACTCCTTGTTTCAGGGTTGAACGCCAGTTGTACCTACCGGTTAGAATACCGTATCTTGTTGGTGTGCATACCGAGGAAGAGGTATGTGCATCGGTAAATATCATCCCTTCATTTGCCATTTGATCTAAATGAGGTGTTTCGATTTTACCTTCTGAATTAAATCTCGATATATCACCGTATCCCATATCATCTGCTAAAACGTATATAATGTTGGGTTTCCTTTGTTCTTTTATATCGTATGAACAGCTGCTCATTAAGACCAATGAACACAGAGCGGTAGTTAAAATATTGATTTTCATGAATTCTACCATTTATTAAAATTGAATGATAACGGCGCCGCTATATACCGTGACGGGATATTGCCCGACATGGACATATAGCTATTGTTGTACATTGGTTATTTTATCTTCATATTACTTATTATTACTCTGAAACCGTCAGGGTCTTTAACCATAATTCCGTTGTCATCCCAAAAAGGGTTTTTTGCCTTTTCTTTTTCAATATCATTTGTCTCAATTCTTTCAACAATTTCATCGTATTCATTCTTCTCTGTCGGATAAAAGACCAATATATCCTCGACATCAAATTTATGTTCAGCCTTGTTTTTAGAAGTCGTAAACTCCAGATGCCATTCGTGGTGAGGTTTACCTATGAATGCACCGCTATAATCATTATGATTTTCAAAAGAGAATAAAACCTCCAATCCGAGGATGTTGGTGTAAAATTCAACTATGGGTTTTAAGTTATTTGTGTGTCTTGCGTTTCTAAATTCCATTTTTGCCATTTAGTTTTTCTAAAACGATTTCAGGTATGATCATGTATTAAAATTGCTCTTGGTAAAAAAGAAGTACTAATCCGTTTGGTTCAAGGACAGAGAAACTTCTATGCCCCCATGACTGATCTACTATTTCCTGTTTGAAAGGAACTTCTATTAATTTATATTTTTCAAATAGTTCATTAATGTGCCAAACCTGAATGCCCATATATGCGCCTTGTGGTATTCGATAGTCCAAACCTGGATTTTTATTTTCTTCATTGTTTGGAAGGTGTAGTATTTCAACTAGTCCTTCTCCAACCTTGAAAAGTGTACCCTTATCATCTTCATTTCTATCCCAAGAGTGTCCTAAACTAAATTCTAGCTTGTTCTTGTAGAAATTATATGTTTCTTCGTATTTGTTTGTGAAGTAAGTGAATCGAAATTTTCCTTTATTTTCTGTCATTAAATTTTATTTTCAAAAAGATTGGTTGATTTAAACTTATGTGCAACAATGGGATATGGTTATTGATGATATCCCACTTATAGAACTAAGATAATAAATCCTAAATATCCATAAACGATCTATTCGCTACATGAATTTAAATTTCATTTGTTTTGGCGGAATTATGTCCTAAAAGAAGTTGTATATGCCTGATTTCCAATAAATGGGTGGCAAAGCTATGTCTGAGTAGGTAAGCCTTGGTTATAGTGTGCTGGGGGTTCATTAGGATTATCTAAATCCTGTCATCCCGACGCACCACTTTTTAGTGGAGACCAAAGCAATGTTAACTGACTCATGGACATTGCCTTTCATTTATTCTGATTTTATATACTATCAAATATTAGTACATTCTAAGTGTGTAATCTGGTGTGATCTAGATATAGTCTTTTCGATTCATTATTGTTAAATTAAAAGGCTTACAACATTTATTATCTGGGTTTAAACCCAACCATGTTGGAAATATTAACTGTAACTTTGATATTGCTTACAATTTTGCTAAAATTATAAAAAGTTTGAACTATGTGTCGATGGCTCGCCTATTCCGGAGGATCAATACACCTGGATGAAGTAATATTTAAACCGGAGCGTTCTCTTATTGATCAAAGCCTCCATTCCCACTTGGGAACCACTACCACGAATGGTGACGGATTTGGAATTGGTTGGTATGGTAAACGGGACATACCCGGTGTCTACAAGGACATTCTGCCTGCCTGGAATGATGATAATTTAAGAACCCTTACGGAGCAAATTGAATCGCATCTGTTCGTTGCCCATGTCAGAGCCACTACTGGCACTGCCGTGCAGCGAACCAATTGCCATCCGTTTCAGTATAAGAACTGGATATTCGTTCATAATGGTCTTATCAGGGACTTCGATCTGATTAAACGAGATCTGATAATTGAGATCGCTCCCGAACTGTTTCCATTCATAGAAGGATCAACAGACTCTGAGATTATGTTTTTTCTAGCTATTAGCTTAGGAATGATGGATGATGTGAAAAAAGGAATTTCACGTATGGTAACTCTGGTCGAGAAGATCGGTAATAAGTATGGGATTGAGTTTCCTATGCAAATGTCACTGGGAATAAGTGACGGAGAGTCCCTCTTTGGTTTCCGTTATTCTTCTGAGGGGCAATCCAGAAGCCTGTTTCATAGCGTTAGAATTGAAGCCATAAAAGAACTTGCACCTAATGTTGATCGCTTCACTGAAGACAGCAGGGCCCTGGTGTCAGAACCTATGGGATCTGTCAAAGAAGCCTGGATACCTATCCCCGAATCCAGTTTTGTAAAAATCCATAAAGGCGAAGTGATTATTGAGGATTTTAAAGTCGGTTAAAACAAATTCTAAAGGAGGAAGACTTTGTCTTTCTCTTTCCCCCAAAAACAACGGCAGAGGCCATAGATAATTAAATTGGGGTAATTCCTCAAACAAAATAAATAAGCATTGCTACAATTAGTCTCATTAGAAGTTACCAATTTCAGAGCCATTAAACATGCGTTGCTCGACTTTGACCAGATTACACTTCTCATTGGGGAAAACGACTTGGGGAAATCTACCCTCATGGAAGCCCTTTCAGCCGTGCTTGACCCCAAATTGGATGATAAACTCCCGGAATTTACCCCTTTTCACTTCTATAAAGATCCTGAAAAGGAGGTCGCTGAAAAAAAGCTTCAAATCAAACTTTTAGTACAACTTCAAAACAATGCAGGGCTCAATGAATTTAAAGAGCTGGAGTTGCTCCTGGTAAAGTCCGAAGAAGAGTTAAAAAAGGAACCGAAGTTAGAAGTTTCTTTTGTTTCAATATTATCCGGTTCCGATAGTACTACGGAATGGAGCTGTACTAACTTACAAAGCGGGGCAGTTATCAAAGACCCACGGGTACTTGCCTTGCTCAGAAGGATAATGCCTGTAATCCATCTGAGGTTTGGGATTTTGACAGGGTTTTTAAATATTGCAGAACCTATTGAGGAAGATACTCATGGAGATACTGATCATGAATACCAACTCAGGCATCAAATTTATGCATCGGTAAATGAAATACTTCTTGGTACTACTCAGGACACCAATACATCTGCGAATAAGGGATTTCAAGCTGTGGAAGCGTTAATTAAGCACTATGGGCAAGCCGGTGAGGAACTAAAGAAAAAGGATGGACTGGCGTTAAGAATTAGGGAAATCCTACAGATGGTAGCCCTTTCAGAGAAGGAGAGTATGGTAGATACTTTAAAACAATTTCACAGGCTCACAGAAAAACTCGCCGCCCTTATGTTGGTGCATGCGCTTCTTAGCTCCAGCCCCAAAAAGTTTGAAAAGTATTCGCGCCCGTTGCTTATTTTTGAACACCCTGAAGCTTTCCTGCACAAGACTACCTTGGCAATTATTGGCATTTTACTGAGAAGGATCCGCTGGCAAAAGATTATAACCACAAATTCAGGTTTGTTACTGAGCAGGGTTCCTTTAAAATCGATCAGAAGGTTGCGAAGGAAGCAAGGTTTGATCCAGGTAAATAATATAGATTCGCAGCTTTATACCAATGAAGATTTGCGCCGCTTATCCTATCACCTCAGGTCCAAGTATAGTTCAGCCTCCTTTGATCGTTTCTGGATTCTGGTTGAGGGAGAATCTGAGTACTGGATACTACCTCACTTGGCAAGGATCATGAACTATGAATTTCTGCAAGAGGGAATATCAGCTATCGATTTTGCTCAATCAGGGCTAACGCCCTTATTAAAATATGCTACAGACCTGGGTATTGGCTGGCATGTATTAATAGATGGTGATGAAGCCGGTCAGCGTTATGAAAAACGGATACAGGATTTTGCAAGTAAACACAACATTAAGAATCCCACGACCATGCTTAAGCAAAAGGATATTGAGCATTTGTTCTGGTACAATGGCTTTAAAAAAGAATATATTAAAGCTGCCCAACGCCTAAATGTTCCGGAGAATGAGAATAAACCGGGCCTTACTATTCGCAGGGCCATAAAAAATAAAACTAAACCATTCCTGGCCTTGAGTATTATTGAAGCTATTGCAGTCAAAGGGCCGGCAGCCATCCCGGCTGCGCTCTCCCAGATGATAGAAACTTGTATTGAGCAGGCCCGTAAAAACTAAACCTTGGTATTGATTACCTGGTTCACTCTCCGTTTCGAGGTATATACCATACATCTTTTTCCAAATCCACCCCTCCAGCCATTTCTTCCTGCACAACCCGGTCAATGATATAAATGCCTTTTTTAGCCATTTCATCAAAAGTGTCCAATCCGTCATTTGGGAAGTTAACCCTGGTCCTGTGAATATTGAATTTATCAGAAAATTTTCGTCCAAAAGCCTCTTCTACACCTTCTTTACCGAGCATAAAGCCTAAAAGACCGCCCCAGGTAGCTGTTGGATTATCAGAATCCCATCCGGCTAATGCTCCAATCTTAATCGTCTCTTTTATGTCTCCTTCTCCGTATAAAAGACTCACTATACTAGCCCCAAAATTTATTCCGGCAGCGAAACAACCATTACAAAAAATATTCCTGGAGGTTATGGTATATCCGTCTTCCTGGTTTACCTGATAGCGTTCATATAGGTCATCCCGTGCTTGTTCCCATGGGATGTTTTCATCGTACTTAGATTTCACAAAGTCGTACATTTTTGCCGCATATGAATCATTGGGAAGGTGCTCTCTGGCTTGCAATGCCATCCATGCTATCTGTTCTTTTTTTGAAAGTTTTTTATCAACATCTGAGGCTAATGAATACATGATAACATAGAATTCAGAGATCCACTGGGCGTTTTCCCGGGCCGTTGTTCGTATTGGTAATTTGGCCATTTTTAAGGCTACATCAGGCCGGGAAGGAGCAAAAAGGCCAAATATCTCAGTAGTTAGCTGGGCATCAATCATCTCATGGTAATTGTCATAGATAGTGTCTTTAGTAATTTGCGGGTCACTTGTTTCAGGCGGTACTGCACCATTGAGCATCATATCAAGTGCTTTTTGATTCGACACCCATAAGAAATTTTCTTCCTCGTGTTTTATATGCTTCAGCCAACCTTCCTTAATTTGCTTTCCGGACAACATACTGGTCTTATTCGTATACAACAAATACTGATACATATATTCAATATCTGTATCATCATCTGCACCCCAAATCTCATCTTCACCCCTGAATACAAAATCTATGTTATCGGATAATTCACTTGGCAGGCCTTCACCCCAAATACTTGGCTGGTCTGGCTTTCCCCAATCTTCCCTGGTATAGAAGGGTCCTGTTTTTATTTCACCAATGTTTCCAATTTTGTCCATTTCGGTTACTAGTCCTGTCCAATTGGCAATGCATTGACCCAACCAAAAACCATATAGTTTGCTGGAATAGTCCGCGCGAGAAATTGCCTTATCTGTTGTTTTTGAAGAATAGGGATTATATGTAAGTTCAGGATCAGCCAGGGTATTTTCAACCGGTTTTATCTTGTCCTTTTGAATATCCTTGCAAGACAAAACCAGTAAGCTCAATAATAGAGCAACCATTAATGGAGATAGAAATTTAAGTGCTTGGTTCATTTTAAATGATATTTAGTTGTTTAAGAATAAGTTACTTCAATGAATTTGAAAATAAAAAATTTGAAATTCATTTAACCGATTGTAAAATAGAAAAATATACGGACAAAATTCTGGAATTATTTATTAATTGGAATCGGAGGGGGAATATCTTGATGATTTTTTTGATCTTGACTACCTCTGATGTTGGTTATTCAAAGAATTCTTATAAATTTATATCGTTACTACAAATACCCTTCATTTATTTAATTATTAACCTATGCTTATGTTCAAATATTTAATAGTATTTACCTTTTTTATTTTTCATAGTACTGTCATTTTTGGTCAACATGGATCAGAGAATAGTCTGGACAATGAAAATATCAAAGGTCTTATAACTACCTATAAAAAAGACGTTAGAGGGCCTTATCAAATATTAAATTGGTATTGCAACGATGGCAGGATAAACCCGGCACAGGAGCCTTGTGGTGATGAAGTAGGAGGGGTGCAACGCGCTACATATAAAGATGACGTAATTGTTTTAGGTAAGTCCAGTCATGTCTACCTGGGTCAGATATTAGCCACCACTGATTTTGATGAATTCTGGGATAAGAAAAATTTTAACTCGCGATTAAAGCAATATCAGTTAGAAAAATACCTGAAGTCTGTAGATGACGGTTGGGTAAATAGGCGGGCTCAATATTATCGGGGTGCTGTTCAGGCGGAAGATGAGGAGAGTTGGGGAAAGGAATTTTTTAACTGGCTTCTGGAAGATGATGACATCTTAATTAGTCATTTTTTTCTTGTACGTGAAGCTGCGAAGGATATACCCCATGCGGGAGATGATAATGTAGCGCAACTAATGCGTTCCGAGTCCAAGGTTATAGCTGATGAATTTAGGCCGTTTATGAAATTAAGAATAAAAATTCACGGACAACCAGAACCTTCTGATATTGAAAGTGTACTGGCATTCAAATCGGAAAACAACAGAAAACTCACTCCGGAGTTAAAAAAGAAAATTGACAAATTGGTTGCCACCATGCGCAGGTATTTTAAACCTATTGATATTAACCAGTTTCGTAAATATACTTCCGCACTTTTAAATCAAGATATTAAATCGAAGCTCAATAGTTTTATTGATGCTAATAAGGTAGAGTCGACCCAGGATTTGATCGTATCCTCTTCAGATATTATGTGGTATATCAGAGCTAATATATTGAACGAACCATCCTCATCAGGCAGGCTATCTTTAATTGATTTGTCTATTAAGCTAGAAGAATTGATTAAAACTCAAATTGGGAATTATCCTGATGATTCTCTGGATGACTTGCTAAATAAAATCTGTTATTTGAGCACTGCTTCTGCGGCGGCTGGTTTTACGGAAATCTGGGAGTGGAGTGCTTTATTAGGGGATATTTCTAAAATGCCAAATACGGAGTTAACACTGGAGGAATTGAACACCTTACTTATAGCGGCCAGAAAACAACTGGAGTGGGGAACCGGTAAGAATCGTGCTGTTTTTCAGGATGTGATTTCCCTGTACCAAGGATTTGAACCGCTAACACATGGCTTTCTTGATGATAGAATTAGAGGATCAATCTCTTTGTCTTTAGGGAATAGTATCGGAAAATTGGGGAATTTTATAACTAATAAATCATCCTTAAATAACAGAGTTCTTGATCTTACAAATCAAAGTCATGTTCATGGTTTAAATCCGGGTTATGCCAGGGGAAAATTGATGGTAATTGATGGGTCCGCTGAAAACCTGGACGTAAGCTCTGATAATATTTATGTTTTTGACACCCCACCATCAGATCTTAAACCAGTTGCTGGCATTCTAACTGTTTCTGAAGGAAATTTAGTTTCGCATGTGCAGTTATTGGCTAGGAATCTGGGGATCCCAAATTCAGCGGTATCTTCAGATAATGTTTCGGAGCTAAAAAAATATCATGGACAGGAAGTGTTTTATGCAGTGTCTGTTAAAGGGAATGTCCTGATAAAGACAGCGGATGAAATGTCAACCGTAGAAAGAGGTTTGTTCAATCAGGAAATCAGAGATGAAGATATGATTACGATCCCAACAGATGAGATAAAACTGGATAAGGCGGCAGTCTTGAATATGCGCTCGGTAAATGCGCAATCTTCCGGTATTTATTGTGGACCCAAAGCAGCTAATTTAGGAGAGTTAAAAGAGCTGTACCCTGATCATGTGGTAGAAGGCTTGGTCATTCCATTCGCCGTTTTTCTTGATCATATGAAACAATCTATTCCCGGTAAGGAGATAAGCTATTGGGATTTTCTTAATAGTACGTTTAAAACGGCAAGGGACATGAAAACTAAAGGGTCTTCCAACAAAGCTTTGGAGGATTACCAATTAGGCCGATTGGAACAACTCCGCGGATTTATAAAAGATATGCCCTTAAAGCAAAGTTTTCTTGATGATCTGGAGAATTCATTTGTTGACATCCTGGGTTCTCCTTTAGGTGAAACAGCGGTATTTCTGCGAAGTGATACCAATATGGAGGATCTCAAAAATTTTACAGGGGCTGGGTTAAATCTCACATTATTTAATGTGGTAAACAGACAAAAAATTCTGGATGGAATAAAAGCTGTTTGGGCATCACCATATACAGAGCGAAGCTTTAAATGGAGGCAAAAGTATCTTACAAATCCTGAAAATGTTTATCCTTCTATTCTGGTAATTCCAAGTGTGGATAATGACTATTCAGGGGTTATGATAACCAAAGGTGTTATTTCCGGGAAGGATGATGAAATTACGGTTGCTTTTAGCAAAGGTGTGGGTGGAGCAGTTGATGGTCAGGCTGCGGAAACATGGGTTCTGAGGGAAAACCGAAACTATAAGCTAATTTCTCCTGCCAGGGATGTATTCTATAATTCGTTACCTTCCACCGGCGGTACAAAAAGCAATTCAGGCAGTTTTGAGAAATCAATATTAAGCCGTAAAAACAAAGATGACCTTTTTGAGTTAAGCCAGACTTTAATTTCCAAAATGAAGCAAAAAAATATAGAAGGTCCTTACGACGTTGAACTCGGATTTAAAGACGATAAAATCTGGTTGTTCCAGGTGCGGCCATTTGTTGAGAATAAGAATGCTAAAAGTTCACTATACCTGGAATCTATTGCACCGGAAGTGGACATGAATATGATAATTTCACTTAATACAACAGTTCAATGATAAAAAGACTAATATTTTTCGTGTCTATAGTAATCTGTTTTGGATTTACGGATGTACTAAATTACCCTATTGATGGATATGCACTTACAGGTATTCGACGTTTGGCCTATCAGCAAAGAGTTATGGATGGTGAAATAAAGGGTACCCAACTACCAGAAGGAGCCAAGAAGCCTCTTTCATCTGTTAAATTGAGTTTAACAGGGGATAGAAATCATCTTATAAATGGAATTCCCGAGGTAGATCCGGAGTTACAAAAACAGATATCCGGCTTATTCAGAGGTTTGGATCCAAATTATTCCATTACTGTTTTGGATATTTCCGAGGGAAAACCTATCCGATATGCTCAACATAGGGAAACTGCAGGATATCAACCGGGAAGCGTGGGTAAAATTATTGTAATGACCACCTTTTTTACACAACTTTGTGAGATTTATCCTGAAAGTTTTGATACCCGCCGGGAATTGTTGAAGACAAAAATGATTAAAGCCGGACCCTGGGCTATGGCAGACCACCATACGGTGCCTTTTTATGATCCGGAAACTCAGAAATATATTAAACGCACCATCAAAGAATCAGATGTATTTTCACTATATGAATGGGTAGATCATATGGTTTCTCCAAGTAATAATGGAGCTGCTTCTGTTGTGTGGAGAGAAGCAGTTCTAATGAGTGTTTTTAAAGATAAATATCCGGAACTTACGTTTGAAGAAGGTGAGGAATACTTTAAGGCAACACCCAAAAGCGAACTTTCGGAAATGGCCATAAACCTGGTAAACCAGCCTTTACGAGA
>RCNB010002371.1_pt1 | contig 12227 bp, 5 predicted proteins | sample 2041321 | NCBI WGS metagenome assembly RCNB01 (sample SAMN09708232, study PRJNA481090) | Marine sediment metagenome, whole genome shotgun sequencing project. | reverse complement strand
CCTTCTGCAATATAGACCGCGTCAATATCATTCAGATTAGACACAATATCATCATAGGTGTTGAAAGGTATTATGGTATAAGTTGCATTTAGCTTTTCAAGTTCCGCATCAAAAAAGGTGTCGTAAGGGAAAATTTCTAAAAATGGTTGTTGTATGATGATACCAACTCTTTTGAAACCCGTTAATTCCTTAAAAGTGGCCAGGTCATTTTTGTGTGATCTTGAGGCTACTAAATAGGTTAAATTGGGAATTCCAGAGGTTGGATTTTCTTTGTCAATAGCAATAAAGTCTTCATTGACCGCCCCGAAGAGTATTGTTGGTTTGGGAAATGTTGTTTGTTTGTTAATGACGGTATTATTTATGAGACCGAAAGCCAAAATAATGTCCACTTCGGAAGTAACGAGTGATTGATAATTAGCCTCCGCCTTTACAAGATTCAATTCGTTGGAAAGCAAGTGTTCTTCGGAAAATCGAATTAAGGCATCTTCCCCCACAACAGCGGTGATTTCATTTTTCAGCTCCTCTAATAATGGGGTAACCTCTGGTAAGTTAAAATCTGTCAAAATTCCAATATCATAGGTTTTTTTCTCTTGTGAGAGTACAGTTATTGAAACAAAAAACAACAATAGTAGGCGTAATTTTTTTCATCTATTACCTAATTATTAACAGGGGATTATTGCGATTATTAACGTAAGAATCAAATATACTTTATTTATTGGATTGTAAAAACAAGTACAGTGACTTTTAGAATATTATAATTTGTTCGTTTGGGTATAAACTTGACGAAGAATTGTAAATTTATCTTGAATTTTAGTCAGCCAGAATGAGGAATTATTGGATTAAAAAAGTTATTGCCTTTACAGTAGGATGGATCATTGCGTTAATCTTATGGCGCATCCTAAGAAAGTTTGGCGTTAATACCTACCTCGAAATATTGAATATAACGGTTTCACCGCCTACTATAATAATTTCCATACTCTGCATTTCGATCATCGCTGGTCTAATATTTGGGAGCTTACAATATGCTTATGAAAAGTATTTTATTAAAAGCGTTTCCTTTAAGGGGTTCTTAATAAGAGCGTTACTTACCCATTTGGTATTAATGTTGATTATCTATTTTCTGGTATATGTGGTTTTCAATGCAACTGGTGTTTCCCAAAATCTTTCTTTTATGGAATTAGTCGCCCATCCCTTAGTACTGGTGAATTTGTTTTATTCCATCCTTATCAATAGTGTCATCATTTTACTTATTCAAATTAACCGCTTACTAGGGAAAGGAAATTTAGGAAAGCTGGTGACAGGGAAATTTCATACACCAAGAGAAGAGCTTCGGGTGTTTATGTTTCTCGACTTAAAGGGGTCGACAGCCATTGCGGAACAATTGGGACATTTAAAATATAGTAGGTTTATTCAAGATTGCTTCCATGATTTATCTGTTGTAGACCAGTATAGAGCAGCCATTTATCAATATGTGGGTGATGAGGTCGTGCTTACTTGGAAAATTGAATTGGAAGACAGCTTGGAAGATTGCATTAAAGCATTTTATGCCTATGAAAATAGGTTGCTATCAAGAGCTGATTATTACGAACAAGAGTATGGTGTGCAACCTATCTTTAAGGCTGGTTTACATCTGGGACCTGTAACCGTGGTTGAGGTAGGAAACTTAAAACGTGAAATAGCATATCATGGAGATACCATAAATGTTGCAGCTAGAATTCAGGAACAATGCAAAACTTTTGATCGTACATTACTTATATCGGATGATGCTCATAAACGTATTAATGATATGCCCAATTATTCTTTTGAAAATGTTGGGGAATTTGTGTTGCGAGGTAGAAAAAAATCCATTCAATTGTTTGGTGTTGCTCGGCAATCGTAGGTTTGGATGACATTTGTTTTTTCTATACCAATACCCTTATAAAATAAAGAAATTACCTTAATTGGTTAACTTTGACAGATTCGAAAAATTAAAAATAAAAACTATGAAATATTTTTTACCCATTATAGCCTTTGTATGCAGCCTTCTTAGCTATTCCCAAGATGCCGAAAGGTTAACTTGGCCAAGGGCAATCGAAAAAGGGAAGCATACCATTACGCTCTACCAGCCACAGCCCGAAACCTTGAATGGCAACATTCTGAAAGGTAGAATGGCCTTATCAATCAAAGATGACAAAGATAAGATCACATTTGGAGCATTATGGTTTACGGTACGTCTTGCAACCGACTTGGAATCCAGAACCGCAGCTTTGGAAAGTATGGGGATATCTAAAGTAAAATTCCCGGATATCAAGAAGGAGGAGAACATAGAAAAGCTCAAGGAAATTATCATTACGGATATAGAATCTACTGAAATTGTCATGTCTTTGGACAAGATCATATCCAGTTTGGAATCTGTGAACATGGAGCACCAATTAGAAGATCAATTGAATAATCAGGCTCCTAAAATATATTTTAGAAAAGACCCTACGGTTCTGGTTGTTATAGATGGTGAACCCAAACTAAAGGCAGTGGAAAATTCCAAGATGGAATATGTGGTGAACACCCCATTTTTTATTGTAAAAAACAAAGACACCTATTATTTGAAAGGGGCCAACGTTTGGTACAAGTCCAGTGCGATAGTGGCCAGTAACTGGCAGGAGACTAGCTCGATTCCCAAGGATGTGGCAGCGCTTGCCGAGCAAAAGTTTGATAAGGATACTTCTGAGGGTACAGAAGGAGATGAGGGTGTAACTCCCGGTATCATTGTTGTCACAGAACCGTCAGAACTCATTATCACAAACGGCGAAATGGCCTATGAACCTGTCAAAGGCACTTCTTTGCTTTATGTAACCAATACCGAAAATGATATTCTATTGGATATTAATACGCAAGAGCACTACCTTTTGTTAAATGGGCGTTGGTACAGCACCAAGACCATGAAAGATTTGGATTGGAACTTTGTGGAACCTGAAAAGTTGCCTAAAGAATTTGCGTCTATCCCAACAGATGACGAGAACATATCAGCAATAAGATCCAGCGTACCTGGAACTCCAGAATCACAGGAGGCTGTCTATGAGCAATATATGCCACAAACGGCAGTTGTCGACAAAAAAACGGCAACCACCAAAGTTACTTATGACGGTGAACCAAAATTTGAAAATATTGAAGGAACAAAAATGACGTATGCCGTAAATACAGAAAGTACTGTGCTTGCGGTAAATAGCATCTTTTATGTTGTCGATGATGGGGTATGGTTCCAGTCGGCCACTGCTAATGGGCCTTGGCAAGTTGCAGAATCTAGACCTGAAGAGGTAGATAGTCTTCCTCCAAGTGCCCCTGTTTACAATGTTAAATATGTATACATCTATGATTCTACCCCAGATGTAGTCTATGTGGGCTATACCCCAGGGTATTATCACTCGTATATGTATGGTGGGGTAGTGGTCTATGGAACGGGTTATTATTACCAACCTTGGTATGGGTCTTACTATTATCCAAGACCGGTTACCTACGGTTTTGGTGTCCACTATAATCCATATACCGGCTGGGGATTTTCGGTAGGTGTAAGCTATGGGTGGATGACCCTTTCCGTGTATTCTCATGGTTATTGGGGTCCGGGAGGCTATGCTCATGGTTACCGCCATGGATATCATAATGGGTACCATCATGGATATCATGATGGTTATTCAGCAGGTTATGCCAGAGGAAAATATGATTCAAGAAATGCGTACAATAGAACACGCGAAGGGGGGCAAAGAACTGGGGTTGCAACGAGGCGTGAATCGAGACCCGACGGTCGCTCCAATCTAAATACTCAAAACCGCAGGGAAAATACAGGTACAAAACGAAACGATCTTTATGCGGACAAGGCTGGGAATGTTCATCAACGGGACCAGAATGGAAATTGGCAAGAGAAGCGAAATAACCAAACGCAGCAAAAACAAAGAGAAAGGCAACCCAGCGAATCCGCACAACGGCAGCGGCAATCTAATGATGCAGTACAACGACAACGATCCCAATTGGAAAGGGATTATAGTAAAAGAAGTCGCGGAAATACCAACTATCAGAACTATAACAGCAATAGGACAAGGACACCAACAAGAAGCGGCGCAAGAAGTGCCGGCCCTCGAAGACGGGGTTAATCAATGATTACTTGCACCGTTTTGAAAGAAGGTGATTTTGCCATCGGTGGGTTTGAATAAAATAAGAAAAGCAGTCAATGAAAGTTGACTGCTTTTCTTTGTATTTATATGCACCTAGCGGGTGAATCAAAATCCAAAACCGATTCCGAAACTAAATAAAATGCCATCATCAGAAGAAAACAGTGAGATGTTTCCGGTTATTTTATCAGCTGCGTTTACAAAGAAGCCGCCGCCAAATGAAGTATTCCAATGATTTTTGTTAAAATCGGGATCTAGTACAAAGTCATCGTCAATCCAAACACGCCCAACATCGAAGCCAACATAAATGCCTGTTTCAATAGGTAAAATAGAGGTATTTCGATTTCTTAAATTCAACCTCAAGTCTGAGCTCTGAAAAAATGAATTCTTGCCGGTGAATCGCTGATTCCTATATCCCCGTAATCCGTCATTTGTGCCAAGAGTGGCTGCCTGGTAAAATTCAAAATCATCCCCAATGGTAATATGTCCTTTAAAAAGAGTAGCAAAAACCAATTTACCGACTGCATCTAGTTTATAATCAAAACCAAGAGAAGGGATGATATAACCAAAGGCCTTAGAACTGTTTATATTCGATTTAAAGCCTGTTTCAAGTTCTGCTTGCATTCCCAGGGTGGGAAATGCCGGATTGTCATTATGATGAAAACGATAATGCACTTCAGCACCAACGAAATTATTGGTCTCCCCTTGTTCTAAATCAGTATCAATATAAGTATTGATAAACCGATTTTCTGTAGCTTTTAAATCAATTGATTCATAATTCAATCCAATTCGAAATTCCCCATTATTTTCCCCATACCAAACCAATGCGGCCGAAGCCCCAACTGTTCCCAATTTTACACGATTAAAATCCTTGTCAAAATTTTCTTCATCATCAGCATTAAGATTAGGGGTAGAATTTCCATATCCAAAAAAATTTACACTATAATTTGGACTTGTTGCCATTGCATCCAAGGCCAAATTCCATCCGCCCACTACATTCGCAAATTCTCCTTGATAGTTAAAATCAAAACCATTGGTTGAGCTATAATAAGAGGCAGCAACAATATGCTTGGCCGTAAACGGATTGCGTTCAAAGCCATTGACCGTATACGCATTTCTAAAACCTATTCTAAGACCATCGTCAGGGTTACTGCCAATAACCGGAAGCAGGGTGTTTGAACTGAACTTAGGCTTTTTGTAATCGTAATTATTAAGCTCATAATCATCTCTTATGTGCTGTTTTCCCTTATTGGTTATTAAGGTATTGGACTTACTTTTAAAATCGTATATATGTGTTTTCTGACCGTTTAATACATTATAAGTGTCATTGTTAAGGCCTCCGATGAGTCTCAATTTTATGTGTTGGCCTCCACTACCGCTAACATTAAAATAATCCTTATCATCTAACCCATAGATCCAAATTTCTTTGGTGTTTTCCTGTGAATAGGTCCTGCGGTGGATTACATCGGCCTTTTCCCCATTTTTGATTCGGTACCCAGTAACTTTCGTCATTCCGTTTGGCAGTCGTTCTATATCGAACCAATCGTCCTTGTCGGTACCCTTTACAATTGCATAGTTGTTTATTACATTGTAATAGGCATCAGATATCTTCTGAAGGTTTGCCCGTCTCCCTTGTAATTTGCGTTTTATTTCTTTTATGGTTTCTTTATTGACCTCCTCTGGGAATAACCCGAATGCCTCGTCAATTACCGCATCAGTAATGCCAGAGGTTATAAGCTTTACCTGTTCATCCCAAACTGCTTTGCCCGATTTTTTGATAAGGGCAACATCAAGAGGATAGGGTTCTGTATTAAACCATTTTGCACTTCTAAGTTCTTCATCATAAGAGCTGATTATTCTCAGGGGCGGGACCAACAGCGTAGCCAATCCGGTAATAAATCCATCATCCATAAGAGAAAAAGCCTGATCCCGATCTCGTGGTACCGCTTTGTATACCGTTTTACCATCTTCTTTATAAACGGCCCAGCGCCACTGATCGTGATGACGATCCCAATCGCCAATGAGCATATCAAACAGTCGAGCCCTGATAAAGACTTCTTCATCTACTTCATGATTTTCATTTTTTCGTAGTTTTTCCAACAGATCGTGGGTGCTGATCAGTTCATCAGAAAATCCAAAACTAGCTTGATCGCCATGACCATCGGCAGCACGTTCTTCAATCATATAGAGGGCATCGCCATATTCATCGTTAAAACGGCCTATGGCATTCTGCTTTGGTACATAGTACAACTCAGGATTTGTATGATACACCCCGATTGCATCAGACAAATGCCCAATGGTAAAAGGAACATAAGGGTGTGATGCCGTAAAGAAATCCATAACTAAGTCTTCGGTTTTAGTATCTGTGAATTCTTCCCGTATATATTGCTCCTTAAAGGCAATGGCTTGAAGGTACTGAACGCCATTTTTACGAAGTGCCCGCATTATATATTCCTTACCTTCAGGATTTTCAAAACGTAATGAATTTGACTGATGGCCTCCTCCTTTCCTAACAGGTGTAAGACCACCGAATAGCGTATCAAGATTTACAGTAGGGGCCAAAATTTCCGTACTAAATTCCGTTCTATACCGATCCCCCCATAACCATTTAAAAAAACCGCTTCTATCAGTCTCTTTGTTAGTATAAACAGATGCCTTCTTATCACTTGGAAAACTTGAAGGAAATGCAGGTATGTCTATAACATCTTCCATGAAGACAGGGGTTTCATAGACTACTTTTCCTTCCTCTGCTGAATAAAATTTGACATTCGAAGATCCATCGGCATAGATATCCAGTTGGGCATGACCTTGTGTGCCATAAGAAAACGCTCCGCCTCCAACATTTCTTGTTGGGTCTGTTTGTGAGCCTGATCCACTAATAATTTGCGGTATATTATTCTGGACAAGATATTGAAGGCTATGTTCATGCCCAGAAACAAAAATTACCTTGTCGTTCTCCTGGGACAAGGTAATGATCCTGTCCTTGAGTTCATCATAACGTTTATGTTGAATATCGGTGTTGGAAACACCACTCGTTTTACGAATCACATTCTTTAAGGTACCTATGACTGGTAATGGCGTCATATGCTGTGCGAAAGAATATTGGCCACCATAAGGGCCATTACTAAACATGGGATGGTGCAGCGCGACAATTGTAGTTTTACCTCTGGCTTTTTTTACCAAACTCTCAAATTCATCAAAAAATTTGGATCGGGTTCTAAACTCGCATTCATCATTTATTGTAGGGTGGTTATCCCATTTGGTAAAGTACCATTCAGAATCGATGATGATCATAACAATCTTATCATTGATATCTACTTTTTTAATGGGGCATCCATTTTTTGGTAAAAACGAATTCTTGCCCAATTTATCTTCAATATAATCTTGTTGACGTGTTAACCCTTTTGGACCATCGTTGTACCAGTCGTGATTTCCAGGAATGAATATTGCTTTTCCTGGGAAACCTTTTAAAGCCTCTGTTTGTATTTTAAGCTGATGTTCTGCAAGTTTTCTTTGTTCTCCCTTTTTTGAAGGCATTCCGGCAGGATAAATGTTACCGCCTAAAAACAATGCGGTACTATTTTTAGAGCCCTTGGATAAGGATTCTTCGAAACCCTCCATTCCTTTTGATTTCTCCCCTTGTAGAGAATTTCCAGCATCCCCGATTAAATAAAATGAGTGTGAGATTTCTGCTTGCTGAGATTCACGTTCACTGATTTTTTCGCTGTATTGGGCTTTATATGTAGCACATGAATTCGATAGTAACAACATTATCACAACTGCATATTTGGAATAAACTCTTTTCATTTATATGAATTAATCTTTAACAATAAATAAATCCGTTCAAAAAAATGTCCTTAACTAAGTTAATCAGCAATCGGGTGACAAATTTAGAGAACAAAATCTGTTTCTTCGAAAGTAATTAAAATTGGAAAAATGAGTGTTGAATGCCCTAACCCAAAATGGGTGGATAACTATTTGTTTCATATGGGAAAACTTTCTGACTTAAGATAACCATTGGCATTTATATGGACTATATCCCCTTTTTTATGGTTTCAAAGAGAACTTGGCTGGGCTTAAATGACAACAAAAGGCGGTTGTGCTTTTTAGTACTTTAGAGTTTCAGGGTCTTTAAGTATTAATTGCCAATAAATTCAATATGTAAAATAATTATTGGATACCGATGAATTGTTCTGAAAAAACAGAAAACGAAATATTTTTTAATTATTATTACTATTATGAAACACTATAGGCTCTTTACCATAATCATACTTTTATTCTGTTTGGGTTTGAAAGCGCAAAAAGATTCAACAAAGATCAAGAAGAAGGATCTACCTCAGGTCTATAACTACAATAATAAGTTGGATATTCCTCTTTCTTCGGTAGCTACAGCAATTAGTCTATTTAACTTCACACAGGTTTATTCCAAGGAAAGTTCATCGGAGGAATCAATTCTATCCTTAAATCCAGATGACGTGAATGGGTTTGACAAAGGAGCAGCGGGTAACTATAATCCGGGAGCAAAAGATGCGAGTGATTTTATCTTTAGTGTCGCAATTCCTACCCCGCTCATATTTTTTGCTTTTGACAAAAAAATGAAAGAAGATTATATGCGTTTGAGCCTATTATATTGGGAATCCATGTCTTTTATGGGCGTAGCTTATAGCACATCACTACAACTCAATGATCGCCGCAGACCTTATACCTATAATACAGATTTACCCATGAATGTGCGAAGAAAAGGTGGTGGTAAAAATTCGTTCTATTCCGGACATACTGGCCTTGTTGCCACATCCACATTTTTTCTGGCAAGCGTTTATGCCGATTACCATCCTGACTCTAAGTACAAATGGGTCTTGTTCACTTCAGCAGGTGTCGCGACTATACTTACTGGTTATTTGCGTGTTCGTGCTGGTGAGCATTTTCCAACAGACGTTATTTTAGGGGGTCTCGTGGGTACTGCCTCGGGTATATTGGTACCTTACTTTCATAAAAACAAGTTGTTCAATAATGAAAACTTAAGTGTAATTCCTATAACGGGTGAATACCATGGATTGCGCTTGACCTATGCGATTAATTGAGCTATTTGGGATCTTTTGATTTACATGATATCTTACTAAATGAAAATTAAATATGTTCTTTAATTAATCTATTCCTGTTTTTATTACTTACTGCAAGCGCTGACTTTACCGGCTTGATCAGAGCTGATAAATGTGAAACATTCCAATTTTAAATCGTATTTCGACGGTTGCTATATAATGATCAAAATGAATATTTTGATGTTGAGTTCGACGCAAAATTCAAGGTTATTTCAGTGGCATTTATTATTAGGTATAAACATCAGGTTTCTAACCGTTTCAGTTTAGTTTTCATGATTGCTGCACCAGGAACAGAATTTCATAGCTACGAGCTTACCCAAACTCTTTGCAGTATAGAATGGCAGTCCAACAAACGGGAATAGGAAACATCCAAATAATGGTTGATGGCCAACTTTCCAACATTCCTTCCTTTTATGCGATGCATTTTACTGTCCCATAAACTCATCGTACATTCTCGTTTAAGACTGATTTCCGACCGTTTACCATTCACAGTTACTCGTGCATAAATCGGTGCAATACAGTTCTTGGCTTTGGATACGTTTAGTTAGAACTAAATATTGAAAGTACTTTGTGTACTCCTAATCTTCGTTTTTTAGTTAAAGTTAAACTTGATAAATAAAGTCAAATCATCTGGGAAAAAGCGCTGGACGCTATCTACCTAATGGTAAAAAAAAAGGTGACCGAATATTCAAGGCTAATAGCGTATAATACGTATCGTTAGCTAGTATTATAAAAATTCGCTGAGACTTTATTAGTCACTACTACGAGGTGTTCTATGGATAAATAAAGGCAAACTAAAAAGGAGAACACTGCACCCTCAAATTTTGAATCAAACTTCAGACGCGTATAGCTCATTGCTACAAGAAGGGTAAGGCTACAGTTCAACCAATACAGTGTAATATAGTAACAATAAGTTAAATATATTAAATTAAAAAGGCCATTTTTAGTACATCAATAACTCAAATTCATATAATAAATCGCTCGAAGAAGCATATCGATTCTTTGCGGAGCACGGACCAGAAAATCTTACGGTTAAAGTACTGTCAGAACAGTGTGGACTCCCTCGAACTAACTTTCTATTATCACTTTGATAACAAGGAACATTTAATATCAGAAATGCTTGATTATCATAGCAATGAAAATGACAAGTTTCAAGCAGAAATGAAAAAAAACATAAAAACAATAATCCCAGATCTCTATATTTTAGGGTCCCATATAAAATTAGCATTATGTTTCACCGGCAATTACTCCGAAATAGTCACATAGATATTTACAGCAAAGCATACCATAGCGCTAATAATGGTTCTATTAAAATAGTACTTCCTCATATAAAGGCTTATTTTCAAACGAATCATTCTGATCTTGAGATCATTAATTTTTGTAATACACTTACCGATGCTTGGTACTCCCGATTAACTTTTGCTAACCTAAGTGTGGATTTATGGATAAACCTTGCAGAAGATATTATGAAAAATACATTGGGATTATACAACAATCCTAATTTATTGAAAAATTCTAAACTATAACTTTATAGTTATTTCTAGCAAATATTTTAGCTTCACATAGTTAAATCATAGGATTAACGGTTTAACTTGCTTTGGCCATGTTGTATGGTAACAAAGGTAAGTTTACCATCATTTCAATTACCATTAAAGTTGTTGTTTTCTTCCTGTTTCTATTTCTGAACCTAAAGTGAAATTCATCGAGATAAAACTGAAGATGTTCTTTTGATACCTCGTTTGCATGCAGCGAGGCGTTTTATTTTAAATGCACTTAAGGTATTACAATTCCATACCCGCTTTTCGCAATCCATCCATCATGTGCGTAACCAAGTCTTCTTCTTTTATAAAAAGACGCATTATGTATTGTGCTTTATCAATAAAATCAGGCTTTCCTCGCAGTAATGACGCTATTTCAGGTCTAGCCTCGTCTTTCATGTTTAATTGACCTAGGGCAGCAATTCTATGCATATGCATTGGAGACCAAAAAGGACCAGCAGGCATACTATATTTTTTCGCTTCAATAAAAGCTTGCTTATAGTCCTTTCTGCGGTAATAGTCAAGCGAGAGAATGCCATAAAAGTATATTGGAAAATTGACATTCTCATTCATTAATTTTTTAAGAATGACGATACCTTTTTCCCAATTACCGTAAAGTGCAGAAAAAACGGCTAAGCTTCCTAATCGTAATACTCCTTTTGGGTTCGATTTCATGCATTTTTCAAAAGCATGATAAAACGCTTCTTTATTACCCAGAGTAAAGTGCTTTAATGCCATTGCGGTTTGTACAATATCCTTATCAGGATCGAGTTTATGAGCTTGGTCAGCTAATTCACAAAAAAGTTGAAAGGAGTTTTCATAAAGAGGAGAGTCTAATAAGTAACTATTGAAATGCATAGTGGCTAAGCATGCAGCTAAAATTCCTGAGTGAGGATCGTTATTTAAAGCGTTGCTTAAGGCTGTAAAAGCATTAATAGCCGATTCTTGGGAAAGCTCTTGATTGTAATTGTAGTATTGTAAAACGGCCTGATAGGTCTCAATTTTATCGACTTGAATTTGGTCTGGTTTTAAGGTGAGTTTATGACAGATAACACCCAATTCACCTCCAATATTCAGAGCCACTTTATGAGCAATGTTTTCTTGAATCTTATGAATGTTGTTTATATCAAACGCTGTTGTATAACTATGTGCCCAAATTTGCTCACCGTCTATAGCATTTGTAAGTTTTATGAGTGCTTTTACTGTTTTTTCATTAAAGTATATAGAACCATTCAATAAAAACCGAATGTTATGTTCTTTAATAAAAGTATCGGTGTTGACATGCGTAAATACGTTGTTTGATTCGTGCCTGCAATCATATATAATTAAATCTTCATAATTTGTAAGTTCTACGGATAGTTCTTCAGCAAATCCTTGCACAAAGTAGTCTTTATTAGAATCTCCGGTTTGGTTTCTAAAAGGCAAAATGGCTATGGATGGAACCCGTATTG
>RCNB010002133.1_pt1 | contig 12230 bp, 15 predicted proteins | sample 2041321 | NCBI WGS metagenome assembly RCNB01 (sample SAMN09708232, study PRJNA481090) | Marine sediment metagenome, whole genome shotgun sequencing project. | reverse complement strand
ATGCGCTTTGAGTAAAGCTCGATTCGCTTTGAATTCTGCCAGTGCGTAATTCTTAAATTTCTCTTTTAAAGGATCCATGCTTGATGATAATTTCTATGGTTAATTCAACTATCTTGAATAGGCGCGTGAAAATAATCAATTTATGATTTTCTACACCTCAGATTTATAGTTTGCTTGTGGCATATTTGCAGAAACAATAGTGTCAGTATCGTCACCTATATCAAGTAAATGCTAATAGTTCAGGATAAGTTGTTGGATAGAGATATTTTGAAAGAAGAATTCATGTGTAATCTCGACGCATGCAAAGGAGCTTGTTGCTGGCAAGGAGATTATGGAGCACCTCTGGAAGACAACGAGATAGATATCTTGGAGAAAGAATAGTATATCTAGCAAAACGTCGTAAATTCAAACTTTTTGAGACTAATGAAAAGATTCGAGCTACTGTTATTGGGGCTAGTGAGTTTACTCTTCAGGTCAGTGGGTCTACTACATACAAATCTTCTGAATTTACACTTCCTGTTAGGAATCTACCGGTAGTAATACCGCACATAAAACGGGATATGCTATCAGAGGATTATGTAGCAGCTCAGATCTCTAATGCTCTTGAACGATTTGATATTGTGGAAGGAGAAACTCCATTAGCATTAGCATTCCAAGACCCAGTTGGTATCCAGTACAATAAACTAAAGATATTTTCTATTGGTCTCGTAAAGGCTCTTGGTAATACTATCAAGAAGGGATATCCAATAATTCTGGTTTTTGACACTGATGTTGGTAACTCCGTTGGGAATGTGCTATATCGTGAAACGGGGATCACTAATATACTGAGTATTGATGAGATTAGCCTTAAGGAAGGGGACTTTATAGACATTGGTGAACCAATAATTGGTAATCCTGTGTTTCCGGTGGTAGTGAAATCACTGGTCTTTGAATCATAGGCGAAACCTCTTAAAGTAACCACTCAAAGATTTTACTTGAAGTAAAATGGCGAAAGATCCAGTATGTGGAATGACTGTGGATGAAGCCACGGCCAAGTATAAGTCAGAGTATAAAGGTGAAACGTTCTATTTCTGTAATGAACGTTGCCTGAAAACTTTTGAGAAACAGCCTCATCGATTTGTAAAATAAATGGAGCTTAAGTCTGTTCCTCTATCTTTTTCACTATTTCTCTGAACTCTTTAGCTGCTGGTGTATCCGGCTCTGCAATAATGAAGGGCTTCCCTGCATCCATTGTGCTAGAAACGCGGGGATCCATAGGAATCTTTCCGAGTAATGATATATTCATACTTTCAGCAACGTTTTCTCCTCCCTTGGTACCGAATACATCAATTCTCTCCCCGCAGTGGGGACAGACGACTCCACTCATGTTTTCAACCAATCCCAGAATAGGTATGTTCATTCCACGGGCGAAGGTTACTGCCTTACGGACTACATCTTCTGAGACCTCACTGGGAATAGTGACGATGATGACACCATCCATGTCAGGAAGCAACTGCAGCACACTGAGAGACTCATCACCTGTACCAGGAGGTAGGTCAATGAGAAGATAATCCAAATCACCCCATATTATGTCAGTTAAGAATTGGCGTATTGCCCCCATCTTAAGAGGTCCCCTCCAGATTACAGGATCCTCAATATTTTCTAGCAGGAAAGCCATGGATACAACTTTTATGCCATATTGACCCGTTGCGGGAAAAATTCCGGGTGGACCTGATTCCAATCTTGCTCCATTCAATCCTATCATCCGTGGGACACTGGGACCGTGGAGGTCAGCGTCAAGGATTCCAACCTTACCCTCTCTGCCATTCATAGCTAGAGCTGTAGCGAGATTGACCGTCACCAAACTTTTTCCGACGCCCCCCTTCCCACTGATAATAGCGATCTTATGTTTGACCTTGGACATCCGAGTTTTGAGAAGCTCTAATTGCTTCGCATTTTTCTCAAAGGGATTTTCAACTTCTTCCTGTTTCTTATCTTCACTCATCTAAACACCATTTAATCCAGCTTAAACTTGATAGGAAGATACAGCGACTTGTAAAAACATTCCCAAATTTAGGGTAATGTTATTTTACAGGTCGAACCCTTTCAAGTAATATTAAAATGCCTCTCCACGAAACCCTGAGTAAAATCAGTGAAAAACTAATTCACGATGGATTTGAGGATGCAAAAGCAGGTGTGGGTATAATTTTTCGAATGGATCAAGGTATCCTGAAAATATTACTGGTGAAAAGGGCAAAGATTCCTAATGATCCGTGGTCAGGGGATATGGCTTTCCCAGGGGGGAAACGGAGCTCTGAGGATAATTCAATTGGGGATACTGTGAAACGAGAGGTTATGGAGGAGACGGGCATAGATCTTAACAAAGGTCAATATCTCGGGAGGATGGAGCCAGAGTATTCAACTGTTAAAAGAGGATTAGCTGTTATCCCCCTTCTGTATCTTCTTGAAGAAAAACCAGATATCACAATCAATAATGAACTCGACGGATACTACTGGACTGATTTTGAAAAATTAAAATGGCGGTGTGGACGCTCCATTGTTAAAAATTTTGATGTCCCTGTGTTTGATATAAGAGATGAAAGAGTATGGGGACTCACCTACAGAATGCTACAAAGGCTAATCACCATTGCAGTCATTTAACCAACGAGTTCTTTCAACGCTTTGGCAACATCTATAGGCTGGTCTCCAACATTGACATCGACATTCTTCAGAGCAGTGATCTTGCTCAATGCGTTACCAGTTTCACCTTGAATAATGGCACCCGCATGCCCCATCCGTTTACCTGGGATAGCTGACCTACCAGCTATATATCCTGAAACAGGTTTGGAGAATTCTCCATCACCAATATATTGAGCTGCTTTCTCTTCAGCGTCTCCTCCGATCTCACCGATAAGAGCAACAGCTTCAGTCTCAGGGTCGTCCTCAAACCACTTCAGGGCATCAATGAAGTCAATACCAACAATTGGATCGCCTCCTAGTCCAATGCACATAGATTGCCCCATACCTGAACGGGTTATATGTGCGGCTATCTCATAGAATAAGGTCCCACTTCTGCTAACGACACCAATGTTCCCTTTCCTGAAGATTTGACCCGGCATTATTCCTAATTTACATTCTCCGGGATTAATCAATCCTGGGCAGTTGGGGCCAATTATTGTTACATCATTCTGGTTAGCATAAGCCATGAGCTCAATGGTGTCTTTCACTGGCACCCCCTCAGTTATGATAATTATAGGGTTCAGCCCAGCTTCTATCGCCTCCAACGCAGCATCCAGTGTAAATCTAGCTGGTACGAAGATTATGGATGCATCCATCTGGTGAATTGTTTGAGCTTCAGCGATTGTATCGTAGACGGGGATACTGTTGACGTTTTCACCACCTTTTCCGGGAGTGACACCCGCTATTATCTTTGTTCCATACTCTTGCATTAGTGCGGTGTGAAATCGTCCCTGAGACCCTGTGATACCCTGAACAATTACACGTGTATTCCGGTCTACCAGTTTAATCATCATTATATCTCCGATAGTTTTACTGCAATTTTTGCAGCTTCATCCATTGAATCAACGACGTTGATGCCTGCTTGCTTGAGAAGATGTATTCCTTCCTCCTCGTTAGTACCCATCATCCTGACGACAATGGGTTGTGATATTCCCAGTTTTGCTTTGGCATTAATTATGCCTTTAGCTGTGTCATCGCAGCGGGTTATACCACCTAGAATATTAACCAGGAGAGTTTTCACACGGGGGTCATTCAGTACAAAAGATACTGATCGTTCAATTTTCTCAGGGTTTGCCCCTCCACCAAGGTCTAAAAAGTTTGCAGGTTTACCACCCTCAAGGGTGACGGTGTCGATGGTTGCCATTGTTAGACCTGCACCGTTGCTGATTATACCAATATTTCCATCCAGTTCAACATAGGTAAGTCCCTTCTCTTTGGCTTCCTGCTCCCGGGGGGAAAGTTCAGAGTCATATTCTCCTGATGCCGCATATTCAGGGTGCCTGTATAGTGCATTATCATCGATATTCAGGCGGCCATCTGCAGCTATGAATCCTTCATCTGTGTATGCTAAGGGGTTAATCTCAGTGAGCTCTGCGTCCATTATCAGGGCTAATTTGCAGAGTTTCTCGATAATGCCAGCTAGTGCCTCGGCTTTCTTGCCTTTGTAGCCTAGCTGCTTTGTGATCCATAGTGTATGGTATCGTTTTATACCCATCAGGGGGTCAACCTGATGCTTGATGATTTTTTCAGGTGTCTCTTCAGCAACATCCTCAATGTTTACTCCACCCTCAGAGGATGCTAAAATTACGTAAGATTTCTTTATACGGTCTACTACTATACCTAAATAAATTTCGTCAACAATATCGAGTTTCTTCTCAACCAATACTTCATGGACAAGCATATCTTTCAGTCTGCTTCCCAATAGTTTTCCGGCCTTATCCTCAGCTTCATCTGGGGTATCAGCGAAAACTATGCCTCCCGCTTTTCCCCTGCCCCCAATTGGAAGCTGAACCTTGATTACACTGCTTCCCAGCTTTCTAGTAATCATTGATGCTTCAGTGGGAGTCTTTGCTAGGCCACTTTCCGGGGTTGGTATTCCATATTGTTTGAATACTTCTTTTGCCTGGTATTCGAGAAGCTTCATTCCATGCACCTTGGCTAATGTATTCGATTCCTATTCTTAATAGTAACCTTACAATCATACACTTGATGGCTTTGACTGGTAGGTTTGTGGTTCAGGAGCATGATGCTTCTCATCTTCACTGGGATTTCAGGTTGGAGTTCGATAAGGTATTGAAGAGCTGGGTTGTACCAAAGAAACCGCCAGTTAAACATGGGATAAGAAGGCTTGCAGTTTTAGTAGAGGACCATCCACTTCATTACATCTCATTTGAGGGAAAAATCCCTGAGGGAGAGTATGGGGCAGGTACTGTGAAGATATGGGATTCAGGAACATTCACAGTTGAGAGCAGGAAGCTGGATAAACTGGTATTTGAGTTAAATGGGATTAAAATGAATGGAAGGTACACCCTTGTTCACTTCTCTGAGAAAAAGGAGAACTGGTTACTCTTCAAGACTAAACCTAAAGCCTAAGATCTTCAATATCCTGCGGGGGATAACCAGAGTAATGTTTACTAAAATAGCCGTATACTTGCACAGATTCAAGAAAGACCTTAATCTTATTCGCCCATCTTTGATTGTTCTCTTTGCGATCAAACTCAACTACTCCGTGATCACCTGTGACCTCTGTTTGTTCTCCCAGAAGCCTTCCCATGGATCACTTCGAGATAATACGCTAAAAATATTGAGATCCTTTGGAGTGATATTTTCCAGTTCGTCCCACTCTACAGGTGTGGATACTGTTGCTTCTGGTTCAGCCCTTAGACTGTATGGACATATCATAGTGCGCCCCGAGGAGTTCTGAAGATAGTCCAAGTAGATTGTCCCCGGTATCTGAGATTGATTCTTTTCAGAGACCACGTTCTCTAATTCCTGTGAGAGGTATCGTCCTATCTGGTGTACGAATTCTCTTGTCTGCGAGTATGTGTAGAGGGGTTCCAAAGGGAGGAGGACGTGGAGTCCTTTCTTGCCTGTGGTTTTGACATATGTTGTTAATCCTATGGATTCAAGTAACTCGTTGAGGGTGTTGGCTACTTGTACGGCTTCTTTGAATCCTGCGGGAGGTTCTGGGTCTATATCGAAGAGCATGATGTCGGGGTTGGCTTCAATCTTAGAGGGAGGTATGTGTATTTCCAGTGAAGCCATGTTTCCGAGCCAGATGAGAGTGTCTAGGTTGTTACATATGATATAGTCTAGGTTTCGTTTTGTTGACTCTGAGTATATTGCGTAGGTGTGTATCCAGTCTGGTGTTCCCTGTGGTGCATCTTTGGAGTAGAAGCCTTCATAGTCTATTCCATCTGGGTATCTTGTGGTAATGGTAGTTCTATCTCTGAGGAAGGGAAGCATGTGTGGTGCAGCTCGGATGTAGTATTCTATGACTTCTTTCTTGGTTACATTGGTGTCTGGGTAGAGTATTTTGTCTAGGTTAGTGAAATTGACTCGGGTGAGTTTCACCATATATGTAAGTGTAATGGTGTTGAAAATTAGTGCTCCGGCCGGGATTCGAACCCGGGATCTCCGACTCGAAAGGCCGGAATGCTTGGCCGGGCTACACCACCGGAGCACGGGACTAGTCTATGTAGAGGGGGCTTATATTTATTACCGGAGTTAAGCGAGTTTGAGGCCTATCCATGCTCCTGCTATAACTCCTCCTATAAAGGGGATGCTGGTGAACAGGGGCATGTAAGGTCCTATTTGTTCTGAAATCTGGGAAGGGGTTATTGGGGATAGGTCTATGATTGTTTGGGCGATGTCGCTGAATGCAGGTAGATTAAGTTCGTATCCCATCATTTTTGCGAGGTAGGATGCGTTTACCGCTAGCATGAGGAGACCAATTGCAGCAGCGATTATCTTGTTAAGTTTTCGTAGTGCGACTCCTACTACGAGGCCTGCTACAGCCCCCATGAGGAATATCTGTATCAGGGGAGACATTGTTTCAGGTATCATATGCACTTTTTTTCCTTTGTATGTGTTTAAATGTTGGGTTCAGAGTTACCCTTTTTTATTAGTGGGCTTTCGGTATATGTTGCAGGGCCCGTAGCTCAGTTTGGTTAGAGCACCTGGCTCATAACCAGGTGGTGATGGGTTCAAATCCCTTCGGGCCCACCAATCTTCTTGTGAATTCCCAAAAAAAATAACATCTGTATCAGAGTATTTGAAAGAGATCAAAAATTGACTACAATTACGCGCATACCTAGTCTGGAAATTTATCAAGAAAAGCATTATCGAATAGATCTCAGAGGTAGGAAAATCCCTTTAATCCCTGTGAGTTGTACCTACGGTTAGCAGAAAGACTTTAAACTTTGACCTGTTTTTAAGGGTAGACCCAAGATTAGTCTTGGAATATTTCAAGCATTCACACTGAAGGTTCATAACATGAGCGAAGATGAGAAAAAAATCCAGGAAGAAGTGGAGAAAACCGAAGCTGAAGAACCAAAACCAGAGGCTGAGGAAAAACCAAAGAAAGAGCCAAAAACGGATGAACTTGCTGAAGGAGACTTTGTACTAGTTGAGATGACAGGCAAAGTTGAGGACACCAGTAAAGTATTTGACACAACAGATGAAGAGCTAGCCAAAGAAGAAGGCATTTACAATGAGAACCAGGTCTATGGACCAAAACTCGTGGTTATAGGACAGAACTTCATACTTAAAGGCCTTGACCTTAAACTTCCTGGCCTAAAACTTGGTGAAGAAGCAAAAGTAGAGATCCCACCTGAAGACGCCTTCGGTGTCCGCCGCCAAGATTATGTTCAGACAGTTCCCTTTAGATTACTAAGATCAAAAGGGGTCAACCCTGTTGTTGGAGCCAGACTAGAAATAGACGGTCGCATGGCTACAATACGTAGCGTTGGAGGGGGAAGAGTCCAACTTGACTATAATCATCCTCAAGCAGGTAAGATTGTAATATATGATGTCAAGCCTATTGAAAGATATGAGAATAATGACTCAAAACTCAGAGCGTTAGTCGGTAGATTCTTCCTAGGAATCGACCTCAGTCTCTTTAAGATTAAAGCAACCAAGAAGAAGGTCAAGATCAACATGCCAGAGGAAGTCTTCTTCGGAGAGAACATCCAGATGGCCAAGCGCAGTGTAGCAATGGACATCCAGAGATTCTTCGAGAACATAAATGACATCGAATTTATTGAGAACATAAAACGTCCAAAGACTGAGTGAGGTGACCATGAAGACTGAGGCAGCTATCATCGGTGCTGGTCCCGCTGGGCTCATAGCAGCCCGGGAACTAGCCCGAGGGGGGGTTACAGTCAAAGTCTTTGAAGAGCATTCTGAAGTCGGAGAACCTGACCATTGTGCAGGGATCCTAAGTATTGAGGGCCTGAAAAGGTTGGGAATAAAACCCAACACCGATTTTATTCAACAAGAGATTGTAGGGGGAACACTATATTCTCCTTCAGGTATTAGCATCCGAATCACGAATAATAGACCTCGAGCTTACATTGTAAACAGAGGTGCATTTGACAGACATCTCGCAGACATAATATTGGATGAAGGAGCTGAGCTGAAGACAGGTTACAGGGTTAAAGAGCTTCTAGTTCGGGATGGTAAGGTCTCTGGTTTAATTCATGATGACGAGGTTAAAGCAGAGTTGGTCATAAACGCTGAGGGCGTTAAAGGTACACTATCTAGTAGTCTGGGATTCTCAAAGCCCGAAGGGGTTCTTTCTGGTATTAATGCTGAGGTTTCAGGCGTTGAGTTGGAGGAGGGTATGGTTGAGGTCTGGTTTGGAGATCAGTTTTCTCCCGGATTTTTCGTCTGGGTAGTACCAACCGGAGATAACACTGCGAGATGCGGTTTAGGATGCAATAGTGGCGACCCATGGGTGAGGCTCAGAGGGTTCCTAGATAAAAGATTCAAGGATTATGATACTATGACCCCAGCAAGATGGTCAATAATAACAGGAGGTCCCATAAACAAGACATACGGTGAAGGAGTTCTTCTTGTTGGTGATGTAGCAGGACAGGTGAAGCCCACTACTGCAGGAGGTGTTATTATGGGAGGTCTTTGTGCTGTAGAAGCAGCGAAAACAACTTTCAAAGCACTAGATTCAGGGGACACTTCACTAGGACAACTGAAACTCTATGATGACGCTTGGAGAGCAAAACTTGGTAAGGAGTTTACAACCATGCTTCAAGCGAGAAAAATAGCAAATAAAATATCAGATGCAAGAATGGACAGACTCTTCGATGCAGCAAAGAAAGCAGGATTGGAAAGGACAGCTGAGAACCTGATTAACGAAGGGGACATGGATATGCAAAGCAGGATAATACGAAAAGCGATAACAAATCCCCGTATCATTCAGGTTGGAGTATCTGCACTTGGCAGGATATTATACAATGAGTTACTAGCATTACTTGGATAAAATCAGATATTTCTCATAGTTGTTCGTGGAATTCATTCTTTAACCTTTAAATACCACAGGTGTCGGCTTGATAGTGGGCTGAACAACATGCCAACATGCATTTCATGCGGTAAAAAAATAACACCAGAGGAGAAAGCCGTTAAATTTAACTGCCCTAATTGCGGAGCTGTCAGAATATGGAGATGCGAGCGGTGTCGTTTATTCGGAAGAGAGTACACATGCCCCGCTTGCGGATTTAAGGGCCCCTAGAACTAATTTTTCAGGATTTAATCAGATAAATAATTTTAAAAAAATCTATTTAATTAAAGGTAGGTTGCCAGTAATTTTATCCAGGCGATCTGATCGGTCAGGACCGAGTCCTAGGACTGTAACCGTTCCGGGTGCTACCTCTGTGTGACCTGCGTCCTGAATAAGCATATAGGTAACATCCATATGGTCTGCTTTTTCAGCCAACTCTTCGAGTTCTTCAAGTGACTCGGCTTCAAGGGCTACCTTCTTAGCTCCTTCATCCCTCCAACTCCGCCATGCCTTATGGTTCTCCTTTTTTGCTAATTCACTGACTCCTACGGCTGCGTGGCAGGCTTGAGCTATCATCTTACCGGTGCTCATACCAAGATCAAGACGTACGACTATACACATTTTATAGCTGAATGGATTTTTAGGCATCTAAGGTACCAGCCTATCCCGGTCCCGGGGGAACATAGCACATTCACGGATGTTCTTCATCCCAGTGATGGTCATGGTCATTCTTTCGAGTCCGATGCTCCAACCTGCGTGGGGTGGTGCTCCATAGCTAAAACTCTCAATGTAATGAGTAAAGTTATCGGGGTTGAGGCCCTTATATCTTAGACGTTCACGGAGTAGCTCCGGTAGGTGGATACGCATGGTTCCACTACTGATCTCGATACCACTGTAGATGCAGTCAAAGGCACGGACTATGTTATCCCCGATATCTGTGTTCCCGTAGGTTTCTATCAGGTATCTGGAATCCTCTGGGTCATCCTTGTAGTATGGCATGGCATAGAATGCTTTCTGCTGTCCGGGCCAGTCCTTGAGGAAGAAAGCATCTTGTCCCACAAGTGCCTTGAGCATTTTTTCCTGTGGTTTAGTAAAATCATCTCCCCACTGGATCTCTTCACCAGCCTTTTGGAGCAGTTCAATAGCTTCTGTGTAGGTCACTCTTCTGAATGGGAGTTCTGGTACATCTAACGTCTTCCCTAGGGTAAGCAATTCATTTGGACATTTTTCATTTACCTGTTCCAGCAGGTGGACAATCATCTGCTCCAACACAGTCATGACGGTCTCATCGTTGCTGAAAGCCCGTTCAATATCCATCTGACGGACCTCGTTGAGGTGAGTAGGTGTGTTGAATTTCTCCGCCCTCCAGATGGGTGTGATAGTGAATACTTTCTCGAAGCTAATGGCACACATCTGCTTGTAAAGTTGGGGGCTTTGAGCCAGAAAGGCTTGCTTCTCGAAGTAGGGCAGCATGAATAGGTCAGCACCACCCTCAGAAGCTGAAGCTATGATACATGGGGGCTGGAATTCCATATAACCACGGTCACTGAGGAATCCTCTGAAGCTCTGAAGTATAACGTTCTGGATTTTGAATATAGCAGAGGATTTTTCCGTTCGGAAGTCCATGAAACGGTAATTCAACCGTGTCTCCAGTTCTGATTCAATCTGACCAAATAGGTCGAATGGCAGGGGCTGCTTCGCCCTATTAATGACTTCTATACTATCGGGAACGAATTCAACGCCCTGATTGGCTACTTTGCTCTCGACCGCCTGACCTGTGATCTTGACGACATCCTCACGGTTTAGTTCTGCAACAATATTCCGCAAACTATCATCCTTGATTGTGACCTGGATCTCTCCGGAGATGTCTCGTAATACAATGAAACTGATATTTCTAAGAACCCTTGTACGTTTAACCCACCCAGCAAGGGTAACGGGGGCTCCAATTCTGGCTTTAGCGACATGTGTCCTATCGAACATTTGGCATAGCTCCTAGGTGAAGCTACCCTGAGAAGACGATTGAATATTATAAAAACTTTGGTGGGTTAGTAGGAGTATTCTACCCTTAGGTCCATTTTCCGGACTTTACGGGCGATATCTACGAGGGCTCTGATCCGCTTTTTACTTAAGCGACGAGCTCCTCTTCCTTGCAGAACCACTCTGGTCTCCGTGCTTCCATCTGGCAGCCAGATAATGTTTATTGTTATGATGTGTTGATTTTCAAAGAGATCCTCTAAGAAGCCTCTGTTATTGACTCCTTCTTCAATTGTAAGGATTCGCTTGTTGAAGTTATCTCCCACAGCGCGAATGAGTTTACCTGTGCTCTCAATGAATTTACTGCGGTCTCCCTTCCCCACAACGAGGACAATAAATCCACCTGCATCGAAAACTCCATTTAATCTAGCTTTGTTAAGGGTTGGATACTGGGCTTCAACGTCTAGTAAGTATTGGGCGACTTTCATGTAGAGGTCGTTGACCTCACCGTTTCTGACCTTCTCCTGGCACTTTGAACAGAGCATCCCGCTCCGTAGACAGAATTCACATAGTTGAGTTTGCACTAATTTGTTCCTCCGGGGTACCGGGGGGTTCCTAGTGTGGATGCTCTATCCGTATCATTTATTGATTTTGATCTCGATGGAACTCACGTTTGATGTTCTTCCATCATCATTTGTGAGTTCCTCAGTGCCTATGCTAATGCCACCAACCTTGACATCAGGCATAAACCTGTTCATTGTGACCTCTACTACGTCAACAGCCGTACTGATTGAACGACCTCTCGCTTTAACCAAGACCTCGTCCTGGCCGCTCTTAAATAGCGTCATACATGCGAGAACATAGTTCAAAACTGGCTTTCTTCCTATGAAAACGGTGTTAGATCTCGACACTTGGACTCCTCCATGTACCATTTTGTTTTGGTGTGTGCTATATGGGAAATGTTTCCGGTTAAAAGGTTATCGCAAAAATACTTGGAAATAATCTTATTGTCACATTTGACTAGTTTTAAATGCATTATTGTCATAAATTAACAACTAAATTTTAGAATAAAAATAAATATGGAAGCCTAATACTATGTTGCTATAGCCGCCGTGGCTCAGCTCGGTAGAGCGTCTGGCTGTTAACCAGTTGGTCATCGGTTCGAATCCGATCGGCGGCGCCACTATTTCTTTCTTGGGAATACCTGTCCATCTTTATCATCTAGCTGTTTACGTCGAATTAG
>RCNB010005416.1_pt1 | contig 12231 bp, 8 predicted proteins | sample 2041321 | NCBI WGS metagenome assembly RCNB01 (sample SAMN09708232, study PRJNA481090) | Marine sediment metagenome, whole genome shotgun sequencing project. | reverse complement strand
ATCCAATAGAAAGGGGTGCAATTATGGATTGGAACGATTTCTATGAAATTTTGAATTACATCTTCTATTCCCTCCTACGAATTGAGAATCTTTCTAATTATCCGGTGTTGTTAACCGAACCCCCGTTTTTACAACAAGAAACGAAAGAGTATATTGCTCGCGTTTTATACGAAACGCATAGAATAAAGAGTCTCATAATGATTCCAACACCTATATTGTCTCTATTCAGCGTAGGATTAACAACTGGAATTGTAATAGAAAGTGGCGATGGTACATCGTGGATATGTCCAATTATTAGCGGGGAGATTGTAGATCAATCCGTCCAAAAATTAACTTTAGCCGGAACAGATGTCAACCAACATCTTAAGAATTTATTAATGCGAGAGGGTATCAATATCGAGTCGAGTGCCGTAGATGAGATTATTAAAGAAATAAAAGAAAAAAACTGTTTTTTTGCTTTAGATCCTGAAAGTCCTCCTAATATGGATGATACATTTAGCTTCACTATGCCAGATGGATCAAATATTAATATTCCTAATTACATATTTCATGAAGCTCCAGAAGTATTATTCAAACCAAATTTATTAGGTTATGACATTTTAAATATTCCACAAGCGGTAATTAATAGTGTCAAAAGCATTGATAAGTATTACTGGAGCGATCTTTTGTCTCATATTATGCTTTCGGGAGGAAATCTATCATATTCAGGCTTCGAAGAACGATTACGATCAGAGTTAGTTCAATTAGTCCCTCAACTAGGAAAGATACCAAAACCAAAAAAAATAAAAACCCCTAAAAACGATAGGCAAAAAATGAAATTAAAAGAAAGAAGGGTAAAAACTGAAGATACTTGCCCTCACTGTGGGGTATTATTAGATTTAACTGACGGTAAAGAGTATTGTCCTTCTTGTAGAGGGAGAATAGCCCTACCAGAACTTTCAATTGGTAGCACTATATTAGATAAGAAACCTAAGCTGGATAAAGGTAATTTAGTCTGTCCTAATTGTAAAAAGTTGATAGGAGATACGGATTCTATATTTTGTCCTTATTGTGGAGGGAGTTTTCAATCTAAGCCTTTACCGGAGATAACACCTGAAATAATAAAACAATCTCCTCCTGCTAGGGAATTTTCTGGATTTTACGAGTCTTCTGATGAGGTTTTGAGGTTTTTTGTGCCAGAAAACCTAAAATTTGCGATTTTCAATGGGGCTAGTATTCTAGGATCACTCCCATCGTTTCAAAATTTATTTGTTAGTTATGAAGAATTTAAAACTAACAGCGCTGCTTTGTACAAAAATATAAGTGAAATATTTTAGCTATACTATTTGGCTTTTAAATTTTTAATTTATCTTAATTTGCATGATAAACTTAATTTGCATGATAAAATTTTTAATTACAAGTTAAATTTTAAAAATTAAATTTAGTTAAAACCAGATTGGGGTTTGTATTAATTGAAAAACAAACATAGAAATTTATCATTAGGACTAATACTCTTTATTACTTTACTTAGTAGTATTACCCCTGTAGCATTAGCGAAGACCCGGCAGAACCACTTAATTGATTTTCTTTACGATAACCAGAATACCGATGGTACTTTTGGCATTTCTTATCAAGATTCGGCGTATGCTATAGAAATTATTGATTATTTTAATGCATATCTTGTAGAAACCTTATTTGAGGCAACTGAAAGTGTAGATGTCCCAGAATTCAAAGAATTTCTAGTAGATCAAATACAAGCTATGTTTAATGTTGAAAGTATTAATTTGTACAAGTTATTATACTATTTAGACGCTCTTAACAGAATGGAGCTTTTAGAATCATCTTTAGGTTCAAGTCTACACAATAATATTTATCGGTATTTAAATGAAACGAATCAAATTGGGGGTGGATTTGGTCCTACAAATACATCAACGACAGCAAACATGGTTTCAACTTTTTTCGTGCACAATATTTACGCTATAATAGAAGAACCAATTGTAAACCAAACAATTCATAAAACCTGGGTTTTGTCATGTAATAATACTGATGGAGGTTATGGTGGAAATCAATCCTTATCTTCTACAATAGTCACGACTTATTTTGCCGTTTACCTTGTCGATGCACTAGGAGATGTAAGTGGTCTTGCCAATGAAACTAAAACTTTAGAATATTTTAAATCCTTTTATGTGGATGATCCAATTAACACTGGAAATTTTGGTGGGTATTTACCAGATTTTCTCGCTGATAATACTTTGTTAAGTAGCACTTATTACTGTGTTAAAGGCATTGAACTAATAGATGAAAATGAATTGAATGGAGAAGCTACCTCAAATTGGGTTTTAAATCGCCAAAACTTTCGAGATGGTGGCTTTGGTGATTGGGTTGAAGGAAATGATCAAAGAGGATCATCAGTCAGTACATCTTATTACGCATTTAAACTCTTGGAGACTTTTGATTCGTTAGGTGTGTTAAATGAAGATATATTCATGGTTGAATTAAACTTCTTAATTGTAATAATAATTTTTTCAATTATTGGAGTTACTGCTGGACTAATCTATTTCTTCATTCGACGGAGAAGAATATAACCCTTCTCTAATATTTTAATAATCTTATAATAATAGTTATTTATTTGTATGAATATCTAAATTAAATTATAGATAATCATATTTATCTTTCAATCATAGATGTCAAGAAATATTATGGGAAAAGTATTAAACGGGAAAGAATTAGCAGCAAAACTGAATTCAGAATTAAAAAATAGAATTAATTCGGATTATCAAAGAACGGGTATTAGGCCAAAGCTAGCTGCAATATTAGTAGGAGATGATCCCGCATCAAAATTGTATATTAATATTAAAAGAAAGACATGTGCTGAAATAGGGATCGATTCAGTTTTAGTTAAGTTAAACAAGGAAGCTACAAATGCAGAAATATTTACGGCGATTAGGAATTTAAACAATGACAACTCCGTTCAAGGGATTATCTTACAGTTACCTTTACCTGCAAAGTTTAAACCATTTACCCTTGAATTCATCGAGAAAATCGATCCATTTAAAGATGTGGATGGTCTACACCCAATCAATAAAGGAAAATTATTCGATTACAACGAGGAAATCGTACCCGCTACTCCTAAAGGAATAATTACACTTCTTGAATATTATAATGTAGAACTAAAGGGAAAGCATGTTGTTATTATTAACCGGTCAAATTTAGTGGGAAAGCCTCTGATCTTCATGTTTTTAAAGAGGAATGCAACAGTAACCGTATGTCACACTTCAACATCAGACTTAGAGAGCCATATAAGAAAAGCGGATATATTAGTAGTGGCTATTGGTCAACCTGATTTCATAACTAAAGACAAAATTAAGGAAGGCGTTGTAATTATTGATGTAGGTACAAGCAGAGTAAATGGAAAAACTCGAGGAGATGTTAAGTTCGACGATGTTTTAGATGTGTGTTCATGGATAACTCCAAATCCAGGTGGAGTAGGGCCTATGACAGTTAGTTTTTTACTTCAAAACACATATAATGCCTATAAACGCCAAATTAATGAATAATCTCTGCTCACAAGTCATTTAATATTTTGAGAAGATGGTAAAACAAAAATGATTTCAAATTATTGATTCGTTTTATAAAGTTAAACTTATATATATACTTACAACCTAATAAGGTTAGGATTAAATACATAGGATAATATCGCTTTAAAATGGCTATTCTGGAGCTTGGTATAAATTTAGGTGTAAGAAACATAGTGAACAAAAAATACTATGATTCCGATACGGGAGTAGGATTAGATCCAGAATTAAGAGCCGGATTCCTCTCTGCACTTGAAAGCTTCACTTCTGAAGTTTTTGGAGACGATATAAATGTGATTTCCTTAGCCTCATTCAAACTGGTTTGTTATTGCGATTTAATTGCTTTACCAAACGATGAAAACAATAAGCAACCATTAATATCTTTTGCTATAACTGAGAAAGAAACAGAATCAGAAGTAGTTAAAAAACATTTAAAAGAAGTAAATTTCCATTTTCTTAATAGATATTCTTTAAATGATCTTTTTACAAAAAAAGCAAAGTTCTTTAAGAAATTTGAAGGAAGAGTTGATGATATCATAGGAGATTTGAAATTAAAAACGGAAGATAGGTTTCGCTCCATATTCTAATTTTTTCTATAAAGGCCATTTTTAATGAGTTCAAATATAGGACCAGAAGCACAAGCAGCGTATAATAAATATCTGGATGCTTCATCCATTGACGACAAAATAAAGCGTTTAGAGGAATTTATTTCTTTAGTACCAAAACATAAAGCTACGGAAAAAATTGTTGCTTTAAATAAATCTCGATTATCAAAGCTTCGAAGAGAGAAGGAAGCGCTAAAATTTAAACCAAAAACTACTGGTAGAATTAGTCCTTTTTCAATAAAAAAAGAAGGAATTCAATTGATTCTAATAAGTGATTATCACTCTCCAGGTGTGGGTAAAACCTCTCTATTGAATTTATTAACAGGGGCAGCAGAAAATAAAATTGGTAAATTTACTCCCGTTCCTGAAATTGGTATTTATGAGCATGAAAAAGTTCGTTATCAAATAGTTGACATGCCCTCAATTATGGAGGGTGCTGCTGATGGAATAGGAAACGGTAGAGAAATTATCTCACAATTAAGAGCTTGCGATTTAATATGCTTTTGCGTAGATTTATCGCGTGATTACAAATTTCAAATTGACTTGCTTTTAAATGAACTAACCAAATCACACGTGAGAATCAATGTTCCGCCTCCTCCTCTTACAATTGAGAAAACTGGCTCGAATAAAATTCAGGTTTTTTATTTAACTAAAGAAGCTAAAGAACTGAACGATATTGAAGATTTAACGGAAAAAATTAAAGAAATTGCTCATGCAGGGGGTATTCGAAATGGAATTGTCAAAATATATGGTAAGATCGAACTCGATCACATTGTCGATTCTTTAAACCCTTCTGTAGTTTATAAAAAATCTATTATTTTTGGGACAAAAGGGGACTTAGAGCTAACTAAAGATACTTTTGACGAATTGGACAAATTTTATTCAAATATATTTCCCTTGGTTATCGGAACGAGCGTGAAAATGAGAAAAATCCCTGCTGATTTTGGAAAAATTGTGTTAACTTACTTACAAAAAATGAAAGTCTACACGATGAATAAAGGAATAGTCGCTGAAAAACCTCTCCTCATCGATTCGACCCCCAATAAACCAACAATAGGAGACGTAGCAATAAAAATCCATCGTAGCTTTTATGAATCGTTCGATCACGCAATAGTAATTCGGAAAGATGCTAGACAAGAAAAGAAAAAAGTCGGATTAGATTACGAATTAAAAGAGAATGACATCATCGAGTTTCACACGAAATAATCAAAAATTAATTCGATATCGCTCAGCCTAAATAATCGTCTACAGTTGAACTCATTTTTAATACGTTTTGTATGATTTCAGATAATTCGTGTTCAGTTAAAGATTCTTTATCAATCATACGACTAGCCATTTCACGGTATATTTTCCAACCATTTTCATTCATTAATTTTAACTTGGTACTAAAAGAATAGAGATTGAGATACGTGTTTTTAAAATCTCCAGAATGGATTGGATTATTACCTAAGTTTTTAATTGCTTCATTTAAGGATGTGTTAATCTTCTCAAGATAATAATTCAACTTAAACTTCGCATCTTTGATTTCATTATTCATTCTTTTTAGTTCTTTCTGGTATTTTAGATAAGTGATCTCATCTTTGAGCTTTTCAGATAAGTCTATAACGGAATTTGCCATAGCTGCTTTTCTTGGGAGGAATACCGTATTTTCAATTTTGTATATTAAAAGATCCCGTTCTTGAATCAGATTATCAATTATTTCTTTTGATAGCTGTTTCCTATGAGCCCAAATTGACCTTAGTATCTGATCTGGTTGTTTGAGTAATGATTTTCTAATTACCTTTACATTTGCTGATAATAATTCGGTTAAGGGGTGATCTAATATATCGAATTCTTCCCTATCTCCATCCCAACTCAGAAATAATTGCTCGTATTTATTTAAGAATTTAGCTAGTTTTGGAATTAATTTGTTTACAGATTTACTATCTTCCTTATCGGTAATAATGACCATATCAACTTTAATTTTAGGAAGCGAAGTTATTATAATTACATAATCACTCAGTTCTATGTTTGTTAATTCACTTGATCGATCAAGAGAGCCGTCAATGACGATTTCTGATACGAATGTTTTCATGGCTGAAAAAAAAGAACTGAACATTTCTGTATTTCTAGCATCTGTATCTTGAAAATTTTTATCGTAAATCAATAATCCCGTGTGGCTCTGATAAAGAAAGATGGTATAAATCATATCTACATGTTTTTTTTTTTTAGTTTTTCTATTGAACTGAGTTATATTAGAGTTATTATTTAATTATCGAATAATATTTCCTTTATTAAATTTTTATCATTAAAGTGATTTTAAATTCTCTTTACATTTGATAAAAAAAAGTTATTTTCTAATCCTTTCTATAATATTTGGAATATCTGAAAGCTCCTCGTTATAGATAGGATCTAAATTAGATACGCCCTTACATATATTAGATATGCTCTCAAAAGAGTAAATTAAATTTTCTAAATAGTCAGTAATATCTCCCATGTATATCATAATTTCCAATTCATCTTCAAGGTACTCCGTAATTTCTTTTATTGAAAAATTATCTTCAACCCTTAAATTTAAGATTAATTTTTCTAAATTCAGTCTACCGCACTCACAATAAGGGTTATCTTTACAATCGCAGTTGAAAATTTCATTTGTCCATTTTACAACGTATTTGATAAAATCATCCGAAAATGATTTTCTTTTTTTCACATAATTCGCATCCATTAAAGATAAATTGCTGGAGCTAAAGAAATTATTTGAGGAGTATTTTGCTGGTCTATGTTTTGATAAATCAGCGACGACTTTTTTAGTAAGGTAAACATTTCTTAAACTTTTTAAATCTAACACTATTTCGCTTATCTTCTTTTCTTTCTTCTTTAGTTCTTCAATAATGCTCAAACTCGTCTCAACAGTTAAAAAAGATTTCGCAACAGATTGACCGAGAAAAGTAGATTTGTATAGAGCTCCGTTACTTAATCGAATAAGGCGAGAATTTATTAATTTATTTAAAAATCCTTCTATTTCATAGTTGGCATTAATTACATCGTCATTAAATTTATAAATAACTGCCTTTTCAACGCCCTCATTAAACATTGATATAAATGCTAAAAGTTCGGTTAACGATCTGTCTTCGTCGGGGTGCAGCTCAAAATCTTTAATTTTTCCATTAAGTAAAGAAATGGCAATGTTTTCTTCAGTAGTTTTATTTCGTGACGAATAATTTTTTCCTGGTTCAATAAGAAGATAGACTCTTCCCAAATCGTGTTTTTTCAATCTTCCAGCCCGGCCTAACATCTGTTCGAACTCAGCTACTGTTAAAGCGATTCAAAAATAACCTGTTTTGCAGGTAGATCTACACCCGCTGCCAACGCTGCCGTGGCAACAACTGCTGCGATAGATTGCTTTTGAAATTGTTTTTCAATTATCATTCGTTCCTCATTAGTTAATCCTGAATGATAAGATTTTGCTCTAATTTCTTTATTTTGTAGATAAGCTGTAAGGGATTCGCACTTTTTCCTTGAATTCGTAAATATAATTGATTGTCCCTTGAACCCATAACTAGATTTCTCGAAAAATGCAGCCCGTACTAATCTCGATATATTTTTCAGCTTTATTGATTCATTAAGACATAAAATCAAATGACGTTCAATCGGAACGGGACGGTTATTATAATTGATCAATATACAATTTAGTTTTTGGGCTAATAACTCTGGTGCACCTATCGTAGCACTTAAATATAAATATTGAGCATCGGTATAAACAGATTTCAGTCGAGCAATTAAACCATCTACGAGAAAACCACGTTCCTGATCACTTAAAGTTTGAATCTCATCAATAATTATCGTCCCTAAGGAACCTAAAAAAGCCTTATTTCCGCTTCTTAAAATGTGATCTATCGCCTCGTAGGTGGCGATTATTACATCTGCTTTCTTTAGTAAATCTAAATCTTCCGGTTCTTTCTTATCTAATAAAGATTCCCCAATCTTCTTTATAACTTTTAAATTAAGGGATTTGTACTTAGATTTGAATTCTTCTGTTCTTAAACTTGCTAACGCCCTGATTGGAACTAAATAAAGCATTTTTCTTTTATCGCTAAGTATTCTAGAAATTCCTGCTAATTCACCAACTAATGTTTTACCTGCTGAAGTGGGTGCCATAATCAATTGATTAGAGCGTTCTTTTAACAACCCTTTATCAATTGAAATTGCTTGTATTGGTAACAGGGTTAAGATTTTCTGAGCCTTTAGTAAATCCTTAAATTTATTCTGAATTGCGAGATCATCAACTCGATAATCTAAATATTTCTTACCTACTTGTAGATTCTTTTCTACATCGTACAGTGTCACCTCTTTGTTTTTTACTGGATTAAAATCAACTTTAAAAGAATCTAAAACCCTTTTAGCGTCTCTAAATTTCGAGATTAGATGATTAAAGAAGTTCTTAAGTTTAGGGTTAATTTTTTTCGATGAAACTAGTCCTGCAGCACTTGCTTGTTTTATTATTAAGTCTAATGCGCAGTTTGAGCAAATAAATTGGTCTTGTAATGATTTTATCTTGGTTGTTTCGCTTAATAAGGTAAATTTTTTACCTTCTAAACATTTTTTGCAGAAGGTAAGATTTAAAATTTTTTCTTCTCCAAATTGAAGATTTCTAAACATTTCTTTTATCGGTTTAAATTCATCTGGCTGCGTTTGGTCTGAAAAAGCAACAAATTTATTTTTAACATCAAGTAAGAATTTTTTAAACAGTCTTGGATTGATCGGTTGCGGGGTCCCATCTTTCTGGAGCTTAGAAAAACTTACGGATTGAAATTTATCTTGGTAATCTAACCCAAAAATAATAATTCCTCTAAAAAAGGGATTACTAATGTAGGAAAACGATTTGCTTTTTTTCTTAAATGATTTCAGATAGAAAAAATTAAGATTGAATGACAATTGCTTTTTGTTCTCCCAATTTCGATCAAATACAATAAAGAAATCTTTAGTAAAGAGAGTTGTCAAAAGAAATATCACTAATTCTGTAAAGTTGTCTTACTATTTTTATCCAAACAAAAAAAATCAGAATCTAAAATCCAAAAACGGCTTTTATCTTATCGTACACCTGCTTGATTTCTCTTAGTTTAGCCTCATCGCCCTGATTTAAAAAGTGTTCAATCCATTGGGCTAAGCCTCCACCATTAGGGTCCATCCATTGCTTAAAGTACTCCACAGCTTGACGATCTTCCGCAGACATTTTTCTAAAAAATTTATTTTAATTTCTACTATATAAAATTATAAATTATTCTATTTTATATCTTTATTTTTATTGATAGTTCAAGGTTAAATTATATTCAATAAAAAACCAATATTTTCTTAATTTTTTTTTACAATCTTCACATTTTGAATGTTTGTGAGATTAGCTTGTAAGTACTTATTCAAGTACATCGTATCGATTAAATAACTTCATAACTATTTTTAAAAGAAAATATAACTTCTTTGGTATACGCCCAATCAAAGCGTTAAAATTAGTCATCATATCTGATTGTAATGAATGTCTATTATCTTCAAAAATTGGGTAACATAATCCACCAGTAACTTTAGGTGGTGAACCGAAACTCTTAACTTTTTTCCACTGTCCGTTAAATTCTCTTGTTCCTAACCAACTCTTATCAGTATAAATTTGCATATTACGATCTGATTTTACTTTAATTTCACCATAGGTATTCACTGATCCTATCCCACCATCGTATTGCATAGTTTCTATTAGAATCTCATTTTCACCTTTTTTAATGTAGTCTTTCAAATCAAAAATTTGAATATTATTTTTTAACACAACATAGTTTAACGATTGTCTGGTAATTACGTGGCCTATGAATTTATTATTTAAGCTCAATTTTGCAAAGTTCCATCCAATTATTTGCACATAAGCACTTTTAATTTCTTCCTGGATTTCAAAAGTTTTTTTAAAGAATACCGTATCAACTTGGTGTTTATTCTTAGAATCAAGATAAATGGTTTCACTCGGGATGTTAGGATTTATCCATTCTTTCTTTTCATTAATTTCTTCGATTTTCTCACTATAAAATTCTATTAACCATAGATACTTGCTCCTGATCTCTTCAAAACCATCTTTTTTAGCGGTTTTCATCCATATCAACTCGTAGTCATCGAGGAGTGAAGTTAACTCCTGTATTAAGGTTTCAATTTCTTCTATTATTTGCTTTTTTAAGTTAGTTCTTATTCTTTTAGGATTATAATCGACTAATTTCTTAGAGTTTATTCTTTTCTTACAATAAAATTTAATGTGTCTGGCGATGAAGGTAAAAACTTGCAAGTTTTCCTTATTCATTAACACATCCAACTCCAGTTCTTTACACAATGTTATAATTTCATCCATATCTTTAATTACAACTTCAAATTTAGAAGTTTTAAGATTTCTTCTATGAATTTTGCTTTTCTTATTATAAGGATGGGAGAAAAAGTGATTATAATAAAAAGTTTGTCGAGTATGTAGGCGATTGCTGGCTTCAACAGTCCTCAATATTTTTATTACTTTCAATAATCGTGAATCATCAATCCCAAAAAAATGAACTAATGCGCTTTTCCAAAATATAAGGAAATTCATTTCCCTAACAGGGTCCCATCCTATTTGAGCTGAATAAATAAATCCGTATATTCTATTCTCTCTGATTTCTTTATTATTATAGTCTCCCCAGCTTGAAGTAATTTCTCCAATTGCTCCATTTTTATAACCGTATTTAATTAAATTTGTTATATTTTTTTCTGAACGCAAAAATGAAGGAAAAACTCGATTATAATCAATAATGGATGGGCTGACAATTAGTGGTAATTTAAATTCTTTAATTTTATCGACGATTGGATGTTTATCTTTGGTATTATATTTCCAATACATGATAATCATGTCCTCTGGTAGCCCCACAAGTACTTCCTTGTATTTATAAAGAATATCGTGATAGATAATGATTTTGGTGTATCCATGTTTTTTTACAATTTCATACACTTTTTTATAATGTTTTAGATATGCTTGGCTGATTCCTATTGTATCGACATACGCTTTGGATGCACCTTTCCCTACATCCCAGCTTTCATCAGCACCTATGTGAAAATATTCTGATTTAAATACTTCCCGTAATTCCTCTATCATACTATCTAAAAGAGTGTATATCTGCTCATTTGCTATGTTTAAACTATTCGAACCAGGAAATTCTCCGTAATCCCAGTAATTTTCATCATGAAGGATATTTTCCCAGTGCCCAATTGTTTGAAAAATAGGTATTAATTCTACAAAATGTTTTTTTGCATAATCGAATAAATCTTTTATTTCTGCTTTAGAATAAGCTCCTCTTTCTTTACCAATATCAGGATATTTTTCAAATTTGAACATATCCTGCATATAGACTAAATAATAATGGTTAATTTTGAAATGGCTAAGCGTTTTAATGAATTTCTTTAAATTTTCAACAGTTGCTGCTTGACCTCGAGAAATATCATCAGATACGCCTCTTATCTTTAATCTAGGATAATCGATAATAGCCACTTGTCTAAGTAAGTTTTTTGAGTTGGTTGAATTTAGTAGCTGAATTATCGTTTGGATACCATAATAAATGCCTTGAAGTGAATCTGCTTTTAAATACATTGTCGAGTCTTCAGAAAAGAGAAAATATCCTTGTTCAATCGCGTTTTGGTTTCTTTTAATACTATTTAAATCTAGTTGTGGGAAACATTTTTCGCTCAAACTCGAAATCACTCTATCGCCCATTGTTGTATTCTGAGAATTCTTTTCTGATTGTATCTTCAATTCAAATTCTTTTTCATGATGTTGGAAATGATCTACAAGCTGATCTAAAACAAACCAATCTTCTTTAGGTATATCAGTTACAATTAAAGAATTTCTACTGAATTGCAAAAGTTGAGTATCTATTAGCTTATAAAAGAGAGGTACCGGAAGTAATGAAATTTCTTTTGAATCTATTTCAGTTTTAATTAAGCTACCTATGCAAATTAACATAATTATAAATAATACAAATCGATTAATTTTAATATTTATTATTTAAAGAAACGAGAGATTTCAACTTTTCTGTAATTGGCAAACT
>RCNB010002132.1_pt1 | contig 12231 bp, 4 predicted proteins | sample 2041321 | NCBI WGS metagenome assembly RCNB01 (sample SAMN09708232, study PRJNA481090) | Marine sediment metagenome, whole genome shotgun sequencing project. | reverse complement strand
TATCAATACTGGTGTTAGAGCCTAACATGGTGTGTAGCATGGTTAGGTTTCCGCCAACGAGTTTTCCAGAACTCGAACCTAATTTATTGTACTCGGAACCTTCAATTGTGTAAGATAATGATTCGCCAAAAACGGCTGATTTAAATGTAGCGATAGTATTTTCTATATCAACCAAGTCATCAGTTAAACTAGTACACATTAATGCATGGATAGATTCACTGCCTTCATTGTTTAATTGGTTATGGATTGCAGTTATATCAGAATATCCAATAATCCATTTAGGTTTGACTTTGAATTTGGTATAATTCAATTTGTCTAAAATTCTAACAGTTCCATAGCCACCACGAGCACACCAAATAGCACTTATTTTTGGGTCATCCAACGCGTTTTGAAAATCTTCGCAGCGCTCATCATCTGTACCAGCAAAATGATTCGATTGACTAAAAAGATGTTTACCAATAACTACATTTAGCCCCCAGCTTTTTAGTAAATCTTTTGCCTGACGTATTTCTTTTTCACGATTGTTCAAAACCCCTGAGGGGGCAACTATGGCGACAGTATCACCTATTTTTAAATATTGCGGTTGTATCAATTTTTTATGCATTGTAGTATAAGAATTGGATGTATTTGAAGATTGAGCTAACACAACACTTTGACTAAGCAAAGAAGCAACCAATACACCATAAATTAAACGTTTAAAAAACATAACTGAGGCTTTTTGTAAATATAACGAACTTCTAATTAATTTGGTTTCTAAATAGCTCTCAAAATGTGTACTTTTACGGCTTGTTAAAGCACAACGTCATTACGAGGAGTGGAACGACGTGGTAATCTTTCTAAATTTAACAGATTGCCGCAATTTTTATCAAAAATCTCGCAATGATGGTTTAATTTGAATTTCATAATGAACAATCCAAAAAGATATACGATTACTGCGGCTTTGCCATATACCAACGGCCCGATTCACATAGGGCATTTGGCTGGAGTTTATGTGCCTGCAGATATTTATGCTCGATATTTACGTTTGCAAGGTCATGATGTAGCATTTATTTGCGGAAGTGACGAACATGGTGTGCCTATTACAATTAAAGCCAAAAAAGAAGGTGTGACACCCCAAGATATAGTTGATAAGTATCACGCCATCATTAAGAAGTCGTTTTTAGATTTTGGAATTACTTTTGATAATTACTCCCGTACAACGGCAAAGATTCATCATGATACAGCTTCTGAATTCTTTAAGACATTGTATGATAAAGGTGAGTTTATTGAAGAAGTTACAGAACAATTATACGATGCTGAAGCTAACCAGTTTTTAGCAGACCGTTTTGTGGTTGGAACTTGCCCGAAATGTGGCAATGAAGAAAGTTATGGTGATCAATGCGAGAATTGTGGAACTAGTCATAATGCAACGGATTTAATAAACCCTAAATCTGCAATAACGGGAGCAACTCCAACATTAAAAGAAACAAAACACTGGTTTTTACCTCTGGATAAACACGAAGCTTTTTTGAAAGAATGGATTCTTGAAGGACATAAAAAAGATTGGAAGTCCAATGTTTATGGGCAATGTAAATCTTGGATTGACGATGGTTTACGTCCTAGAGCAGTAACGCGTGATTTGGATTGGGGAATTCCAGTCCCTGTTGAAGGTGGTGAAGGCAAAGTCTTGTATGTATGGTTTGATGCGCCAATCGGATATATTTCTGCAACCAAAGAATGGGCAGAACGCGAAGGCAAAGATTGGGAACCATATTGGAAAGATAAAGACACCAAGTTGGTACATTTTATAGGGAAGGACAATATTGTATTTCACTGTATTATTTTTCCAGCGATGTTGAAAGCAGAAGGTAGTTATGTGCTTCCTGATAATGTACCAGCAAATGAGTTTTTGAATTTGGAAGGCAACAAGTTATCGACTTCAAAAAATTGGGCGGTCTGGTTGCATGAATATTTGCAAGAGTTTCCAGATAAACAGGATGTATTACGTTACGCCTTAACGGCAAATGCACCAGAAACGAAGGATAACGATTTCACATGGAAAGATTTTCAGGCGCGAAATAATAACGAGCTCGTGGCCATTTTTGGCAATTTTATAAATCGTGTTGTTGTACTTACTAATAAGTACTATACTGGAGTAGTGCCACAGCCAAATTCATTGACTAAAGTTGATGAAGATACTTTGGCGGCGATAAAAGCATATCCTAGCGTAATTGCAAGTTCAATTGAGCGCTACCGTTTTAGGGAAGCTAGTCAAGAACTTATGAGTTTAGCTCGTCTTGGGAACAAATACCTAGCTGATGAGGAACCATGGAAAGTCATAAAAGTAGATGAAGAACGCACAAAAACAATAATGTATGTAGCACTTCAAATAGCATCTGCTTTAGCGGTGTTAAGTGAGCCTTTTTTGCCGTTTACATCTAATAAGCTAAATAAAATGCTAAATGTCAGTTCGAACGCAATTGAGAATACTTGGGATGGGATATCAGAAGGTAGAGAACTACTCCCTGCAAATCACACCATTAACAAAGCAGAATTATTATTTAGTAAAATTGAAGATAAAGAAGTACAGGCGCAGCTTGATAAATTGGAAGCAAGTAAAAAAGCCAATGAAGCGGCTAATAAGACTGTAGATCCTCAAAAAGACACCATTACTTTTGATGATTTCACCAAACTTGATATTCGTGTTGGGACAATTATAGAAGCAGATAAAATGCCTAAAACGAAAAAATTATTGGTACTTAAAGTAGATACTGGAATTGATGTACGAACCATTGTTTCGGGTATTGCAGAAAGTTTTAAAGCGGAGGAAGTTGTGGGAAAAAAAGTAACAGTTTTAGTGAATTTGGCACCTAGAGCACTTCGTGGTGTTGAAAGCGAAGGCATGATTTTAATGACAGAAACTCCTGATGGCAAATTGGTGTTTGTGAATCCTGATGACACTTCCGTTGACAATGGATTGCATATAAGTTAATGTGATTAAAATTTACTATCTTTAAAAGAGCTTTTACCTCTTAAGTATTGGGTTTAAATTTTTAAAAAATGAAAACACCAACGGCTAAAAAACACTTCCTATTTATTTCATTTATTTTCTTTTCAATTTTCAATGGCTTTGGACAAAACAACGTTGAGCCATACCGTTCAAACGGATTAATCACTACTATTTTTAATATAGCTGAAGGTAAAATCACTGTTTATCTTCCAGAGCACGCTATGGTTGAAAACATCTCAGGAACAATTCAGGTAGAACCTTTTGGGAATTCTGATAAGAAGAAAGAAAGGAACAGATCCGGAATCAAACAATATAGTTTGTCTCTTGGGAATCAAACAATTTCATTACAATCAAAGACTTTTGGGTTGTCAGTTCCAGGTTTAAGTAATAACTCATTGCAATTGTTGAATGCAAAAGGCAAAGTAATTGCACAATCTGTTATTCCAACGAAAGTAGCCACTGTAGTTTCTATACCATCAACATATATTCCCGAGTATATGATATCTGGAGAACCTGCAAAAATCACAGCAAGCTGTGATGGAGATTTGCTGAATAATTCAATAATCATTAATAACAAAAATGTTCCAATTTTAGCCGAATCGAAATCTGGAGTGTTTTTTAAAGCACCAAAAGATGTTAACGGAAGGTCTCAGTTGCAATTTACTAACGAAGGAGAAACTGTAGAATCTACGGTTAATGTTTTAGGACTTGATTTATCAGTTGGGAGAACTAATTTATTACGAGGCGAAACTACTAACCTATCTATAGATATTTCTGGGTTAGAAGGTCTCGAAAATGATGTGCCGATTACTATTTCCAATAATTCTACATCAAACATTACACTAGAAGGCGGGAATGTGCAACAGCTTATTATAAACCCTACTACAGATACTGCTTCTGGAGATTATTCCAATAGTCTTTTGATTAGAGCATTACAACGTGGTAGTTTTTCAATTAGTGTTAAAGTAGAGCCACCACAACCAGATGAATCCTTTGACGATTCTCAAGAACTGTTGTGCAATTGTTGGCTTAATGGCCGAACCTACCTGATTTCACCAGAAGCTTGTAAAGAACTTGGTGGAAATTGTTCTGAAGATATTGATGATGGTAATGTTATAGAGGATGATACCGCAGCTCCATTTTTTCATTTTAAAACACCTTATATTATTTCTTCTCATGATAACCAAGTTAATCTTCAAATACGAGATTACAATGAATATGATTGCGTTGCTGCCATATTTTCATACAAACCAATCAATGCTCAAAATTGGAAAACAATTGGAATTGATAATACGCACTTAGATGGCTTAAGTGTTCTTTGGAACATACCAAACAATGAAGATGGAATTATAGAAATACGCGTGCAAGTTGTAAATAAAAACAATGTAGTTTCTGCAAAGACAACTCGAGTTTATTTAAATACAGCAATCGTAATCAATAATGAAAGTCTAGATGTTTCTTTTTCAGTTTATGATGCCGATATAAAACGTGCTGAAGATAAGGCAAGAAGAACAGGCGGTGCTATTGATGATTTAGAAGATGAAATTTATGATAAGTGGGGTAAACGTCAAGATGCCGAAGACCGTAAAAAGGAAAATGAAGATGCTCAAAATAAGCTTATTGTAATTGATAAGGTTTTAGATAGCATCCCGAAAACCTACAAAAATGCGATTGAAAGTATTCACGATTCCATAGCAGGTCTTAAAAAGAAATTACCAGCAATAATTGATAATGCAGTTTTGGAGAAAGCAATTGTTGATGCTCAATCTCGTGTTGATGATTGTCAAGATCGATTAGAAAAACTTAAAAAAGAACAAGAAGAACTTGAAGAAGAACGGGATAGGCTTAAAGAAGAAACCGATGCAGCTCTTGAAGAATTGGATGTTATAATGAAAGCCAATGGAATGAAAGGGAGTTATGGGTACCATCCCGATGGCAGATATTGGTATGGGTATATAGGAGATGAAAGTGCTAATGAAGATTATATGTATTCAGAAAAATATATTCAATTGAAGCGTAAATTACGAGGTCTTAAGAAAGAGTATCTAAAAACGCTCAAAAGGTTAGATGAATTACCTGCTGAAATAACCGAAGCAGAAAAAGATTGTGAAGAATTAAATGCTGCATTGGAAAAAGCAAAAACGGCAAAAGAAAATGCTGATTTACATGCAGTTGCACAACTTGAAGCTGATGAGATATGTCGACAAATAAGACGGTTACTAATTCCACTTTGGCAGTGGTGTACTAGAAATCCAGAACATTGTGATTTTAAAGACAAAATAAAGGAGCTCATGAATAGATGCCCGAAGGACAGCACTGAATTAGAAGATTTCTGGAACGATTTTGATGACCTAGTCAAACGTAAAAAAGAGCAAGAAGATGACTTTGGCGAAGCAGCCGAAGACAATCAAAAAGATATCGATGATATCGATGATGATATTTCAGGGCTTGAAGATGACATAAAAGGGTTGGAGGACAAGCGGAGAAGGGAATATGATGCCGCCAATGAGCTACGAAAACAACGTGCAGCCGAAACAGCTGCAGCAAAAGCTAGGGCAGATACAAGGGCAAAAGAGCGAAGAAAACAAAAGAAAGAAGATGATAAAATAAAAGATCTCATTAAAAAAGCGAAAAGCGATGATGCAGGTGATGATGCCTTTGAAAATTTATTGAAAGGTTTGGCTTTGGACAGGTTAGATGATGCCACTGGTAATCTAAAACTTGGTAAAATTATTGGGGGATTACTGGTTATTAAGGATATGCCAGATTGTGTATGTCCTTTATTATCGGCTTTGTTGGACGTGATTAAAGCTAAAAGAGATGGAGGCTACGTTGGACTACATGTAGAGGCATATATTCAAGCATGGAACAAATGTGCCAATCTCTCCAATATTTTGTCGAGTGTTTCTGTTGGTGGTTCAGAATTAACCGAAGCCATAAATAATATGAGTAAGGCTCAAACGAATAGAGCTATGAAAGCATTAAATCAGGCCATTCGGGTGCAATGCAAGTAACTTATGTGATTGCTTTTGGATTAAAAGCACATAAAAAAAGGAAGCCATATAATTGGCTTCCTTTTGACTAATTCAAATATTAACAAAGTAATAATTTTGTTAATATCTTAAACCTGAGGTAAATCGTTGTCATCTTTTAAGGGTAAATTGGATGTACCCATTAAATATTTATCTACATAGTGTGCAGCTTGGCGACCTTCGGAAATTGCCCAAACAATCAATGATTGTCCTCTACGCATATCTCCTGCTGTAAATATATTAGCAATATTAGTTTGATATTTTCCTCTGCTAGCCTTATAGTTAGAGCGTACATCTCTATCTAACCCTAATTGATCAGCAATCATACTTTCTGGGCCTGTAAATCCGAGTGCTAATAATGCCAAATCGCAAGGCCATGTTTTTTCCGTACCTTTTATTTCTATTAATTTTGGTCGTTCGCCAGGAATCATTTCCCATTCTACGTTAACTGTTTTTAATGCGATAAGTTTACCGGCTTTATTTTTTACAAACTCTTTGGTGTTTATCAGCCAGTTTCTTTCAACACCTTCTTTATGAGAAGAAGATGTTTTTAGTTGTAATGGCCAATATGGCCAAGGCGTAGTCGGCGAACGATGTCCTGGAGGTTTTGGCATAATCTCAAAATTAGTTACCGACTTTGCTCCATGACGATTTGATGTTCCAATACAATCTGAACCAGTATCTCCACCACCAATTACAATAACGTCTTTATCCGTTGCTAATATTTGATCTTTGATTTCTTGACCAAAAACCACTTTGGTTTGTTGTGTCAAGAAATCCATAGCTTGTACCACACCATCGGCATCAATACCTAGTGTAGGTAAACTTCTTCTTTCGGTAGCACCACCGCATAAAACGACAGAGTCAAAGGCTTTTAATTCTTTAACATCGTAATTTACACCAACATTTACATTGGTTTTAAATGTAATGCCTTCGGCTTCCAAAATAGCTAATCGGCGATCGATTATGCCTTTTTCCATTTTAAAGTTAGGAATGCCATAACGTAATAATCCACCGATTGCATCATCTCTTTCAAATACTGTAACGGTGTGTCCTGCTCTGTTTAATTGTTGAGCTGCAGCTAAACCAGCTGGTCCAGAACCAACCACGGCAATTGTTTTACCAGTTCTTGTTTTTGGAGGCTGCGGTTTTATCCAACCTTCTTTAAAGGCGCGTTCTACAATATTTTTTTCTATATTTTCAATGGAAACAGGGTCCTCTATAATTCCTAAAACACATGCTTGTTCGCATGGTGCTGGGCATAATCTTCCGGTAAATTCAGGAAAATTATTGGTGGAATGTAATATCCAAGAGGCCTTTTGCCATTCACCTTGATGTACCATATGGTTAAAATCTGGAATTAAATTCCCAAGCGGGCAACCACTATGGCAAAAGGGGATTCCGCAATCCATACAACGCGACCCTTGCTTTGTGATTTCCTCATTGCTTAAGGGTACTGTAAATTCATCATAATGCGTTACACGATCTTTTACAGGCGTGTACGATTCATCTTTTCTTTCAAATTCTTTAAAACCTGTTACTTTTCCCATCGTACTATCCTGTTGTTAATTCTTCTACCATTTGCTCTTCGGTCTCAAGGCGTTTCAATGCACGTTTGTATTCAGTAGGCATCACCCTTACAAAGTTATTTAAGCTAGTTTTCCAATCTGATAATAATTCAGTTCCAAGGTTACTATTGGTGTATTGTACATGCTTTTCTATAAGTGCTTTTAAATCAGTAGCATCTTCAGCTAAAATATCTTCAAATTCAATAGTTTCTGTGTTACATAATCCGTTTGCGAATTTGTTTTCGGGGTCATATACATAGGCAATACCACCACTCATGCCTGCAGCAAAGTTTCTGCCAGTTTTGCCAAGCACAACAACTTTTCCTCCTGTCATATATTCACAACAGTGATCTCCCACACCTTCAACTACTGCAATGGCTCCAGAGTTCCTAACGGCAAAGCGCTCACCTGCAATACCATTAATATAGGCTTGACCTTGAACTGCTCCAAATAAACACACATTACCTACAATAACATTGTTTTCAGCTATAAAATCTGCTCTCTCTGGTTTTTTAACAATTAATTTGGCTCCAGATAATCCCTTACCCAAGTAATCATTCGCATTTCCTTCAAGTATAAATGTTAACCCATGAGCTGCAAATGCTCCAAAACTTTGTCCAGCCGATCCTGAAAAATCTATTTTTAACGTGTCTTCTGGTAAGCCAAGATGGCCATATTTTTTAGATATTTCATTACTTACAATAGCGCCAACTGAGCGGTTAATATTTTTGATACGATATGCTAATGTCATTTTTTCTTTTCTATACAAAGCTCGATGCGAGTCTTTTAATATTTGAAAATCCATAACATTATCTAATCTATGATCTTGTTTTTCAGAATTTCTAACACGCATTTCCTTGTAAGCGGCTGGTCTATACAAGATGGAAGATAAATCCAAGCCCTTTGCTTTGTAGTGTGTAATGGCTTTATTGGCATTAATTTTATGTGTCTGACCAATCATTTCAGACATGGTTCTAAACCCTAATTCAGCCATAATACTTCTTAATTCTTCAGCGATATAATAGAAAAAATTGATAACATGTTCAGGTGTTCCTTTAAAGTTTTTACGTAATTCTTTGTCTTGTGTTGCAATTCCCACTGGGCATGTATTTAAATGGCACTTACGCATCATAATACAACCAGAAGCTACTAGTGGAGCCGTTGCGAAACCAAATTCTTCGGCACCCAATAATGTGGCAATAGCTACATCGCGTCCTGTTTTTAGTTGACCATCACACTCGACAACAATCCTGCTTCTTAAATTGTTTAATACTAAGGTTTGCTGCGCTTCAGCCAATCCTAGCTCCCAAGGTAATCCTGCATGTTTTAAAGATGTTAAAGGAGAAGCTCCGGTGCCACCATCATAACCAGCAATTAATACCACGTCTGCTTTAGCTTTTGCTACACCTGCGGCAATTGTACCTACACCAACTTCAGACACTAATTTCACATTAATCCGTGCTTCTCGATTAGCATTTTTTAAGTCGAAAATTAATTGCGCTAAATCTTCAATTGAATAAATGTCGTGATGTGGTGGTGGTGAAATTAACCCAACAAAAGGTGTTGAATTACGAGCGGCTGCAATCCATGGCAATACTTTTTCTCCAGGTAATTGACCACCTTCTCCGGGTTTTGCTCCTTGAGCCATTTTAATTTGAATCTCTTTAGCATTTGTAAGGTAATGTGAGGTAACTCCAAAACGTCCAGATGCGACTTGTTTAATAGCCGAATTACGACTATCGCCATTAACGTCTGGTTGAAAACGTTTTCTGTCTTCTCCGCCTTCGCCAGAATTGGATTTGCCTCCAATACGGTTCATTGCAATGGCTAAGTTTTCATGAGCCTCTCTCGAAATAGACCCGTATGACATCGCGCCCGTTTTAAATCGTTTTACGATTTCGGTCCATGGCTCAACTTCATCTAATGGGATTGGGTCAAAGTTGTCAAACTCAAATAAACCACGAATGGTCATTAAATTTTCTGCTTGCTCATTAATGGCTTTAGCGTATATATCATAGCTTGCTTGATCACTCAATCTAACCGCTTGTTGTAATTTAGCAACGGTTGTTGGATTAAACATATGGCGTTCGCCATTTCGCCTCCATCTGTAATCACCACCTATATTTAATCCTAAACGTTTATCTATTAAATTATCCGGATACGCATATTTGTAACGTTCGTTGATTTCTTTTTCAATTTCATATAATCCAATACCTTCAATTCTTGAAGTTGTATATGGGAAGTATTTTTCAACAAATTGAGAATTGAAACCTACAATTTCGAATATTTGTGAACCTCGATAAGAATGTAAGGTTGAGATTCCTATTTTATTCATGATTTTTAAAATTCCTTTCCCAATAGCTTTGTTGAAATTATCAACTGCTTTTTGTTCATCCATTCCAGATATGAATCCATCTTTAACTTGCATTCTAATAATTTCATTAACCATATAAGGGTTAACAGCACTGGCTCCATAGCCAAAAAGGGTAGCAAAATGGTGCGGTTCACGAGGTTCTGCTGATTCAATAATGATGTCAAAATAGGAACGTTTACGTAAACGATTCATTTGATGGTTTACATAAGAGCAAGCTAATAAAGCTGGAATAGGAGCAAATTCTTGATTAACACCTCTGTCTGAAAGTATTATGATATTTGTTTTTCTTTCTAAAGCTTTTTCAACTTGTATGATAATGTTATCAAGAGCATCTTCAAGACCATTAAGACCTTTTGCTTTTGGATATAACATTTCAATAGTTTCTGCTTTAAAACTTTCAATCGACACACATCTTATTTTTTCTAAATCGGCATTAGAAATAACCGGATTCTGAATCTTTAATTTTCTACATTGTCTTTCAGTAATACTAAAAATATTTCTGTCCTTACCAAGAGATAAACTTATATCTGTAACAATTTCTTCACGAATACCATCTAAAGGAGGATTGGTGACTTGTGCGAATAATTGTTTGAAGTAGTTTGAAATTAGTTGAGGCTTATCTGATAAAACCGCCAATGGCGTGTCCGTACCCATGGAACCCAAAGCCTCCTTGCCCACAACAGCCATTGGTGTAATAACCTCTTGAATGTCTTCAAAGGTGTAATTAAATAAACGCTGTCTTGTTTTTATATCAATGGTTTCAATAGGACATGTTTCATTGTTGTAAGGCACATCCTTTAAATGTAATCTTGTCTTATCTAACCATTTTTTATAAGGTCTTTCTGAAACTATTTTACTTTTTATTTCTTCATCGTTAACAATACGTCCAGCATTCATATCTACTAAGAACATTTTTCCGGGTTCTAAGCGCCCATGGCTTTCGATATCTTCTGGTTCAATATCAACAACACCTATTTCGGATGACATGATTAGTTTTCCGCTTTTGGTCACTGTATACCGAGAGGGTCTTAATCCGTTACGGTCTAATAGTGCACCTATGTAATTGCCGTCAGTAAAAGGCACAGAAGCAGGTCCATCCCAAGGTTCCATAATACAAGCATTGTATTCGTAAAAAGCCTTTCTCTCTGGAGACATTGTTTTGTGTTTTTCCCATGCTTCGGGAATCATCATCATCATTACTTCTGGCAAAGATCTTCCTGTATGAGTTAATAATTCTACAACCATATCCATTGAAGCCGAATCTGATTTTCCGGGTAATATGATTGGGAACAACTTATCTATTTGTGGTCCGAAAACCTCGCTTTTCATGATTTCTTCTCGAACACGCATTCTGCTAACATTACCACGAAGTGTATTTATTTCTCCGTTTTGGCACATAAACCTAAATGGCTGAGCTAATTCCCATGTAGGCATTGTGTTAGTGGAAAATCGTTGGTGTACCAATGCCAAACGAGTTACGAGATCTGATTTTTGTAAATCTTTATAATATGGACCGATATCTTCAGGCTTAATAATGCCTTTATAGATTAAGGTAGTAGTTGATAAACTAGAAACGTAGAAATACGAACTCTGGGACATTTTAGATTTCGCAATAGTATGTTCCGTTATTTTACGTGCAGCATATAATTTTGCTTTAAAAACATCTTCAGAAATTTCATTGGTTTTTCCAATAAAAAGTTGCTCTATATTTGGCTCTGAAGTCAATGCTATCTGTCCTAATTGTGTAGAATCTATAGGTACTTCTCTCCATCCTATAACTGAAAGACCTTGCCCTTCAATTTCTTTTTCGAAAGTATCTTTGCAAAATTTATACTGGTTCCTGTTTTTAGGCAAGAACACCATCCCAACAGCATATTTTCCTTGCACAGGAATTTTAAAATTACAAACTCTTTCAAAATAAGCATGTGGAATGTCAATCAGTAATCCAGCGCCATCTCCGGTTTTCCCGTCTGAACTTACCCCGCCTCTATGTTGCAGTTTAACAAGAATTTCTAAAGCATCATGTATAATTTGATTTGTTTTTTCGCCTTTAAGATTACAGATAAACCCAGCACCGCAATTTTCGTGCTCAAACTCGGGTAAATACAGGCCTTGTTTCTCTATCATAATCTTCAAATTTTTACAGTAATACTGTATGATGATAAGGCTAATATATAGACTTGGGTTTAATCAATAACAAACTACAAATCATTAAATTCCGGTTAAGTTCTTGCATTAACTTCTCGTAATTGTTGTTCTTTGAAATTT
>RCNB010002130.1_pt1 | contig 12237 bp, 9 predicted proteins | sample 2041321 | NCBI WGS metagenome assembly RCNB01 (sample SAMN09708232, study PRJNA481090) | Marine sediment metagenome, whole genome shotgun sequencing project. | reverse complement strand
CATAACTGATTAATCATTAAATCTAAAAATTTATGGCATAAAAAAGTATTTAAGTTCTTACGCTAAATAAATTCATAATTCTACCGCGTATTTATCTATAAAATTGAATATATGGCAAAATTAAATATCGATTTTTTTATAAAAACTCCAATCAAAACTATCCTAGAAAAGATTGACTACTTTTTTCGGAAGCTTCTTCGAGAACTTGAGTCCTATCTCCAAATCGATGTATTTTACCCAAAAATCAGCATAACTTTGAAAAATGAAGAATCAAGTTCAGGTGCGGTAGATAACATTTTTTCGATAGGGGCTGAGAGATCTTATAACAATGATATTCTCAGTATTAAAATATCTTCAGACTTTTTTCAATATATCCAATTTATTATGCTTCGTGAAGCGTATAAATGTTTTATTCCACAGCTCGCCATGCAGATGAAAGCGATTGAAATCTTCATAAACCAAAAAGTTGCTATTGATCTTAAAAAATTAGCTTCTATGAAAGAATGGAGCGCAATAGTAAATGATAAGCTAGTAGATTACGAGTTCATGTCAGCGCAAAGCGATCGTTTAGAGAACTTTTTAAAGCAAGAGAGCACAGAAGGTATTGATAGTCCTTTTGAATTCTTTTTTAAGTATATCCGAAAAAACATCCAAATTATTACTGAGCAACAAGATGGTTTCTACGACTTATTGTTTGAAAAATACCGATTAATTTCCTCGAAATCTTTATATAATGACGATATAATAGAAACCGTTAGAGTTCTCAGTAAAATTTTCGATAAAGTTCAATATTATACGGCAATGCTGGATTATCAGAATTATTTCACGACTTTCAAAGAAAATGGATTTATTCGGACCAATTTAAGTTTGAATAAATTTACAGAAAACATGCAATGGATTAAAAATTCCAGCACTATATCCCCGAACTATAACGTAAATTGGTCCGCATTGAATATTTTCTCTTTAAATTGTTTTTTGAAGTTCAACCCCGTTTTAAATCGCTCAAAAATTTACCAAATCGTTAAGGAGCTACCTTTCTTCCTTCTGGTTAAAGAATGTAGAACGAATTTCGGATTAGAAATCGACGGTTTTTTTATCGTTCCAAAAATATATTTTAACGATGTAAAGAGGTTTCTTGAGAAACTTGAAGAAAATGGATACGTCCTTCAAACTAGATTGACTACTGTTGAAAAAAATGAATCTATAGTTAACACTAATTATCTTCGAGAGTATCATGACAAGAAAACCCTTGTTAATAAAAATAATAAATTATACGACAAAAAGTACGAATTATATCGTGCTATAGATTATGGACAAGGGGGATATAACGAAGAAATAACGCTTCTCGATTGGCTAATAATCGATAGAATTCGATACGTATCGCTAACAGGGTTTAATTTCGAAAGAAGGGCGGGAACCATTAAGCTATTAAAGACTGACCTTATTAACGAAATTATAAGTCAAAGGAAATTTATTACGGACTTAAAAACAAATTTGACAATCATCCATTCGTCGTTAGAACTCAAGACCCATTTTCTAGATTTTTTAAAAACGAATGAACCCTTTGGATTCTTTTACATTAAAAATATGCTTAACGATTATATCACAATTCTTCGCTTAATTAAAGATATTTTAACTAAAAATCCTTCTATTACCAATGTCTTCAAATTTCGTGATTATGTTAAAAAACAAGGAGTGTCAGATTCAATCGAAAATAATATTACCTTTAATAACCCAACAATTAAAAAGGCGCTCTTTAACCTATTCCTACCATTATATTTTAAAGAAAGAGAGACTTTTGAGGAAGAAATTAGCAAATACATCAATTTCTATAAAGTAATTAATTCTTGTCACGATTTGAAGATTTTTAACTTAAAGTCTATCCGCACGATAGTAAAAAATAAATCGCTCCTAAACACGATTTTCAAGTCAAAAGAACAGAAATTAAGAGACTTTTATGAAAATTATAAACTCTCAGAGATAAATTACCAAACCATTGAAAGAAAATTAGAAAATTATCTAAAACACGATCCTCCCGTTATAAAACCTAATTTAATTGGAAACATCGTTCCTCCTAATTTCCAAGTTTTTATCATGCTCTTAAAAAACAATTTAAAAACCGTCGAGAATCTTAAAAAAGTCTCTTATATTTCAAAAAAAACGGGGATTGCATCGAGTAATATGCTCTATGTTGTGTTTTTTATTCCATACCTAAATAGCGAAGAAAAAAGTTCCTTGCTATCAATACTCACCGATGTTTTTAAAGAAAATTTAATTAGTGTTAAAAGATATTTGTGGAGCTATTTTATTAAACCATTTTCACGGAAAGATTTTTACAATTTAGAGCAGAAAGAATTTTTTTATACAAAGGAACTTTTTGAGCAGTATTTCTTAAATGTATGGAGTATCCTTGGTGAAGCGCTAAAACCACTTCCAGAAGTCCTTATTACCGATCGAACTAAATTTTGGTCAAAAGAGGATAGCCTCCCTACCTTAATTAAATCTGTGGAAGACCGCATTAGAAACGAACGCACTGATTTAGATTTAGATAATTTACGCAACTTGGTTGAATTAAATAAGCTTTTGAAAGACAAAATACTAGATTTAGAGGACTTTAAAACATCCCATGAAAAATCGTTTTTCAAAAATTACGTAAAATCAATTAATTTCATCCCATCGTTTCAACGGTTCGGGATGAGCCAATACTCGCTATATTTTTATCCCACAGATATCAACCAAATTGATTTTAAGCTTTTATTGAACAACTCCTTCCAATCGATTAGCTATCCTGCACAGATCGATAATTCTAATTCGTTTTTAATCAAATTTATTTCTCCTTATCGCAACCCTGGAGTATCTACATATTTGAATTGGCTTACTAGATCAAAAAAAATCGTTAGAGAATATTGTTTATTCTCCGTGAAAAAAATGTACCAAGTATTCCATTTCAATTACAACTTGAGTCCCGAAGGGTGGGATTTCGACCCAAATAGATTCAAAATTTACTTTCAAAATGTATTGTTTAATCCCGATTATAAGGTTCAGATTCCGGGGTTAAAGGAATTTAATGTTGGCGATTTAGCCAGTGCAAATTATCTTGGACCCGATTCCGCTGAATTTAAAGCACTATCTCACGTATATAACTGGAAATCGTTGGACATTAAATCTTACCTAACAAAACGGTATTTTACCATTCACGCGAGTTTAATAGAATTGTTAAAGAAAGGATTAATTCAACCCTATATTTCTTTAAAGAATTTAGATGTAGCGGAAGAGATAACAATCATTTTACCAGATGTGAAAAAAGAATATAACGAGTCAATTCTTAAGATTTTTAGCTTTTTCAACATCGGGTTCATCTATGAAATGGAAGGAGAATATTACATTCACGGGTTTGACGATATAATAAAATTCGAGAATGGTTTTATGATAAAACTTTATTTTCCTGATTGCCAAATAGACGAATTCGAGAAACTTTTCAACTTACTATTTGAATACATGGGGATTGACCATTATATTATTTTAAACGATTTAGTTGACGGTAAAAATTTAATTAAATCTATATTCACAGGATTGAAATTTTTAGAGACATACAACCCTTTAACCAACCTCATTTGGAACGATAAAGACAAGAGATGGCGGAACCATAAATTATTTAACGAAAATTTTGAACCAGTGTATCCTGATTTGTTCTATGGAAAAAAGAATTACGATTTAGATTCGTAATTTTACGCATTAGTATTTGGTTTTGATTGGAAACACTGAGACAAACTTGTATAAGCTGAAATCAATCTAAAATTTCAAAAATAATAAATCGGTTGATATTTTTACTTACATGAATATAGAAATGCCAGTTAAAGATCTCGATTTTGAAAAGTTCGAAACATTGTTTCACCCGATCAATATCGCCTTCATCGGAGCTAGCGAGAGATCTGCTTTTGGGGCAATGTTGTATTTATCAGCTTTTAAAACTTCGAGATGGAAAGACACATTTTATCCCGTAAATCCAAAATACGATAAAATTCTCGATTGGAAATGCTACGGATCAGTCTTGGATATTCCAAATCATATAGATACAGCCTATATTTCTGTAAAAACTAAATTTATTCCGCAAGTTTTAAAAGAATGCGTAGAGAAAGATATTCCTTGGATAATTATATTCTCATCTGGGTTTTCTGAAACGGGGGATCCCGCAGGGTTAAAATTAGAAATAGAATTAAAACAAATCTTATCAAAATCCAATACGAAAGTAATAGGTCCTAATTGTCTAGGTCCATATAACGCAGCTGAAGGTATGGCATTTTCATTCAGCGCAAAAACGAATAGTCCTGGACAAGTCTCTTTCATGTCTCAATCTGGAGGGCACATGAGTCAGTTAATTGATATAGGATATAAAAGGGATATTAGGTTTAGGTATGGTGTATCGTTTGGTAATCAAATAGACCTGAATTGCATTGACTTCCTGAAACACTATCGGAAGGATTCCACAACTCAAGTAATTGCCGCATATTTAGAATCGTTCGGTTCTGCTACGGGTCATGATTTCTTTTTAGAGTTAAAAAAGACTACAAAAAACAAACCAGTTATTATATGGAAAGGAGGTTATACCGAAGATGGCTCGAGGGCTGCGTTTTCCCACACTGGCGCTATAGCAAGTGATTTAAGGATGTGGCATTCAATGGCCAAGCAAACTGGAGCAACTATAGTTCGAGATAACGAGGAATTTTGGAACACTATTAAGACATTTGAACTTTTATTTCCAAAATATATTCCTCGAGGTAGAAATGTAGGAATAATTACCCCTGGGGGCGGATCTAGCGTAAATACAACCGATCTATTCAATTTTCATAGTTTAAAAATTCCGGAATTAACCTTAGATTCCCAAAAGAAAATTAGCGAAATCCTTCCATATGAAAACGTAAATGTGAAGAACCCTGTGGACTTAGGAGCCCTAGGATTCGTAGTAGACGTATTCGTAAAATGTATTAAAATTGTCGTAAACGATCCAAACATTGATATTATTGTAATTCCTTTATGGCCTCATTTTATCTATAATCACGTCTTCAGGCAGATGATTAAAATCCAGAAATCAACAAAGAAACCATTTATGTTTTGTTTGCCTAGCATTGCTGACTCATCGGAGCTTGCAAGCCAATTTTCTATAGTCAAAAAAACACTCCACAAGGAAAGGGTTTTGTATTTTTTTTCATTAAGGGACGCAGCAAACAGTATATCTTTATATTGCGATTATAATGAGTTTTTAAAATCCAGTTAGCTTAACAATTCAAAATAAGGATTTTTGATCGCTCAAACTTTCTTCATCATTTCTTTGAGATACGCCTTCATAAAATATCTTTCCATGCTGCAATAATCCAATTTCTGGGCATTTGTTAATTCCTCGTTATTTAGTAGAAATGAGTGGACATTTACTATTTTACCATAACACTTCGTGAGTTTATGGTCCACACAGCTTTCATTTAGTTTAAATTCATAATTTTTTTCAAGAACGGGTAAGACAGGGACGCTAAATTCGCTAGTATTATCTAAAACCTTAATGGAATAATTAATACCAGCTTTACCCGAACTCATTTTGATCACTTTAATCTAAAATTTTATGTTATTAAACCACTTGTTTTTTGTAACTGATGTGTTGTATCTAATTTTGTCGGAAACTTTCATAAATGCGTACTAAAGTGTCTAATTTAGAGGCTTACTATACCTATAATCTCAATTTTGCATATATTATTGTTTTACTTATATTAAGAACTACATATTAACAGATTAATAATTGTAAACTGAAATTTAAAATAGTGGTGGAAGCATTAAAATAAAATAAATATAATAACTATTAATTGTAACAAATTAGAGATGAGCCTATTTCATGAAATTTATAACTGGATTGAAAGGTGTGTTTAAAAAACCTTTATATGTTTTTCTAATTAGTGCCTTTACTCTTACATGGATATTAATAATAGCTAATTCATATTTTTCTAATGTAATTCTTGGATTGACTGTACTATTATTTGGTGGAAGTTTATTATACTTCGCTTTAATCCTCTTTGTAATCTCATTTATAAAACCTCTTGATCAGCTAAACAAGTTGCTATTTTTCATTATTTATGTAATCGCGATTTTCTTAACCTTTATTCTTAACCAAACGGTTTTTTTTGTAATCTCAGAATTATATTTCATTATCCCTTTAACAATCAACCAGTTGTTCACAGCTTTTTTTGCATTCAAGATTTGTATGGATTCCTCCACAAAAGTCGACGATTATCTCTATGAAAAGGAGAAAAGTCGTATCATAACTCGGTTGTTAGAATTTTTTGCTTTTTTTCTGTTAAATTGGTGGTTTACAATAATTACATTGAGATTTTTCAGCAATACATCCATTCTTTTATTTGTAATAGTATTTCGAATGCTTCAAGTTATGTATTGGGTAAATGTAGGTTTAATGGTAATCGTGGTTCTTCGCTTGATTATTACTAAAAAGTTTTCGGCTTATATATCTCTATTTTTCTTGTTAACTCTATTTTACGCGTTATATATTCTTATTGATTATCTTTATGGTGCTTATTTTAGCTCTGGATCAGGGGGTCCAATATATGTCCTAATCTCCTTTTTCGTTGATTGGTTCTTGTTTTTGTATATATTAGGAACGATTTATTCTAGAGTTGATTATATTCAGACAAAACTGAAGTTCCTTAAGGTAGACACAATAGCACTATTTCTAATAATCATGAAAATTTATGTCCAAGTTTCAAAAATCGTCCCAAAAATTGTTGCGGAAGAGATGCAAATCCTACAAGCAGGAGGACTATTCGCTATCTTTGTTTTCTTCAATCTACTCTTTGGAATTCATTCAATTTTGGCCCACAAACAAAAGAAAGAAAAAAAATAAAAAAATAAACTTAGTACATTTCCGTTTTAGTAAATAACAGTGCGAATGCCCCGTAAAAGATTCCGTTAATTGCGGCACTTATACTAAATGCGATTAGCAACATAATTGGAATTGATACTACAATACCATAATATAACAATGTGCTCGGATTAATGAATACCAATACTCCTATAGCTGAAGAACCGATTAAACAAGCGATCATCCACCCTCCAAAGCTCGCTCCTTTACTTCCACCTGTACGACCCGCTACGATAGCAGCTACAAATGGCGTAACGATAAGCCCGATGGTTTGAATCAAAGATGCGTCAAATATTCCAAAAGAAATTTGAGTATATAACCCAAATATGGCGCTACTTGGCACGCTAATAATAGGTCCAAAGAAGATCAACAAAATTATTAATGGGTCGCTAGTAATATCGCTAAAGAGTGTGTTTAAATCCCCGCTTATTGTTTCCGAAATTATGACAAATAAAAAATTCAAACCAATATACGCGAGTAAGCTAAATCCGAGAGCTTTTCCAAGTCCCAACTTAATCAACCTTTTTATAAATTTGTGTTTACTATTTAATTAATTAATACTATGTATAAAATAGAAAAGAAAGGCTATTTATATTTATTTGACTTAAAAATTAAATATCATAATTTACTAAATCGAGTTGTTGTAGATGGAAAAACAAAAAAAATTTGGCATTGGTAAACTTAGACATAAATTCCTAGAGAAAATGCTAAGTGAATTTGTATCAACTACTCATTTAAAGGACGATAGGGTTGTTATGGGTTCTAACATCGGCGAAGATGCCGCTGTTATCGACATGGGCGATAAATATCTCGTCGCAAAAACAGATCCTATAACATTTGTAACAGACGAAATTGGATACTACGCCGTTAATGTAAATGTAAATGACGTGGTTTGCACGGGGGCTACTCCAAAATGGTTCCAATCAACAATTTTATTACCTGCTAAACATACTGATGCGGATTTAATCGAAACAATTTTTAGGAGTATCCATGATACGTGTAAATCTTTTGGAATAACAGTGATTGGAGGCCATACTGAAATCACTTCAAATCTTACCAAACCAATTATTGTTGGCTCTCTCCTTGGTGAGGTCGAGAAGGATAAATTGGTTTTGACATCTGGAGCAAAAGCGGGAGACTCAATAGTACTAACCAAAGGGGTTTTTATTGAAGGTACCAGCATTATAGCTCGAGAAAAAGAGGACTTCTTAAAAGAGAAAGGGCTTAGTAGTCAGTTTATTGAAAAATGTAAAAACTACCTCTACGATCCCGGTATTAGCATATTTAAAGAAGCCGTTGTATCTAACAACAACTTTACAATAACATCAATGCACGACATAACCGAAGGAGGGCTATTCTGTGCTATTGCTGAGACTGCGATTGCTTCAAAACTAGGAGTAGTGATTAATAGAGATAAAATTAAAGTCTTACCTGAGCCGAGTGAATTGAGTAAAATTTTTAACATTGACCCCTATAGCACAATATCTTCGGGCTCTCTAATTATTTCAATTAATTCCCAATTTTCTGGAGATTTAATTAATTTGTTAGCTAAGAATGGGGTTGAGTCAGAAGCGATCGGAAAATTTACAAAGGATGAAGGTAAATATCTCATACTAGATGGGAAAAATAGAAAAAAAGCTATGATTTACACTGAAATAGACGAAATCACTAAAATATTTTAATTTTTTATGTGCTATAGAACATTTCTTATGTGCTAAAGAACGTAATTATTTAAATACCAAGATTTTTATTTCAGAATTTTCACGTTATATATACGGGTATTTTATATTTTTATATTAGATATAAGGAATTTATTTGTCTATCTTAATAATTTAAAATTTGATTTATATGGTTAATAAAGAATTACGATCTATTCTAAAATCCATTGGAGATCAATCCAATGGAAAACATTTAACCATGAAATTGAATTCTCATGTTTTTTTTGATATACTAGAATCCAATAATAATGTTTTTTACAAGTTCAAAGAAAGAATTAACAAAGATTGGAAAGCATTTAAGGTAAAAAATCAAAATCGAGTAATTAAAAAAACCTATAGTTCTTTCTTTTTTCAATATTTCGACGAACTTCTTACATTTTACTTGCAAAACTTTTGCGGGTACGATACTAATTCTCTAAAATTAATAGTAAAAGAAAAAATATCTGACAATAATTTATTCTTAGAGTATAGTTACAATCTATCTTCCGAAGAAAAGGACATTTTTAAAGAATTTGCGGGGAATTTTAGTGATGTTGTTAATGGAGTCACCACCCCATCTGGCTATCTCTATCTAGTAATTGCAATACTGGGGATAATACTCAGAAAACTATTAGATGAGAAATTTTACGTCGTTTTAGACGGTGTTGTATTAAAGAATGGCGAAGAAAACGCTTTGAATTTCTTAATTGTTATCAAAAATAGCAAAGATGAATTATTTGATAATTATTATTACATGTATTTATATTATTTTTTAAAATACTTTAAAGAGGTTCCTAAGGACTATTTTGATAAATTGTTAGTTGGGCGAGAAAGGGTATACCAAATAGCTCTAGACGAATATTCTTCTGCTAAAGAGAACCTCGTTGATTTAATGTATTACTTTTATAAGAAATGTAACCTGTTAGGAAATTTTTCTCCGATATTAGATTTCGTAAACTTCGTATGCTCCAGAGTAGAAGATTCGGTGTTTCCAAAACTAGATATTATTAGAAAAGAATTCTTGCGGAATTTCGATTACACTGATGAAAAAAAGAACTCTTTACTGCGGATCTTTGATTTTATTGATAAAAAATCTACTTTATATAGTACATTTCAAGCAAACAATTTACCCTCACAACATTCTCAATTTAATTTATTTCTCCTCTATACGAAATATTATTTCGGAAGTGGAAGTTTGGAAGCTTTAGAAGTAAGTGATCTCTTATTTTTACCCAATGAATTCAAAACAAAATTAAATAATTTTAATGTTAAATCTGAAAATGTAATCAACGCTAACACCATTAACGAAGTCCAAGAGTTTTTAGATACTCTCTCGATTTTGACTAATATAGAGAACCCAGATATCTTTTTTAAGAAAATTTTTAATAAGGAAATCCCCAAACTTAATTACGATTTCTTTAAAGCGTTTTTACTAAGTTTAAATTCGAGTATATCGCGTTTGATTTCGTTTGAAAATGAAACTTTAGAAGAAAATCCGAGTAACGAACCATTAAATTTTAAAATCGTAGTGGATCATGTTTGTCGAATGCTCTACACGTTAATAGACAAAATCTTTCTCAGAAGACTTCCAAGTCAAGCGTCGAAGAACTTTATCGACCCAAGAAGTAGATATGTTGGGAAAAATATCGCATTGAGGGTATTAGAGTTATTTATTTTTAGTGATTTGAATGTTTCAGATGATGTTTGGCCTGATTACATTATATCCATGAATAAGGAGGCTTTACTAAAGGATTTGGAAAACTTAGACATTGAGATACCTGAAAAATATTTCTATCGATACGAAGATATCGCACGATTTGTTGTTACATTTAATTTTCAGTCGCCAAAAGAACAGATATTATTCGAGGAGTGGTTAATCACTGGACTTATAACTCCAATTATCAATTTTATTTCGAAAATTCGTGATTTGATAAAAAATGATGAAAATAAAACGGAGATATCTAAGATTTTAATAAATTATTTTGTTGGTGACGCTAAGAACCAAGAAAATTTTGAAGATATCGAATATGTTTGCCAGCAACTCGCAGATTTTTGGGAAAATGCTGATTAACTCTATTAACCTTTAAGGAATATTAAAAATTTTAGTAAATCTTTCAAAATTTTGCTGTATACTAAAAATTGGTATCAGATCTTTTCTTTCTTCGCTTATTTCTTTTAGAGTGACTATACCTGATATCAATTTAACATTTTTGTTCAATTGGACATCAATCTCCTGTAACTCTTTTACACATAAAATAGTAGGGTGCGATACATCCCTAAAACTCTCAATAATTATGAGATCAACCTTATATGGGCTTTTATTGAGCCAGGTTATTAAATCATCTACACTGATTTTTTTATTGAGATAAATAGCGTTTTGATTAAGTTTATTTTTTATAACAGAAAAAACCGCACCAGCTTCAGAAAATTTAAAAGAATCTTTTCCTTCTTCGTCTATTTTATGTTCATGAATGTATTTTATAACGCTTACTTCAAGGTCAAATTCCGTTTTCAATTTCTTGATAAGAAATTCAATTATATGAGTCTTTCCACTTCCCGAATAGCCGATCACGCTAATAACTTTCATTTATAATCACAGATTCTAAGAACTTGAAAAATACTAGATTTTATATTATTACTAGAGATTTAATATAATCATTAATATCTAAAATGTGTTAATAGATTAAAGATTAGCTTTTGAATTCAGGAGATGTTTTAGGGAATTATGCCAAAAAAGAACGAAGTTATAGTTTTTGATGCAAATTTTTTTATTTGTATGAACTCGATTAGAGCTAAAGATGTGCTTGGAAATCTTGATCGCGTTGCGTCTGATTTAGATTTTGAATATTACATAAGCGCCGTTGTTTTTGATGAAATTAAAGCGCCTCATACATTCCGTGAAAAATTCCAGAAAATCATACATGTTAAAGAAATAACTAATTCTGAAATAGAAACTATTAAAAATGACCTAAGTAAGAAAGGCATTCGGTTTCCTGCTCAAGATCCTGATTTATCTTTATTATCTCTCTCTCAAAAATTATTGAATGATGATCCTAGTCTATCTATACAATTAGTTACTGATGATTTCAAACTTGCTAAAAACGCTAATTTATTCTTCAGGGGAAAAATTAATATTTTATCGCTCTCCAGCTTTTTACTAAAAATTCACCGAACAATTTCCAATAAGCAATTACGGAATTACTTTAAAACCATTTGGAAAAAGAGTTTAAACTACACATTATCATACATGATAGAGCGTTCTAAAATTTATCCTGCTGAGGAAAAAATTACATGGTTAATAGAAAAGGCAATAAGTGTGACCCAAGACTCTATATTAACTCAAGACGCACATTATATTGATAGTCAAAAAGGTCCCGTTAAATTTCAAATCGGAGCAAGCAAATACGAAGAAGAAATTGCAATTTGCGAAAAATACATTGAAAATCATAAACTAGCAAATAGTGAAGAAGAATTAATAACGGGGATATTAAATTTCCTTGAAAACTTAAAAATATCTCGAGAGTACGTAAAACAAGCTCGCAATGCAATTGAAAAACACGATAATAAGAACGCAGTAAAATTTTTAAAGAAAGGGAATGGTTTCCTGATTTCACTATTGCA
>RCNB010002129.1_pt1 | contig 12238 bp, 10 predicted proteins | sample 2041321 | NCBI WGS metagenome assembly RCNB01 (sample SAMN09708232, study PRJNA481090) | Marine sediment metagenome, whole genome shotgun sequencing project. | reverse complement strand
ATATCGTCAGCTGTGAGTTCGCCCTCAACATGACCCGCAAACCAGGCTTCCGGATCTGTTTGCAGGAAGCCCATCAAATCGCCCGCAGCCAGCATCGCAGCTGCGAGTTGCTGCCTTTGGTCGGGATCTGTGGTCTTGTTTAGCGTCTTGGCCAGGCCGAAAAACTCCGACATCGCTTTTGGTGAGTTGAGGTCGTCCTCGAGCGCAGCGACGAGCGCTTCCGGCACCTCTGCTTTTGCTCGTGCCTCATCGCTGACATCGATGCCGCGAATGGCCCCGTACAACCTGTCGAGCTGTCGTTTGGCCGACTTGAGCGTTTCCGTCGACCAGTCGAGCGGTTGCCGGTAGTGCGCGCTCAACAGTGCCAGGCGAATAACTTCACCGGGTACTGTCTTAATCAGTTCATGCACGAGTACGACGTTGCCGAGCGACTTCGACATCTTCTCGTGATCCATCGACAGGAAACCGTTGTGCACCCAGTAGCGTGCGAAATCTTCGCCGTCGTGCGCGCAGCAGCTCTGAGCGAGTTCGTTCTCGTGATGTGGAAAAACGAGATCCAGCCCACCGCCATGAATATCGATCGTGCGCCCGAGATGCTTTGCCGCCATCGCCGAACACTCAATATGCCACCCCGGCCGGCCTCGTCCCCACGGAGAATCCCAACCCGGTAACTCCGGCGTCGATGGTTTCCACAGAACGAAGTCCTGAGCAGCCCGCTTGTAGGGCGCGACTTCGACCCGCGAGCCTGCGATCATTTCGCGAAGATCCCGCTTGGATAGTTCGCCATAACCCTTATGGCTAGCCACGTCGAACAACACGTGCCCTTCGGCCTCGTAAGCGAAACCCTTGTCGACCAGCTCGCCGATCATGCTGATCATTTCGGCAACGTGTTGTGTCGCGCGCGGTTCGATATCCGGGCGTTGGACGCCAATGGCACCCATGTCATCGTTGTAGGCCTTGATGTACCTGGCCGTAATCTCCTCGATAGGCTTGCCGGTCTCGATCGACGCCGCGTTTATCTTGTCGTCGATATCGGTGATGTTGCGAGCAAAAATCAGCTTGTAGCTGCGTCTGAGTACGCGTGCGAGGAGATCGAAGACCACGGCGGGTCGCGCATTGCCAATGTGGGCGTAGTTGTAAACCGTTGGCCCACAGAGATACATCGTCACCTCGGCATCGTTGAGAGGTTCAAATGGGACTTTGCGGCCCTTGCGTGTGTCGTGTAGTTGAATTGTCATGGTTGCGAATGATAGCAACATTGCCGCATGCTGCTACGCCTTGTATTCTGCCGCCCGTTGCCGAGATTTCCTGAGGACTTACCAATGTCTGCCGTTACGGTCAATTTTCAAGCCCGCGAATCGATTGAGCAGGTCGAAGAAGGCAGCGATCTGGCGCCCAAGTTTGACGATCGCGGTCTGATTACCGCGGTCACAACGGACGCGGAGTCAGGCGAACTGCTGATGCAGGGCTACATGAATGTCGAGGCGTTAAGCCTGACCATCAAGACGGGTGAAGCACATTACTTCAGCCGCAGCCGCCAGGTGCTATGGCACAAGGGCGCGACGAGTGGTCTGGTGCAGAAAGTGCGGGAACTGCTCGTCGACGACGATCAGGATTGCATTTGGTTGCGCGTCGATGTCTCCGGCGGTGCGAGTTGCCACGTTGGCTATCGCAGCTGTTTCTACCGGCGCGTTCCAGTCGGCGAGGCGTTCGAAAAAGAGCAATCTGGTGGCAAAATCGATCTCGAGTGGACGGAATCTGAAAAGGTCTTCGACCCCGAAGAAGTTTACGGCGACGCGCCAAATCCGACGATCCTCTGAGCGCGTCTGACTGCTTTAGTACCGCCCTTCCCGATCGTGCCGGCGTTTCTTCCGCAAACGTTGCGCCGCCGGAATTGGCTCGCGGTATGCGATCGCGCGAGCCTGGTACGTATATTCGATAGTCCCGATTAGCCACAGGACGTAGCCAATCAGCTCAAGGAATTCCTCGACCGCGAGTTTGACGATGGGCTGGTAGTCATCACCCAGCAGCGACATCCACAATGACTCCTGGCCGACAAGCGGCACGAATGAAAATACGATCGCGGCGCCAGCGAACCAAAGCGCCAGGCCCGGTGATGGCCAGATTCGTGCCCAGGCAATCTTGATGCGACGTCGCACGCGGTAGGTATAGGCAATTACGAACGCGAGCGCGACCGCGATCAGCACCTGCCAGAGGTTTTCAATCAGGTAGAAATCGAGAATGTAATCACACTCTCGAATTAAAAATGCCAGCGCGAGGCCACCGAAAGGAAACGCGATGGGTCGCTGCGACGGACAATATTGCGCGACCCAGGCCAGTAGCAGACCGCAGACACCGAGGATCAATGGCTGAATGATCTCGATCGGAGAATATTCGCTGGTCCCAATCGGGATTTCGTCTCCAACGACAACGTATAGCTTGAGGCTGCCGGGAAAGGCGATCTCAAGTTGCGTCAACATCCATGTCACTAATGTGACCGTAACGAAGTACAAAATGTAGCGTGGCCAAACCATACGTCACTATATAACAGGTCAGACGCGCAACCTGAACAGCGGCGTGCCGCTCTTCGAAAGCAACCGTTTGTCGATCAACCACTTACGCGCATCCTCGGCATCACCCTCGAACCACAGCTGCGTGCTCCCGAGGCGAAAACTGTATCCCCAGGCATCCATGTCAGACATGAGCCGATCGCGGCCAACTGCATCGATTTCATCGGCAAGCACGATTTGCAGATAACACACCGCTGCTTCTTCGAGGTCATCGCCACCTGCATCGCGGTCGAGCTGACCACGGCGCTCCTGCGTCATACAAATAGTGTGGCAGGTCTCATGCAGCAGCGAGTGAATGGGCGTATCGCTACGCACGTAAACGTTACGACCGACGATGCCCGCTTCCTCGTCGCCCCAGAAACTTCCAGTGATCGACTTGTCGCCGGGCTGCAGATGAAGTGTCAGGTCGTACTTCGCCAGCAGTCTCTCCAGCCTCGCCGGCGGCAGATCAGCGACAACGAGTACGTTTTTGCTTTGCGAAGACAGACTTTTACAACGAAGAAATTTGCTTGAGCACGATTCGCACGAGATCTTCCACCACGGCCTCACGCAGCATCGCTTCCTCTCGAGACTTACCGAGCACCTTGGTAGTGTCGTAGGTGTAATCACGGGTCAGTGTGATGTCCTGGGGCGAGAGCAGGATTTTTTCACCGCTCGCCAGCGAGTACTCGACCGTGTAATAGACCTCATATTCGGTCGGCACGTTGCGGCCTGAAACCGACAGCACTCGTTGATCCGTCTCGTCGATACGAATCGACAAAATAGCGGTCGAGTTGCCCGGCGTGTCGACCAACTCCACACCAGCCGCCTGCAATTGTAATCGCAATTCACGATGGAACAGGCTGTGCTTGTCGACCGGATCAAGGTAAGTACGTTGCATCTCCGCAGGCATCGTCAGCGCACCTTGCAACTGAAAGCCACAACCAGACAGCATGGCGAACCCGATAACTGCGAGAAACCTAGACAACGATGTTCACCAGGCGACCCGGGACAACGATTGTCTTGCGAATCTCCTTGCCATCGATGAAACGCTGCACGTTTTCGTCTGCCATTGCTGCAGCAGCGAGTGTGTCCTTATCCGCATCGACAGCGACTGAGATACGGCCGCGCAGTTTACCGTTGACCTGCACGACGACTTCGATGAGATCTTCAGCGAGTGCAGTTTCATCCACGCTTGGCCACGGCACATCGATTAAAGCCGTTTCGTGGCCAAGTGCCGCCCAAAGAGCGTGGCTTATGTGCGGCACGATCGGCGACAGCAACAGCACGACCGCCTCCAATCCTTCATGCTTCACAGAACGCCCAGCATCGGATTCGTCGTCAAAGCGGTTGATTGAGTTGAGCAACTCCATTGAGGCCGCGATCGCCGTGTTAAAGGTGTAGCGACGTCCAATGTCATCACTGATCTTGGCGATCGTCTGGTGAGTCTTGCGTCGCAAATCCTTCTGCGCAGCGTTAAGCGCAGCAATATCGACATCGGCTACAGGCCCGCCGTCTGTGTGACTCTGCACCGCGTTCCAGAAGCGCTTGAGAAAACGAAAGCTGCCCTGCACGCCGTCATCCGACCATTCCAGCGCCTGCTCGGGGGGTGCTGCGAACATCATGAACAGGCGCACCGTATCGGCACCAAATTTCTCGATGAGTTCCTGAGGGTCGACCGTATTGCCCTTGTTCTTCGACATCTTCGCGCCGTCCTTGAGAACCATGCCTTGTGTCAGGAGGTTCGTGAACGGCTCCGAAATATCGGTTAAACCTTCGTCGCGCATGACGCGCTGAAGGAAGCGGGAATACAGCAAGTGCAGGATCGCATGTTCGATACCGCCCGTGTATTGATCGACCGGTGTCCAGTAGGCCGCACGTTCATCCAGCATGACCTCGTCGTTGTCGGGGCAGGCATATCGGGCGAAGTACCAGGACGACTCGACAAACGTATCAAATGTGTCCGTCTCACGCCGCGCGTCTTTGCCGCACTGCGGACAGCTAACGTTGACGAATTCGGGCATGTCTTTTAGCGGTGAACCCTTTCCTGAAACTTCGACGTCCTCAGGCAATATGACCGGAAGCTGATCTTCAGGAACCGGCACCGCGTCACAATCATCACAATAGATAATCGGAATAGGCGTTCCCCAGTAGCGTTGCCGCGACACTCCCCAATCACGCAGGCGGTAGTTTGTTGCACGTCGTCCGCGACCAGTTTTCTCGAAGAAGTCAGCGATCGCCTCACAGGCATCGTCATAGTCGAGACCGTCGTACTCACCGGAGTTAACGAGCACGCCCTTTTCGGTGAAAACAGCTTCCTCGATATCAATATCGCTGCCATCGGCGGGCGCGATAACCTGCTTGATCGGCACGCCGTGTTTCTTCGCAAACTCCCAGTCACGCTCATCGTGCCCTGGCACAGCCATTACCGCGCCTGTTCCATAGCTCATCAGCACGAAGTTGGCGACCCACAACGGTACCTCGTCGCCTGTGATCGGATGGATCGCCGAGATGCCCAATGGCATGCCTTTCTTCTCCATCGTCTCCATCGTTGCTTCGGCGGCGTCAGTTTTTTTGCATTCCTCTATGAAGGCGGCAACATCTGGATTATTCGCTGCGGCTTTTTCCGCAAGCGGGTGCTCGGCAGCAACCGCCATATATGTGACGCCGAGCAGCGTATCCGGTCGGGTCGTGAAAACCGTCAGCGGCTCATTATCGCCTGCAACATCGAATGTTAGTTCGACGCCTTGTGAACGGCCTATCCAGTTCTTCTGCATTGTCTTGACCGAATCGGGCCAACCCGGCATGCGGTCGAGTTCGTCGAGCAGCTCGTCGGCATATGCCGTGATCTTCATAAACCACTGTGGAATCTCGCGACGCTCGACCAACGCATCTGAGCGCCAGCCGCGACCGTCGATAACCTGTTCGTTCGCGAGTACGGTCTGGTCTACCGGATCCCAGTTGACGATCGAATTTTTTCGATACACAAGTCCTTTCTTGAACATCCGTGTAAACAGCCACTGCTCCCAGCGATAGTACTCAGGACGACAAGTCGTGACCTCGCGTGACCAGTCATAGGCATAGCCCAGCCTGTCGAACTGAACACGCATATCGGCAATGTTTTCGTAGGTCCACTTTGCCGGAGCGACGCCGCGTTTGATGGCGGCATTCTCGGCCGGCATGCCGAACGCATCCCAACCCATCGGTTGCAGCACGTGTTTGCCCTGCATGCGCTGGTAGCGCGCAATGACATCGGAAATGGTAAAGACGCGCACGTGCCCCATATGCAGCTTTCCGCTTGGGTACGGAAACATCGTCAGGCAATAGAATTTTTCTTTTTCGGTGTCTTCACCGACTTCAAAACAGCGTGATTTCGCCCAGTATTCCTGCGCGCCTAGTTCGACTGTTTCGGGGTGATAAGCGGTACTCATTGATGGCTTGATTGTTGCTAATGAAAGAAGCCGCAAGCCTACATCAAGAAGAGCGGGTGCGCAGCCAGAAAGCGGCAATGATGAGCAGGCAAAGCCCGATGACGGGCTTGTTGCCGGTGCTGGCAAAGGGGGTCATGCCCTTACGGGGTTCTACTGTCGCCGTCAGGGTTGCAGGTTTGAACTGAGGCCCGGATTTAATAACCTTGCCGCGGGGGTCAATAAACGCGCTGATACCTGTGTTCGTTGCCCTGATTGCGTAACGCCCGACCTCCAATGCGCGCATTCTCGCGATCTGCAGGTGTTGATGTGGCGCAATTGAGTCCCCAAACCACGCGTCATTGCTAACGTTAATTAATAGTGATGCGTCGGGCAGCGCGTACAGTTGCTCGGCGCCGTAGGCATCCTCGTAGCAAATCGCCACCGCAAGCTCAACGCCGTTGCCAGCGACCAGCAGGGGTTGTACATCAGCTCCGGCCGATAAGTCGCGGTGCGGCAAACTCAACATGCGCATCCATTCGCGTACCTGCGCCGGCACCGGAAAATACTCACCAAAGGGCACGAGGTGGCGTTTGCGATAGATCTGCCGACTTTCGCCATCAAGCAATACGACGCTGTTATAGATTTTGGCTTCACCCGACCGTTCGTACACACGCTCGAGTATGCCAAACGCTATAGACTGGCCGCTGCGCCGGCTGTCGGCCTCGAGTGTGGCGATGTAACCCTCGACCTTGTCAGTCACCGATGGGACTGCAACTTCGGGCCACACGACAATAGCGCTGTTCGGAACACGCTGCGTTTCTTTGCGGTAGAAGTCGAGCGTTGGCAGGAGCTGCTCATCGAGCCATTTTTGATCCTGTGAAATACCGCCCTGAACGAGCGTGCTCGCAAAAGCTGCACCGGCCGGCTGTGTCCATTGCACCGATTTTAGAGCACCTCCCACCAACCAGGGCAACACGACGATGGCGAGCGCAATCCACTGCTGGCGATTTCGTGTGAGCAATGCCACCAGTACCGCGGTCGTACTCAATACAAGAAACGCCGAGACGCCGTAAACGCCGACGACCGGTGCCCAACCGGCCAGCGGCGAATCGATATGGCCGTAGCCCAACCCTAACCAGGGAAAACCAGTGAGAAACCAACCGCGTAGCCACTCGACGGCCACCCAGGCGGCCGGTGCTACGAGCAGCAACAGCCACGGCTCACCGCTTGCAAGACGACTGATGAGCCAGCCAGTCAAACCCATGAACAAGGACTGAAGCAGCACAAGGCCCAGCATCAGGAACAGAGCTATCGCCACAGGTGCCTCGCCAAACACCACCACTGAAATGTAGATCCAATAGGTTCCTGTCAGGAACAGCCCAACACCAAACCAGAAGCCGTGTTTTGCAGCATCGCGCGGCGATAGCGTCAGGCAGACAAACAGTAGCGGCAGCAAGAGTAGCGGTGCCAGCAGGTACCAACCAAACGGTGCGAAAGTGGTTGTAGCCAGGCAGCCAAGCAGGAAAAATATGAGCTGACTTAGCTTCGGTCGGTCAGCCGGCAGCAACAATATCGAAGAATTACGCGACACGCGTCAGTTGATCCGTTGGACCTGCAGCGCATCGATTCGGCGTTTGTCCACTACCACGACCTTGTAATTGAAGCCGCCAAACTCGAGCGTCTCGCCGCGGCGAGGCAGGCGGCCGAGCTCGTGCAGTACGAGACCCCCAATAGTGTCGTACTCGTCGTCGGCAAGCTCACACTCAAAGTACTCATTGAAGTCTTCGATGCGCGTCAAGGCGCGGACAGCAAAACTCGGTTTGCCATTGCGATCACCATCAGGACGAATGAACGTAACTTCTTCCGGATCGTGTTCGTCATCGATTTCGCCGACGATCTCTTCAAGCACATCTTCAATAGTCAGCAACCCCGCAACACCACCGTACTCATCGACAACGATGGCCATGTGGTTGTGGCTGGCACGAAACTCCTTGAGCAGCGCATTGAGACGTTTTGACTCAGGTATGACAGACGCCGGGCGCAACAGTTTTCTCAGCGGCACGTCTTTGGCGTCTTCACTGTGAAAGTAACGCAGCAGATCTTTCGCCAGCAGTACACCGAGCACTTCATCGCGATCCTCGCCGATGACGGGAAAACGAGAATGGCCGGATTGAATAATGACAGCGAGTATTTCGTCGAAGTCCTGCTCGATGTCGATAACGACCATTTGCGAGCGAGGAATCATGACGTCGCGAACTTGCGTTTCGGAGACCTCAAGCACGCCGGTGAGCATGCTTTTCTCTTCGGCGTCGAGATCAATCTCGGTTTGCTGGATCAGGTCTTGTATTTCTTCTCGGCTCCAGGGATCACCTTTGACCGCCCGCTTCAAACGCGCAATCAAACCGGTGCTGCCTGTGCCGCTGGTACTTGGCGGTTTGTCGTTCATCGAACCTGTTTTGGCATTCCGTAGTAAATTCTGTCCATTGTATCAGCTTGTGGCTAAGACCTCTGATACGGATCCGTTACAAGCCCGGTCGCGAGAATCGACGTTTCCAGCGCCTCCATCTCGGCGGCCTCAGTATCGGTGTTGTGGTCAAATCCGAGTAAGTGCAACGTGCCGTGCACCAGCATATGTGCCCAGTGATCCGCCAGCGCTTTGTTCTGCTCCGCCGCTTCACGAGCAACCACCGATGCGCAAATGACTATGTCTCCAAGCATTCGAGTCGCGTCGTCCGGTAGCCCGGCCATCTCGCCGCCCGGAAATGACAAGACGTTGGTCGCACCGTCTTGCTTTCGGTACAGCTCATTCAGCGTTTGGATTTCCTCGGCATCGACAATTCGTACCGCGATCTCGCAAGGACCATCCACCGCTCGGCCGGACTGCCCGAGCGCAGCTGACACCCACTTCTGAATATCCGGTTCCGCCGGGACTTCGTCGTCGCAGGCAACCTGCACATCAACCGTAGGCACTGAACTCATTCGTCGTCGGATTCGTACGCTTCGACAATTCGTTGCACTAACGGATGGCGCACGACGTCTTTTGGCGTGAACATAGTGAATGCGATGCCGGACACGCCTTCGAGTATTCTCATTGCATTTTTGAGACCTGACTCTTGCCGATCCGGCAGATCGATCTGCGTAATGTCACCAGTTACGACCGCACTCGAACCAAAACCGATACGTGTGAGGAACATTTTCATTTGTTCAACGCTGGAGTTCTGGGCCTCATCAAGAATGACAAACGACTCGTTGAGCGAGCGGCCTCGCATAAAAGCAAGCGGTGCGATCTCAATGACATTTTTCTCGATGAGCCTCGTAACCTGTTCCGCGCCCATCATGTCGTACAGGGCGTCATACATTGGGCGTAAGTATGGGTCAACTTTCTGCGACATGTCGCCGGGAAGAAAACCGAGGCGCTCGCCAGCTTCTACTGCAGGGCGCACGAGAACAATACGCCGCACACTTTCACTCTCGAGCGCATCAATCGCACTGGCCATCGCAAGGTAGGTTTTTCCCGTTCCCGCCGGGCCGATACCAAACGCGAGGTCATGCTCGTCGATACTTTTCATGTACGCAGCCTGGTTTGCACCGCGCGAACGTATCAGCTTTTCTGGTGTCTGAATCGAAACATCTTCTGCGCCAGCCACATCACTATCGGACTCCACAGACGCGGACTCACCATCATTCATCACAGACTCCTGCAAGAGCATGTGCACACGCTCAGCATCAATACGTTCGCTATCGGTCATTTGGAACAGGGACTGCAGCACATGGCTGCCCATCTGCGCAGCACCAGGTTGACCCGTAACGCGAAAACGGTTGCCACGGCTTGCGATTTCTACATCGAGCCGGCGTTCAATATGCCGAAGGTTTTCATCGAACTGACCGCACAGATTAGCCAGGCGGTTATTATCGGCGGGCTCGAGGACGATGTCTCGAGATATCTGGGCAGCATTCAAAGTACGTAAAAGACTACCGCGATGTGCGTGACTTGGGAAGCGCCAGATCGCACATGGGCAGGATCAAGAAACCTGGTCAACGGGAAAACCAGTGTTGCGTGCGCAGGCAGAACCTCACCAGCATTAGCATCAACGGTACTTCGATCAACACACCCACCACGGTTGCCAGAGCAGCACCGGATGACAGGCCATATAACATTGCCGCTGTCGCTATGGCGACTTCGAAGTGATTCGACGCGCCGATCATGGCTGTTGGCGCTGCGTTTTCGTAACTGAGACCCAGCATCTTGGACAGTGCATAACCTAATGCAAAAATGAATACAGTCTGTACGAACAACGGCACCGCAATCCACAAAATCGTCAGAGGATTCTGCACGATTGTTTCGCCTTTGAACGAAAACAGAAGAATTAGCGTTATTAGCAGCGCAGATATCGTAACCGGTGTAAGAAAGTGCAGGAAGACATCCTTGAACCAACGCTCACCTTTGGCCGCGATAATCCATTTTCGTGATACGTAGCCCGCTATCAGGGGTAACGCAACGTAAATGCCGATAGAGAGTAATAATGCCTCCCACGGGACCGGTAGCTTGCCGACGCCCAGCAAAAAACCGCCCAGGAATCCAAACAGGACAAGCATGGTCAGCGAGTTGATGGCCACCATAACAAGCGTATGGCCATCATTGCCTTTGGAGAGATAGCCCCACACGAGAACCATGGCGGTACAAGGCGCGATGCCAAGGAGAATGCAACCGGCGAGATAGCTTCGCCACAGCGGCACCTCGAGCATTTTGATGCCATCGACCAGGACGACTCGACCTGCACCATAGGAGTCACCAACCACCAGGCTCTCACCCAACGGCATCTTGATCAGGTCAACAGCATCGGGCCCGATAAACGCGAGAAAAAGCGTGCCAAGAAAATAGCTCGCAATCGCATACATCGTAAACGGCTTTACGCACCAGTTGATGAAAAGCGTCAGACCAACGGGGCGCACCGCCTTTCCCGCGCTCACCACCTCGTGGAAGTCTATTTTGACCATGATCGGGTACATCATGAAAAACAGGCACAGGGCGATCGGAATCGAAACCACCGGGGCGCCGTTAACTGTAATCGCCATGGCATCGAGTGAGCGCGCGACCTCCGGTGCAAATTTTCCGAGCAGAATTCCGCCACCAATGCACAGCGCCACCCAGATCGTCAGGTAGCGTTCAAAGACATTCATCTGAGCGCTGCTACTTTTCAATTTGCCCATGATTCTCTTATTGGCTGACGATCCGCCCACGCAGCGAATTGGGCAATGCCTCGGTAATGACTACATCAACGAATTGCCCAATGTACGAAGAGTCGGCGTCAAAATTAACCCAGCGCATGTTTTCAGTTTTACCGGCCAGTTGCTTGTCGTCTTTTTTCGAGGTCTTTTCGACAAGTATCCGTTGCGTTGTTCCAACCATGCCTTTGCTGATTTCGAACGCCTGCTGATTAATGCGCTCCTGCAAAATCTTCAGCCGTTGTTTCTTGACGTCCATCGGCGTGTCGTCGACGAGACTCGCAGCGGGCGTGCCTGGCCTCGGGCTGTAAATAAAGCTAAATGACTGGTCAAAACCGATTTCAGCAATGAGGTTCATCAGTTTTTCGAAATCATCATCGGTTTCACCGGGGAAGCCGACGATAAAATCCGACGACAAAGAGATATCGGGGCGCGCTTCCCTGAGCTTACGAATTTTCTGCTTGTACTCAAGAATCGTATGGCCGCGTTTCATGCGTGCCAGCACACGATCGGAACCGTGCTGTACCGGCAGATGCAGGTAATTAGCAAGTTTCGGCACCTCAGCGTACGCCTGAATGAGGCTATCGGTGAACTCGAGCGGATGCGATGTCGTAAAGCGGATGCGTTCGACACCTTCGACCGCCGCCACGTAGTAAATGAGCGTCGCCAGGTCCGCAATCTGGCCGTCGTGCATCGGGCCGCGGTACGCATTGACGTTTTGTCCGAGAAGATTGATCTCGCTAACGCCCTGCGTAGAGAGACTGACGACCTCTGTAATGACGTCGTCAAATGGTCGGCTTATTTCCTCGCCGCGCGTATATGGGACGACGCAGAAGCTGCAGTACTTACTGCAACCTTCCATAACCGACACGAACGCGGTCGGCCCTTCCGCCCGCGGTTCAGGCAATGAATCGAATTTCTCGATTTCCGGAAAAGAAATGTCGACCACCGAGTCGCCAGTAGCACGTGCTTTCTCAATAAGCTCCGGCAGGCGGTGCAAAGTTTGCGGGCCGAAGACGACATCAACGAACGGGGCACGTTTGCTTATGCCCT
>RCNB010002128.1_pt1 | contig 12241 bp, 13 predicted proteins | sample 2041321 | NCBI WGS metagenome assembly RCNB01 (sample SAMN09708232, study PRJNA481090) | Marine sediment metagenome, whole genome shotgun sequencing project. | reverse complement strand
CAGGTTTTTAGGTATTTTATAGATTAATAATCTTCGAAGGAGAAGGTAATGACCACAGCTGCTGACGTAATCAGCCTGTTACAGGACAAAGAGATTAAATTCGTTGATCTGCGCTTCACCGATACAAAAGGTAAAGAGCAGCACGTAACGATTCCGGCCCACTCTGTTGATGACAGCTTCTTTGAAGATGGCAAAATGTTTGACGGGTCTTCAATTGCGGGTTGGAAAGGCATTAATGAATCAGACATGATTTTGATGCCGGACCCCGCATCAGTTGTTGTTGATATCTTTACTGAAGACGCGAGTGTAAACATCCGTTGTGACATTGTTGAGCCTGCCACTATGCAGGGATACAACCGTTGCCCACGTTCAACCGCACAGCGTGCAGAAGAGTATTTGAAGTCTACTGGTATTGCTGACCAGGCTTTCTTTGGTCCAGAAAATGAGTTCTTTGTTTTCGATAGCGTTAAATTTAACGACTCAGTTCACTCTGCCTCCTACGCAATCGATTCAAGTGAAGGCGCGTGGAATACCGATCGCCATTATGACGAAGGCAATATGGGTCATCGCCCTGGTGTGAAAGGTGGCTATTTCCCGGTTCCTCCTGTCGATTCATTGCATGACATTCGTTCTGCGATGTGTCTGGCTATCGAAGAAATGGGCATCGAAACTGAAGTGCATCACCATGAAGTAGCAACTGCTGGTCAATGTGAAATTGGCGTAGCTTTTAACTCATTGGTTCGTAAAGCTGATGAAGTTCAGATTCTGAAATACGTTATCCAGAACGTTGCTCATGCCTATGGTAAGACCGCAACTTTCATGCCTAAGCCTCTCGTAGGCGATAACGGTAGTGGCATGCACGTTCATATGTCTCTCGCGAAAGATGGCAAAAACCTGTTCACTGGCGATGGCTATGGCGGTCTTTCTGAAATCGCGCTGTATTACATTGGCGGCGTTATTAAGCACGCTAAAGCAATTAATGCCTTCACAAACTCTTCAACCAATAGCTACAAACGTTTGGTTCCGGGTTTCGAAGCTCCTTGTATTCTTGCTTACTCCGCGAAGAATCGCTCTGCGTCTATCCGTATTCCTTTCGTTCCGAATCCGAAAGGACGCCGTGTTGAAGTTCGCTTCCCTGATAATACTGCTAACCCATACTTTGCTTTTGCAGCATTGATGATGGCGGGTCTCGACGGTATTCAGAACAAGATCCACCCTGGCGAAGCCATGGATAAAGATCTGTATGACCTACCGCCAGAAGAAGAAGCAGAATTGGCAACTGTTGCGTTCTCGCTTGATGAAGCACTTGATGCGCTCGACAACGATCGTGACTTCTTGCGCAAAGGCGATGTATTCAATGATGATTTGATTGATGCATTCATTGCTTTAAAACAGGAAGAAGTTACCCGTCTACGCATGGCGACACATCCTGTTGAGTTTGATATGTACTACAGCCTGTAAAGCGTGTGTTATGTCAGGCGGGGCATCATTTGCCCCGCCTGACTTCACAGTTTGTTATCTGATACTTGGCTGACATTAGCTAAGCGGGTTATGCTTAGCGTATGTCTACTATCAAATACATATTCAGTTTGGCGGTCGCGCTTACTCTAGTTTCATCTGCCGCATTCGCAGATATCTACAGTTGGGTTGATGATGATGGCGAACGCCATTATTCCGACACGCCCGCGGAAGGTTCTGAGCAGGTTGATCTCGGTCCGACCAATACATTTACGGCGCCACCGGTAGCTGCTGCTCCGGTTGCTATAGCCTCCGATGACGAAGACGCGTCGGACGCAGAGTCTTTATATAATGATTTCCAAATATCCTCACCTACCCAGGATGAAGTGCGATGGAACACCGGCGGAATAATTCCGGTGAGCATGGCTCTGAGTCCGCGGCTGAAGGGCGGGCACACGATCCGCTTGACGCTGGACGGAACTCCGGTAGAGGGTTATCAGGGACGGGCTCTGAGTCATCAGATGACCGAAGTCGAGCGGGGAACACACTCATTGCGGGCCGTAATAGTCGATCGGTCGGGCAAACAATTGGCGTCGACTCCAGCCGTCAGCTTTACCGTACAGCAAGCCTCAGTGCAGAATCAGAACAGAGCTCCCGGGCCGCTTTAGAGCCTAGTGCATCAGACTGCATCAATACTGATGCAATTCTAGCCAACGTCACTACGGGCATACTTCTCGTTGGGCCCGACGAATCCATAACTTATCTCAACTGCGCTGCTGAAGTATTGCTGGGTATTAGTGCGCGGCAGGCACAAGGGCAGCATATTCAGCGCTTACGCCCTGGCATCGAGGAACTCACTGCCCTATTGGCAAAAGCGCGTGAGGCAGATGCGGGTTACTCGCGGGAGATCAAATTGTGGTCGCCCGAGCGCGAATCTCAGGATATTACGGTACGCGTTACGCCAAACGATGAGCCGGCGGGCAGTTTATTGATTGAGCTTTCCGACGCCACCCACCGTCATCAGATTGATCGTGAAGCCAACCTAATGAACCAGCATGGCGTTAGTCGGCAGATTATTCGTCAGCTTGCACATGAAATTCGCAACCCTTTAGGTGGACTTCGTGGTGCGGCACAATTGCTGGAGCGCGAGCTACCGACTCCCGACCTAAAAGAGTTTACCGGCATTATCATCCGTGAAGCCGATCGCCTTGCAGGATTAATGAACAACCTGCTGGGGCCAATTCAGCCACCGAGAAAAGACCCGCTTAACGTTCACGAGGTGCTGGAGCATGTTGCCTCGCTTATTGAGAATGAGGCACACGACCACGATTTAGTTCTGGTGCGTGACTACGACCCGAGTCTTCCGGATTTGATGCTCGATCGTGATCAGATGATTCAGGCAATACTTAATATCGCTCGTAATGCCATGCAATCTCTGGATCGTGGCGGCGAGCTCATCATACGCACGCGGGCATTAACCAACGTAACGCTTGGCAAAGAGCGCAAGAAACTTGTTGCTAGCATCGAAATTGAAGACAACGGCCCCGGGGTTCCCGAGGATATCCGTGAATCGCTATTCTTTCCGTTGGTTAGCGGTCGCTCAGGGGGCTCAGGTCTGGGTTTGCCCTTGGCGCAGGATCTGGTTAGCCGCCACAACGGCCTTATTGAATTTACATCGCAACCTGGTCGCACGGTATTTATGCTGCGCCTCCCGGTAGAGGAATATTGAGATGGCAGTAGCACCTTTAACCGCATGGGTGGTTGATGATGATGATTCCGTGCGCTGGGTTATGGAGCGCGCGCTTTCTCAGGATGGCATTATCGTACGTTGTTTCGAGCGTGCCGAACCCATGTTGAGGGCATTGGAAAGCAGTCATCCCGATGTGTTGGTAACGGATGTGCGCATGCCGGGCATTGATGGCTTGCAAGTCGTGCATCACCTCGAGACCCACGGTATTGATCTACCCGTGATTGTAATCACCGCGCATTCAGATCTGGATAGCGCTGTTGCCGCATACAAGGCCGGCGCTTTCGAGTATTTGCCGAAACCCTTTGATGTTGACGAGGCTGTTGCTCTCGTCCGACGCGCTGCACATGCGGGTCAGCCGGCAAATGATGAGCTGGAGCCACCCAAAAAAGCCATGTCTGCGATGGTTGGGCAAGCACCTGCTATGCAGGATGTTTTCCGTTCTATTGGCCGCTTAGCTAAATCAAGCATGACAGTACTGGTTACCGGTGAGTCTGGTACCGGTAAAGAGCTGGTGGCTCGGGCGCTGCATGAAAATAGCCCTCGGGCACGCGCACCGTTTGTCGCGCTAAATACCACGGCTATCGCTGCCGATCTGCTTGAGTCTGAACTGTTCGGGCACGAGAAGGGTTCGTTTACCGGCGCCGATCAGCGCCGAATCGGGCGCTTCGAACAGGCTGATGGCGGCACACTGTTTTTGGATGAGATCGGCGACATGTCACCCGATTTGCAGACCCGCTTGCTGCGCGTATTAGCGGAAGGCGAGTTTTACCGGGTCGGTGGGCAGACGCCAATTAAAGTTGATACCCGTATTATTGCAGCAACTAATAAGGACCTGCAGCAAGCCGTCATTGATAGGCGCTTCCGCGATGACCTCTATCATCGCTTGAATGTCATTAGCATTGTTGCACCACCGTTGCGAAAACGTCGTGAAGATATTCCGGCCTTGTTGACGCACTATCTTGCTAAGTCGGCAGCTGAACTGGGTACTGATGTCAAAGTACTCACTCCTGCGGCGCTTGAATTGCTGCAGTCGTTTCGCTGGCCGGGCAATGTACGCCAGCTGGTAAATGCATGCCGGAAGCTGATGGTGCTTGCACCGGGCAATGAGATTCGCCCTGAAGATATACCGGATGAACTCGGGGGCAGCGCTCTAGGCGCGGTTGGCAAGAATGACTGGGCCAGCGCGCTGGAATTTTGGGCTCGGGAACAGGTGGCTGACGTTAATGCAGCACCGTTGCTTGATCAGGCCGCACCGGAATTTGAGAAGGTGTTGATAAAAACCGCCTTAACTCATGCCCGCGGTCGCCGACAGGAGGCTGCGAAGTTGTTGGGCTGGGGCCGGAATACCTTGACCCGCAAGATTAAAGAGCTGGGGCTCGACGACAAAGTTTAACTATCGGGTTTCTGCGTAACTATCAGGGTAGCGTTGTTTTAGACCGTACCTTTTCGCGGAACCCTTCCCCACGTTCGATATGAAATTCCATTCGCTCCTGTAAAAAACCGGATTCACTGTGAGGGTTGCTGTCGAATAGCATTACGGCACCATCAATCCCCTTATATGTCGGCCAGACGGGTAAATCAGGATGGTTCGGATTGCCGGTACGGGCAAACTGAACCCAGTAACTGCTCATTAGATTGCTGATTACTTCGTCCTGCGCCGTTGGGTTTTTAAGATCAACATCGAGTGTGCGCATGACAAAGGCGATGTCATCAGCGTGTGCAACCCCGGGCTGGGATTCGCGTCGCTCTTCGGCAACATAGCTCATGTTGTAGTGCCAGGTAGACGAGCCAAGTTGTGCCCAGTTATTTGCGACATAGCGCGCCTGACCCAGAACAATCAGATCACCAAAAATGGCATCTTCCAGCGCTTCGCCTTCCAGGCCGGGATACAAGCGAGCCTTATCTTCCTTAGAAACCAGACGTGCCGACATTGCCGGCGAGAACCCACCGCCAATCATCCTGCCGAGACTGGCTTCCCAGCTTACAGCGCCGGTGATATAGGGCACATCGTGTTGGCTACCCGCAGCAAAAATATCACCCGAGAAGCCGGTTAAAACCTGGCCATCAATTACGGGGGTGAATCGCCAATTCGGCTCTATTACCGCGACAATATCCTCGGCAGGCAATGCCCGCAGTTCTGCTATCAGGTCCTCTGAGTCTTCCAGGCCTAAGGCCTTGACCAGCTTTTCTCCCATTGCTTCGCCAGAGAGCTGAAAACCGCTGCGCTGCGACAGCAAGGCATCAGGCGCTAATCCTAAAGCAGAGCTTTGACTTATAGCTTTGTGAAACAGGCCCTCTGATAATGGGCTAACCAATAGCGTATTAACCATGGCGCCACCGGCCGATTCGCCAAATATGGTGACGTTATCGGGGTTTCCGCCGAAATCGCTAATATTGCTTTTTACCCACTTTAAGGCCTGTATTGCGTCCAAAACACCAAAATTAGCGTGTATTTCGCTGCTTTGCGCTTCGGTGAGGGTCGGATGTGCCATGAAGCCGAACGCATTGAGCCGATAGTTAATTGTGACGAGCACGACGCCCGCTTTGGTGAGTTCGGCGCTATTGAGTCGCGGTATGTTGCCTGACCCCTGCATATAGCCGCCGCCATGGATCCAGACCATGACAGGCAAATCAGCTGTATTGCCTGCACCGGGTGTCCAGATGTTGAGGGTTAGGCAGTCTTCGCTGCTGGAGGTGAGCTCAAACCAGAGCAATTCCGAGTTTGGCTGGACACAAAAGTCGCCGTAGGTATCGGCTACAAATATTTCTTTGTGTTTTGGAGGCAAAGCGGGGGCTCGCCAGCGTAAATCTCCAATCGGAGCCGCTGCGAAGGGAATGCCCTTAAAAGCAATAACTCCTGATTCTGCAACACCTTGAACGAGTCCTTCGGATGTCTGAGTCTGCAGCTCGGGCTGATTGATTGTAGGCGGCTGACTACTGCACGCGGCCAGTAACGTAATACCAATAATAACTAGGCCGATCCTGCAAAGATGCTTTAGCACTATAGGTCGTCCTATTTCAGTAAAAGGAATCGTAACCGCAAATATATCAGTGTTACTTAGGAACTGCCGCAGGTTGCCAGAGATATGTTCTGAGGTTCACTGTGCCATCAAGCGCAAATTCGATGCCTTCTTCCTCTAGCAGAATGCGCTGTATTTCAACAGCGCCTGGTTTGCCTCTGGGGCTGATGCCACCTTTGGCATTAATGACTCTCTGCCAGGGTATCTCGGTAGCTTCCGGCAGGCCTGCTAGCACCATACCCACCTGTCTTGCGGCACGGGGTCTGCCGGCATAGGCGGCTATTTGTCCGTAGGTTGCGACGGTGCCTAAGGGAATCATTGGTACGAGGCGGCATACTGCGTCCCGTAAGGGCTCTATGGATTTAACAGCATGTGGCACAGCGCCCATTCAGAGCTTCAAGGCGCCCACAAGTTCGCCAGCACTCTCGATGCTATGGCGTGTCAGGTAATCGGCGATACCCGCGTTAATCTCATGACATACCAGAGGGTCGTAAAACAATGCGGTACCAACACCAACGGTGCTGGCGCCTGCCAGCATAAACTCGATGGCGTCTTTCGCATTGCAAATGCCACCCTGACCGATGATGGGTACGTTGTGCTGTTTGGCTACTTCGTAGACCTGCTTAACTTTAAGGAGCGCAATGGGTTTGATAGCCGGGCCGGACAAACCACCCTGAACATTGCCAATAATGGGTTCGCGCTTCTCTATATCAATCGCCATGCCCATCATCGTGTTGATGACGGCAAGTGCATCAGCGCCCGCTTCGATGCAGCGGCCTGCGTTGTAGGCGATGTCGGTTTGGTTAGGTGATAGCTTGGCAATCAGCGGCTTATCGGTAGCCTTGCGACAGGCTTCGATAACCCGTGCAGACATATCCGGGTCATTACCGAAAGATACGCCGCCCTCTTTAACGTTCGGGCAGGAGATGTTGATTTCTATAGCATCAATATTTGAGTCATTGAAGCGTTCTGTAACGTAGACATACTCTTCGATGGTTGAGCCACAGGCATTGGCAATAAAACGGGTTTCTGAAAAATCCAGTTCGGGCAGAATATTGTCTACAACCACATCAACACCGGGATTTTGTAAACCGATTGCATTTAGCATGCCCTGTGGTGTTTCGTAGACCCGGTGGAGTGGATTACCCGGCCGGAGTTCGCCTGTTGTGCCTTTCAGGACGATGGCGCCCACATCAGTATTCGAGAAACCTTCGACACGCGTGTATTCTTCGCCGAAGCCAACGCAGCCCGAAAGCAGTACGATGGGCGAGGCAAATTGCAGCCCGCAGAATTCAGTTCTGAGTTTCGGATCTAACTTATTGGAGCCATCAGCGGCCATACTATGTTCAACCTTGTTCTATTTCAGCCGGAAATTGCACCGAATACCGGCAATATCATACGCCTTTGTGCCAATACTGGCACCAGTCTGCACCTGATTCACCCATTGGGCTTCACTCTTGATGATAAGCGCATGCGAAGAGCAGGCCTAGATTATGCCGAGTTTGCAGAGATGCATCAGCATGATTCTTTAGAGGAGTGCTTAGCGGTATTGCAGGGTAGGGTGTTTGCGCTGACGACAAAAGCAACGTTGGCACATTCTGAACCGGAGTTTGAAGCGGGCGATAGCTTCATATTCGGACCCGAAACCCGGGGCTTACCGATGGAGTTTATTGAGTCTTTGCCACCGGAGCAGCGGTTACGCATACCCATGTTGCCGGAGAGCCGGAGCTTAAATCTATCAAACTCGGCGGCGGTAATGCTTTATGAAGCCTGGCGTCAGAAGGGTTTTGGCGGAGGTAGCTGAGACTGGCCTAGTCATCAAGCTAGTCGTCAATCTCGTCGCCGATAGGGCGGCTCATTAGTGCTTCGACGGCATCTTCCATCGAGACGCCTTCGTAGAGCATCTTGTAAACCTGCTCAGAGATAGGCATTTCTACATCTAGCTTCTGCGCTACGTCATAGACAGCTTTTGCGGCTTTGACACCCTCTACTACCTGGCCGATTTCCTCCGATGTCTGCTCGACAGTTTTGCCGGAAGCCAGAGCCAGTCCCATGCGACGGTTTCTAGATTGGTTATCGGTGCAGGTTAGAACTAAGTCACCCATGCCGGAAAGCCCCATAAAGGTGGCTTCTTTGCCGCCCAAAGCAACTCCCAGGCGTGTTAGCTCTACAAGCCCGCGGGTAATGAGCGCGACGCGAGTATTTGAACCGTAACCCAGTCCATCAGAGATGCCGGTCGCGATAGCGAGTACATTTTTAACCGCACCACCAACTTCAACACCGATTATGTCATCTGAGGTGTAGGCCTTAAATGTTTTGCTGGTGAACATCTGGGCCAGGTCGGCCGCAAAGCTATCATTAGTTGCAGCGACGGTCATCGCGGTGGGTAGACCCTTGCCTACTTCCGTTGCAAAGGTCGGTCCGGAGACAACCGCGAGAGCTACATCATTACCAAGCACTTCCTCAGCAACCTCATGTGCCAGCTTACCTGTGCTTAGTTCGAAGCCTTTCGTGGCCCAGGCGACGCGCGCATCACTTTGCAGCCATGGCTTGATCTGTTCCAAAACAATACGAAAAACGTGACTCGGAACTACCATCAATATATTGCGATGGGTACGAATCGTTTCTTCAAGATCGCCGCTAACCCGAAGGTTGTCGGGTACTTTAATCTCGGGCAGAAACCGATGATTTATGCGGTCATTAGTTAATGCTTCAATGACTTCAGGCTCCATGCCCCATAGGCAAGCATCTGAGCCTGCGCGAGCGAGCTGAATGGCCAGAGCCGTGCCCCAGGACCCGGCACCGATTACTGCAATTGAGTGTGTGTTTTCGTCAGTCATGGAGCTGCACCTTTACCGGCATTAAGCCTGTGGCGTACCGCCTTGAATGGATTGTGCGTACAACGCCTCAAAGTTTATCGGCTGCAGTATCAATGGCGGAAAGCCACCACGCGTTGCAGTCGACGAAATGGCTTCTCTGGCGTAAGGGAATAGTGTCGCCGGGCAATGCGTGCCAATAATCTGGCCAAGCTCTTCTTTATGAAAACCCTTCATTTCGAATATCCCGGCCTGCTCGATTTCGATAAGGAAAACAGTGTTCTCACCGCGTTTTGCATGCACGCTGAGGTGCAGTACAACTTCAATCTGGTGTTTATCTAATTCGCGATGTGAATTTTTTATATTCATTTGAGTTTCCATTTCAGCACCCACGTTGACAAATACTTCAGGGCTGTTTGGCGACTCAAATGAAAGGTCTTTTATATATAGCTGGTGCAGTAGAAACTGTTTAGACGTTTCTTCTGCTGCACCACTGTCGGCTGTTGGGTTGTTATTCTCGGTCATGTGTTTTGCTCAGAGCCCGAGGCGTGTGTCGAGTTCGCCAGCGCTGTCAAGCGCTGCCATGTCATCGAAACCACCTACGTGTTCATCATTAATAAATATTTGCGGCACGCTGGTGCGGCCGGTGATGCTAATCATCTTTTCGCGCATCGTTGCGTCGCCGCTGATGCTAATTTCTTCGTATTCGACGCCCTTTTTTCTCAACAGCGATCTCGCTGCTGCACAGTAGCCGCAGAAAGGGGTCGTATACATTAGGATTTTTGCAGTGGCCATAATGGTTCCTAGCTATTGCTCTCTACAGGCAGGTTCTCTTGCTGCCATGCTGCGATACCGCCTTTGATGCTAAATGCGTTCTCAATGCCCGCTTTGCGCAGTTCGAGGAGTGCGCGAGAGCTTTTCGAGCCGTTGTCACAGACCAGTAGCACGCCTTTGCGCGAGTTTAGCTTTTTGCTATTCGCTATTTCTTTGGGACTCAGGTTTTTTGAATCAATGAGATGGCCCTTTGAAAAGGCATCGCTCTCACGAATATCAATTACCGTGGCGCCATCATTAATGAGTCCTACCGCCTGAGCGGGGGTGATGCTGCCCAGTGTTTGGGCTTTCATGCGGAGTTCGTTAAAAATTACCGCTAGGGAGGTCGCAACAATAGCGAGTGCTAGCCAGATATTGGCGTTAGCAAATTCGATCAGTCTATCCATGGAGTATTCGGCTTTATGGTTTTCCGGAATGGTTGGCGATTATACCCTGTCTCGGAAAGCAGGGGATGCCTACGAAAGTATTTCGGGCCTCGTTATCGCCGGTTTCCAGTTTGTGCTGATTGCCCTACACTGCCAGCCTGATGAAATTCTTTATCTGCTTAACTTTAGCCACGGTATTTTTGTGGTCCGGGTCGGTCTATGCCGAGCGGACTGAGGCTGAGGCTCGGGCTGAACTTGAGGCTGTGCAGAAACAGATCTCTAAGCTGCAGAAGCAGCGTAAGCGTGATGGCGAAAAGCTTTCGCGAGCAGGTCAATCACTAAAAGACAGCGAAATTGCTGAACAGAAATCCAGGGAAGCACTTCGGGATGTCCGGAGTAAGTTGCAGGCTGCGCGCAAAAAACAAACAGCACTGCTAAATGATCAGAAAACACAGCAGGCGGTCATGACCAATATGCAGGCCGATCTCGCACTACAGATGCGGATGGCCTATATGCAGGGTCAGGAACAGTGGCTTAAGTTGGTGTTGAGCCAGGAGGACCCCGGTGCAATGGGTCGCCGCCTAACCTGGCACGAGTACATGACTAAACAGCGCAGTGAGCTGATTGCGGGAGTACAGCAGCAGTTGCAGGAGCTGCAACTGATCGCGGTCGAGCTGCAGGCCGAAGCGGAACGCCTGGAAGAGCTGGAGTCGGATCAAAAGGTAGTATTAGAAGACGTTAAGGACGCCCGGTCTGAGCGACAAGCTGCCGTTGCTAAGCTAGAGAAAGGCTTGTCTTCGAGTGAATCGCAGCTGGCAAGCCTGAAGAACCAGGCGAAGGTTCTCGATAAGTTGGTCGTTGAGCTGGCCAATGTACTGCCTGAAATGCCCTCATTACCCTCGGGCCCGTTTGCGCAGCAGAAGGGTAAATTGGCATGGCCGGTTAAGGGCAAGATTCGTCGCACTTATGGCCAGCGCCGGGCTAACAGTCAGTTGCGCTGGAATGGCGTCTTGATCGGTGCTCCGGCTGGCAACAATGTACGGGCGTTTTCACATGGCCGGGTGGTGTTCGCCGATTGGCTGCAGGGAATGGGGCTGCTCATTATCATTGAGCATGGCGACGGCTATCTTAGTTTGTATGGTCACAATCAGGAGCTGTTGCATGGCGTTGGCAGCTGGGTACAGCCTGGCGAGATTATTGGTCACGTCGGCGACAGCGGTGGCCAGAGTGAAACCGGAGTGTATTTTGAGTTAAGAAAGAATGGGGAGCCGATCAATGGAGCAGCAGAACGAAGTCAAGACGACAGAGACAAGCACGACGAGAATTCGCATAGCCTACTTTCTTGAGGGCGAAGCCCTGGAGCAGTTCGAGGGCGAAAGGATAGTTCCCAACCACATCTTTCCGCGAGGAGCCTTGACTGCCATCCTGGTCGGAGAGGCGTTGAAGGCGCGCTTGCAGAACGGTGGCGAGTGATGCACACCGAATCGACCTTCGGCCCAACATTCGTAGCCGAGCATGATGGAGACCGAATCCAGACGCAGATGGACAGGGTACGAGACTTCATGCTGAGACAGCCGACGCACCACACGCTCGAGGAGATCGCGGCCGGGACAGGAGATCCGGCGGCGAGCATATCCGCGCAACTTCGCCACCTGCGGAAGCCGAGGTTCGGTAGCTATCAGGTAGAGAAGCGGCGGCGGGGCAATCCGTCGCATGGCCTCTGGGAGTATCGCGTTTGCGCTCTGCTACCGTAGTGGGGTAAACTGAAAGGAGAGAATGATGAGCAAATTGATAGCCTGCCAGGACTGCCGCCAGTATCGCCGCGACACGGACAACCATCACCGTGACGACATCTGGTATGACCAGCACTGTATGATCCCCTGGCCCGACGAGTTCGACCCGGTCATCGGAAAGTTCAAGGCGTCGGACAGCACGCGCTACTGCCGCGACTACAACGGCAAAGGCGACTGCCCGCACTTCGACCCGAAGATAAGGGTG
>RCNB010002127.1_pt1 | contig 12242 bp, 8 predicted proteins | sample 2041321 | NCBI WGS metagenome assembly RCNB01 (sample SAMN09708232, study PRJNA481090) | Marine sediment metagenome, whole genome shotgun sequencing project. | reverse complement strand
AAGAAGCAATTTTGGTTGTTTCAATATCCGGTCCTCGGTTTCATTACCTTTCAATAAGAAGTTTTTAGACGCTATAATTTTTAAAGGTTGAGAACCTTTAAAATTTAGGCGAGTTGAAGCGGTGGCAAAAGAAAGTGGAGTGCCAATTACGCCAGCGCTGCAACCCACTCAAAAAACAAAAGGTCTCCAAGACCCTGTATTTTTATGCCGTCCATTCAAAGTTACCTAACGCGAAACATAATAGCACATGTATACCAAATTAGCGGATAGCACATTGACGCGATTGTCGTACCCTTAACCTATATGTGGTGCTACTTTTTACGTAAGAAACAGCTTCAATTACCTGTATTTAGCATTCCAAACAGATACCATTTCATTGACACGTTGATGTAATAGTTCCGATGCTTCTTCCGTTTTTGTAGTTGGTTGTGCATCCGTTTTCTGTACTACCTGTAACAGATAGAGAAGTTTAGATTGCAGGCCAACTAGCGTTTCATTTTCTAAATCCGATTCATAGATACTTCCGTAAATCATATCCCCATCATTTGGAGCTCCCTGTCCTCTAAATTTCAAAAGCGCGGCTTGTTCGCTAGGTTTTGTAGTCAGCACGTTGTCAATAGCTTCTCTGATGTCTTGCAGTGTCTCATAATTCCTATAGCACTGCATAGAAAGGTCTGTTTGTAAGGTAAGAGCCTCCGTGCTCAACTCCGAACGTGGATCTAATTTAACCGTTAGGCTTCTTTCTGTGATAGCCCCATTTACGTTTAGTTGAATTTTGTAATCGCCAGGAGCTACAAAAGGGCCTACAGGACCACTTTCTGTATTGTATTGAACCGCCGCAATGGCATAGCCTCTTTTAGCGCCTCTTGGTTCTTTGTAACGTAAATTCCATACAAAACGTTGATGGCCGCCTTCGCCGGACAAGCCTTTAAAGGGTCTTTTCCAATAGGTTGGATGTTGCATTTTGGTAGTATCCAAAACTTCCGCTACATCGGCACTGGAAAAACTAGTGACCTGAGCCCCCTTTTGATCAAAAATTTTGAGTTCAACTTTAGTGTTATTGGCCCCTAAATAATAATCAATTATGGCGCCATCTGGCGGATTTTGCCCTGTCGGTTCTTCTGGCGGTAACGGGGTGTCGCTAAACATATTAAAACGAACACGGTAGGCATCGCTAGGCGTAAATAGATACGAACTTTTTGCAGTTAGCGATGCTACTTCCCTTAACGGACTAAAATCATCCAAAATCCAAATAGAGCGGCCATGTGTGCCAATCACCAAATCATTGTCATGAATGACCAAATCTCGAATTGAAGTTGCTGGCATATTCATTCTAAGGGCTTGCCAGGCACCACCGTCATTGGATGAAAAATAGACTTCCCGTTCCGTTCCAGCGAACAGCAAGCCCTTTTGGACGGGGTCTTCACGCACGGTGTTTACAGGGCCAGAAGGGTTCATTCCAGAAACTACTTCTTGCCACGTTTTTCCAAAATCATGCGTTTTGTAAATATAGGGTCGCATGTCATCTTTTCTCATGGCATTCACGGCGACATAAGCGGTTCCTTTATTAAAATGACCGGCATCTATCTGTGAAATTTTATCCCATGAAGAAAGTGTTGACGGGGTTGCATCTTGCCATGTTTTCCCACCATCGACCGTCACATGCACTAGGCCATCGTCCGTTCCTGCCCAAATGATATTTTTATCAAGGGGCGATGGTCCTATGGCATACACGATAGCCCGCTGTGGCATCGTTTCCATCGCTACAGTTTTGTAATCACCAACACTAGCTGGCACTTCTGGTTGTTTTCTTGTGAGGTCTTCACTGATCTGTTCCCAACCTTGTCCCCCATTATGTGTTTTCCAAACAACATTGGTTCCAAAAAGTAACATGCTATTGTCCGCGGGATGAAATATCAAGGGCATCGTACGCACGTACCTGAATTTACCTGAACGCAAAACTTCTGGACCCACATATTGCGACTGTCCCGTTTTTTTATTGAACCTAATGACCCGTCCCCCATAAATGATATTTGAATCTATAGGATCCGGAGCTACGTACGCATATTCGTCCGCACCTACGCCCATAAATTCCCTAAACGAGATTTGGCCGCCATTGCTCCTGCTTGCAATACCAATGGCCCCGCTTTCTTGTTGACCACCATACACCCAATACGGAAACTGATTGTCCGTTGCCACATGATACAATTGTGCTGTGGGTTGGTTATACCACGAACTCCATGTTTTTCCACCATTTACAGTGACAACAGCACCTTGATCTGCAGCAAAAAGCATAATTTCTGGATGCATTGGATTTATCCATATACGATGATAATCGTCTCCTCCCGGCGCTCCTTTTATAGAAGTCCATGTTTCCCCACCATCTTCAGATTTGTAGGAGGCAACATTCCCTACAAAAACAATATTTTCATTTTTTGGATGTACTTTGATTTCCGCAAAATCACTGCCTCTTCCCCAAAGACGGTTTTCCGTTGTGATTAATTTCCAGCTTTCACCAGCATCGTCACTTGTATAAACACCCCCATTTTCTCTTGCATCCACCGTGGCATACATGCGTTTTGAGTTACTGTGTGCTATGGCGATTCCTATTCTTCCTAATCCTTGAGTAGCTTCGGGGAGTCCTTTTGTGATTTTTCGCCATGTTTCTCCACCATCCGTAGATTTGTATAAGCCACTATTTGGTCCGGAAAATTTGGCGTTTTCCCATGGGCCTTCCTGATGTTCCCACATAGCGGCAAATAGGATACCAGGATTATTCGGATCCATTTCTACTTGAATAGCACCGGTATTATGATTTATGTATAAGGTCTTTTTCCATGTTTTTCCACCATCAGTAGATTTAAAAATACCACGCATTTCATTTGCGCCATACGGATGGCCTAGACCAGCCACATATACAATGTCCGGATTAGTCGGATGCACAATAACGCGACTAATTTGTTGGATATCCTCAAGTCCACTATGTTCCCAGCTTTCACCACCATCCATGGATTTAAACATACCATCACCTACCGCAAGGTCCGGTCTATGAAGCCCTTCCCCGGTACCTACATAAATTACATTTGGATCTGAAGGAGAGACCGCTAAATCTCCTACAGAGCCCGTTGGAACATCATCAAAAATCGGATTCCATGTTCGACCATAATCATCTGTTTTCCATACCCCTCCATTATTCACACCTATAAAAAATACATTTGGTTGAGAAGGAATACCTACCGCACCTACTGTTCTACCGGCACGAAAGGGCCCAATCATTCTATATTCTAAATCCTGATAATACGATTTGTCTATTTGTGAGAATGACGGAAGGGTTAGCAAAAGGGAAAAGATTAGAACGAAGATTCTCATAGTTGTAGTTGTATTGGTTGTCTCTTTCAAAATTAACTTTTTTGAAACACTTGATGGTATTGTACGATAGATTTGATTTGTCAATTCAAAAAAACACGTTTATGCTATGCTTCGTTACAACCGACCGACCGCATCATCTCGCCACCACATACCAACAGTCAGGGGCTAATTTTAGTTTGCATGGGTTATACAAAAGCAAAAATCCAGCACTTAAATTTAGGAGTGCTGGATTTGAGTTTTAAACCTGTTCTTTTCCGTTCCTCAATTTTTAAGTGATTTCATGTCAATTACAAAACGATATTTAACATCACTTTGCAACATACGGTCATAAGCGGTATTAATCTCTTGAATTTTAATGACCTCCACGTCTGAGGTTATATTATGCTTTCCGCAGAAATCCAATAATTCTTGTGTTTCGGCTATACCCCCAATCAAAGAACCTGAAACGGACTTACGCCCCATAATCATGGGTATGGTCACTAACATAGGATCTAAGGGGCCTAAATAGCCTACAACCACCAAGGTGCCACTGGTATTAAGCGTAGCAACATAGGGGTTTAAATCGTGGGCATAGGGAACGGTGTCGATTATAACATCAAAACGTCCCATAGCTTTGTTCATTTGGGCCTCATCCGTAGAAATAATAACGGCGTCCGCGCCCAATGCTTTTGCATCTTCTATTTTATTGGTAGACCTTGAAAACAAGGTAACATGTGCGCCCAGGGCATGGGCTAATTTTATTGCCATATGACCTAGCCCGCCCAAGCCTACGACCGCTATGGTACTGTCTTTCCCAACGTTTCAATGCCGCAAGGGGGACCAGGTTGTAATACCCGCACATAATACAGGGGCAATACCTGCCTGATCTAGATTTTCTGGAACACGCAGGACAAACGCTTCATCTACCACAATGCTTTCTGAATAGCCACCGTGGGTATTGGTATCTAAGTGTTTATCATAGCCTCCATAGGTTCCTACCCATTCCGGGCAATACTGTTCCAAGTCGTCTTTGCAATTGCTGCATGTTCTGCAGGAATCTACCAAACATCCCACGGCCACCAAATCACCAAGGGCATATTTTGTAACGCCTGACCCTATGTGGCTAACTTTACCCACAATTTCATGCCCAGGTACGACAGGCTATTGGGTCATTCCCCAATCGTTGCGTGCAAAATGCAGATCGGAATGGCATACACCACAAAATAAGATATCGATTTCCACATCGGTTACCGTTACTTCTCTACGTTTAATGCTGAGCGGTTCTAAGGAGGCATCGGCAGCTTCTGTGCCGTAGGCCTTAACTTGTTTTGTGTTCATTTTAATGCTGTTTTTTGGTTCGTTGTTGGTCCCTACCAATTCTTTTAAATATACAAAAAATTCTACTCGTATTTTTGGAATAGCTGTCCCATGCTACAAAGATGTATTCCTTGTTTATTTATTGTTTTTAAAAGTATTCATGAATCTCTTACGTCGATTTTACTACTCTTTTAGAAGACGACATAATTTTAAAGAATACTACTCTTTAAAATTTGTGCGAGATGAAGCGGTGGCAAAAGAAAGTGAAGTGACAAATACTTTGCTTTTACCAAGCTCAAGTTACACCGCCAAAAATACCACGCAACAAAAAATAGGCTGACTTTGGGTTATATAAAATTAGTATGTACGGTCCAAAAACTGCTACTCATAAACAATACTTGTATAGGCGACCCAATGTCTATTTGTGGTCAAGGCATTGATTTCCATACCAAGGTCCTCTACCTCTATGTGGGGATGATCGATACTCGTCTGATAGCCTAAAAAGGTTCCTGTCAGCATTTCTTTATTTTCCAACAGATTTAGCTTATTGGCAAAAGACACCCCAAAAGGGACGGAATAACGACCGCACCAAACCCATTTATACTCCTTATAATCTTCCTTTTTTACTGTATATTCTGTGAACAGTTTTATTTTTTCAGGGGTAATATCCTCGGTTAAACAATTAGCTATAATTTCAAGATCTAGCTGCCTTGCTTTTTCCGTTCCTGCCGAATCTATACCGAAAGGAGCCATAGTGGCATTGTTCCCCCACTCTTGGTCACCATAATGCACGGCGTCGTTTGAGATTACGACAGCGACATCTTTACCGAATGTCCACTTTTTGGCCTTCATAATTTCGTGTACCACATTGGCAAGATTACCGCTTATGGCATCGATGCCGTCATAATTTAGATACGGAACTAAAATAGGGGTGATTTCAGCAGTACGATTCTTTTTATGAAGCCAAGGTATTATTGCCTCTAATGAATGCTCGATTAACTGCATGCTATCATGTACCACAAAGTCATTCTCTGGTAACCGAGTCATAATAGCATCACCAAGTGACCCAACTTTAATGCCTCCATAAGGGGATTCCCATTCGTCATAGCGCCCAAAAACAATTTTATCCTGTAGATTAAAATTACGGGCGCGGTGGGCTACGCCAATCAGAATGATGTTCGGGGCGTTTATACCCCGAAGGGATTCATAGTAAAGCTGACCGGTAAAACTATAATTGTCATGTGGACTAATGGCCGCCTTCCATTGAAGGTCGTTTATGGTATCTTTAAGTTGTAGCCGTTTGTAAATAGAGTCCATCTGCCAATCGTGTTGCGCATAGCCTTTTGCTGGACGTATTTTGGACTCCTTGGAAACAACACGCTGTACCGTTTGCTCCTTACACCCTGTGACAAACATAAACATGATAATAATCGAAACTAAAACTCTCATAGATAGTTGTGTTACCAAATTTTAATACGCTCCTCTTCCGATTTATAATTTACATCACCCGGTTCCACATCAAAGGCCTCATAAAAAGGGGTAAAGTTCATTAGAGGGCCATTTACACGCCAAATTGGGGGTGAATGTGGATTAGTAGCAACATAATTTCGTAAATATTCATCTCGGGTTTTAACACGCCAAATAGTGGCCGTGGACAAAAAGAAACGCTGATGCGGTGTATGGCCACCAATCTTGGTGTTCCCCTGTCCTTGTTCTGTTAATTTAAAAGCATCGTATGCAATAGCAATGCCTCCATTATCGGCGGTGTTTTCGCCTACCGTTAAAGCGCCTTTTAAATGTACGCTATCCAATACGGTAAAGGCACTATATTGATCAATAATCTGTTCTGTTTTCGCTTTGAATTTTGTGTAATCGGCCGCTGTCCACCAATCGGTAACATTTCCATCTTTATCATATTGTGCCCCTTGGTCATCAAATGCATGCGTAAATTCGTGCCCTATAACCATGCCTATACCTCCGTAGTTTGCCGCATCATCGGCATATAGATCAAAATAAGGTGCTTGTAGGATTCCGGCCGGGAAAACGATTTCATTTAACGGTGGATTGTAATACGCAGTAACCGTTGAAGGCGTCGTATACCATTCATCTCTATTCGGAGCTTTATTCAATTTTTTCAATTCGTATTGGTAAGCATCTTCCCGTAAGGCAACTACATTTCCAAAAAAATCGTCTCTGTCAATTGTGGCGTCATAGGTTCGCCATACATCGGGATAGCCTATTTTTTTGTTGATGGTATATAGTTTTTCTTTTGCTTTTACCTTGGTGCTATCACTCATCCAATCCAAGGCTTCAATCCGTTTCTCTAGTACTTTTTGAAAATTATTGACCAAATCCAGTGCCCGTTTTTTAGCATCTTCATTAAAGTATCGCTTTACATATAATTGTCCCAAGGCAAAGCCTATTTGCCGATCTACCATACGAACCATTCGTTTTGCGCGTGGCTGTTGTACAGATTGGCCATACAGTATTTTAGAATATTCAAAAGCAGCATCTTGAAAAGGTTTACTTAAAATATTGTCGTGAGCGGCAATGGAGTTCGCTTTTAAATAAAGCTTCCAATCGTTTAAAGGGATAGCTGTTAGCATGGTATTTAGCACATCATAATATGCCGGCTGTCTAATATCTACGGAGTCTACGTCCACACCCAAATTTTTGAGCATTGCAGACCAGCCAATGTTCGGATGATTACGATCTAATTCGGAAACAGCCATTTTATGGAAATTCTCTTTGACTACTCTCCGTTCTATTCGTGTTTTATGAGATTCCGCCAGTTGCTTTTCAATATTGTAAACAATAGCCGTTTGTTTTTTGGCGTCTGTATCCCCTACCAATTCAAAAAGGGTGGTTAAATAGGTTTTATAAGCATCTTGAACACGCTTAACCGAAGCATCCTCACCAAAGTAGTAGTCGCGATCTGGTAGTCCTAATCCTGTCTGCGAGAAATGTAATATATTGATTGCACTATTCTCCTGATCTGGAGAAATACGTGGACTGATTATTGAATTATCCCCCGCCTTTATTTGTGTGGTTACATATTCGGTTAAAGAGGCGACATCGGTAATTGCCGCTATCCGATCTAATAGGGGTTGAATGGGTTTAAAGCCAAGTTCGTCGATACTAAGGGTGTCCATACCTGAGGCATAAAAGTCGCCGACCTTTTGCTCGATACTCCCATTAGGATTCTCGCGCTGCGATACTTCTTCTAAAATATTCTTAAGCAATTCTTGCTGCGGAATATTTAAAAAACTATAGGAACCTACACCAACTTGATCATCGGCAATTACGGCGTTTTCAGACCATTTTTTATTGACATGGTTATAAAAATCGTTTCCAGGTTTAATTAAACTATCGATGCCATCAAAAACCACAGGTCTAATTTCTTGTACCGCTTGGTCCCCATTGACTTTCGTATCATTTTTACAGGAAAAAAACACAACTGGTATGCATAGGAAGTAGTGAAGATATTTCATGTCATTTATTGTTTTGTTATTTTTTATAAGATATGTCTGTTATTAGCAATTTATAAGAACAGGTGTTGCCATTGATGACTATTCAAATATAACTTTTTTTACCAAGTGGTCATTTAAGAGAACGGAGCAGGAAAATAGGTTAACCTGTTGTGCATTAAGAATACAGATTGGGATAATGTCAGTTCTTGGGCATGTTGCTTCAGTAGTTCTGCACAGAGGAAAGTGGATGTCAAAATTCCAAAATCCTATAAAAAACCCTTCCCCGAGCTATTCGGGGAAGGGTAGCTGCATTAAATTGTAAAGTTGTAATTAAAATGAAGAAGGATAAAAGCCCACCTAACTCATCTTTTTATGATTGTATAATAACCCTAGTCTTTTAGTAAGCCCTGTCCTTCAACCCAAGGTGCACCTGCTTTTTTCAAGTCACTTTCAAGTGAAGGCAGCGACGAATCCAGGATTGGTTTTAGTTTGGTTTTTACCTGATTAAGTTGCTTTTGTACGCGGCTCAAAAAGGCTTTATGCTCTTCTGTTGGTCCGTAAGTGTTACCTAAAGCACTTCGGGCAATGGAACTTCCGTCACTTGCAGTAGGGTTTGAACGTTCACCAATTTCTCCTTTAATTTTATCCCCTTCAAGCTCTTTCTCAATAGCGAACAGGGTGTTTTTTGTCGCATGTAATCGCTTGTACAAGTCATCAGAGGGTGAAGTCGCTTTATTTAAAGCTCTTAGCATAGCGTCCACTGTTTGCTTACTTGTTGTTAAAGCAATGGTTGTCGCGGTCAGATCTTGTTGGAATGCAAAAGCAGCTTCTCTAAACATATTGGTTTCTTCGAACGATTTTCTGGGTAAAGCACCTTCAAAAATAGGTGTTACGCTGAAGGTTTCTGGACCTTGTAATACCGTATTCGCACCATCTAAACGCTTTACCAAAGTCACAGTATAGGTTCCCGGTGTCACCATTACACCTCCTCTTCTCCTTCCGCGCCTGCCTTCTCGAACTTGCAAACGTTCTCCGCTTTTGTTTGGATAACTTAAATTCCAGTTGACACGATTAAACCCTTTTTTGTTGGTGCCCGCTACCGTGTTAACGACATGGTTATTGGCATCTTTTATCACTAGCAGTATGGACGGCCCATCTTGTTTACTTTCTTGTTCAAGAGCATCCCAACCTGGAAATTTGGCTGTTCCCTTCTTTTCGCTTTCTTTTCGGATATCTTTTCGTGACTTGATTTTTTCCGTCATAAAATATGTGAAATTGGCACCGAAAGGCGGATTTTCTGCAATCCACTCCGCATCTCCCTGACTACCCACTCTGCTCGATTCGCTATACCATGGAACCGATTTAACTGGGAACAACTTTGCTGCTGAATTCCTATTTGCTTCATAGTCACGTAAGGGTGAGATATCGTCTAATATGAATATTCCGCGGCCAAATGATCCTGCCACTAAATCGTTTTCACGTCTTTGTATGGTAATATCTCGAATAGGAATTGTTGGCATACCGGACTCCAGCTGCGTCCATTTGGTACCTCCATTGAGTGTCACATAAACGCCAAATTCCGTAGCCGCGAATAATAAGTCTTTTTTTACATGGTCTTGTACCAACCTCCAAATCAATAAGGTGCTGGGCAAGTTGCCGTTTATTAAAGACCAGGTTTTTCCTTTGTCACTACTTTTGATAATATAGGGCTTATAATCCCCATACTTGTGATTGTCTAAAGCTGCGTATACCACATTGGCATCAAAAAGGTCTGCCCGAACATCATTAACAAAAGGTGTGCTAGGCACTCCTTTAATAGTATTCAACGTAAACTTTCTCCAAGTAGCGCCGCCGTCTTCGGTTACTTGTATAAGGCCATCATCTGTACCTGCATAGAGAAGACCTTCTTGCTTTGGAGATTCGGCCAATGAGGTAATTGTATTATAGTTGGACATAGCTATAACATCCCAAGCATTATCCCAGCTTTGGGATTCGCCATAATATGGGAACGTCATTCTATCTTCATTTAAGGTAAGATCCCCCGAAATAGGTTCCCAAGCATCTCCCCTGTTTTCTGATTTCCAGACACGTTGCGAAGCAAAATACAATCTTTTGGGGTTGTGCGAACTCACTACAATCGGGGCATCCCAATTAAAGCGTTCGTAGGGGTCTCCTTCCCTAGCTTGTGGCTGAATAAAAACACTCTCTCTTGTTTTGCTGTCTATACGCCATAAAGCACCTTGCTGAAACTCTCCGTACGTAATATCCGGATTACCAGGCTCTGTAGCGGTCTGTGCACCGTCTGCGCCAAGGGTTTTCCACCAATCTGCACTAGCAATACCATCTGAGCTAATGGTTCTCGAAGGCCCACCATGAGAGCCATTATCTTGTGTGCCGCCATACACATTATAAAAAGGAAGCGCATCATCGACCGCTATTTTAAAATATTGGGTAATAGGCAAGTTTCGTACATACTTCCAACTTTTTGTGTCGTCAAAGCTTTCGTACAAACCACCATCAGTACCGATCAATACGTAATTAGGGTCGGATTTCTTAAAAACCAAGGCATGGCTATCACTATGCTGATTGGACCTGCTCATATTGGTGAAGGTCTTTCCGTGATCTTTTGAAACCAAGGCACTGTTGTTCATAAAATATATAGTTCCTTCTTGATGTGGGGAAGCGATTATTTCTTGATAATAATGCGGACCTGTACCCCCAGAAACGGCATCAGATTGCTTTTCCCAAGATTCTCCACCATTGGTGGTCATATAAAAACCTCCTTTTGTTCTATCTAGTTCAAGTGCCGCATAAATTACTTCAGAATTAAAGGGTGACATTGCTAATCCCGTTTTACCAAGATTTGATTTTGGAATACCATTTTTAAGGGCTTTCCATGTTTCTCCACCATCGGTACTTTTATGGAGCCCTGATCCTGGGCCACCGCCTAAGTAACCAGCAACGGTTCTGTGCCTTTGCCAAGTAGCGGCATATAAAACGTCTGGATTATTAGGGTCGATGAGCATGTCTGTAGCGCCAACCCATTCGTCATCGCCCAAAGTACGTTTCCAAGTTGTACCGCCATCTGTAGTTTTATAGACCCCACGTTGACCACCCTTACTCCATAGCGGTCCTTGCGATGCTACCCAAAGCGTATTTGAATCGGTCGGGTGGACAATGATTTTTGAGAGGTGTTCAGAATTGTTTAAACCCATATTCTTCCATGTCTTACCATCGTTATTACTTACATAGATGCCATCACCAAAACCCGCATGTCTACCACCAACATTTTCACCAGTACCTACCCATATCGTATGTGGATTAGTAGGGTCAATGGTCACACATCCCATAGAATATACTTTTTCTTTGTCGAACAGTGGTTTCCAAGTAGTACCGGAATTCATCGTTTTCCAGACTCCCCCAGAACCAACGGCCACATACCAAATGTTTTCATTTTCTGGATGAATAGCTATATCCGCTATGCGACCTGAGGTCATTGCAGGGCCAATATTCCTAAATTTTAAACCATCAAAGGGGTTTTTGGATTCTTCTTGTGCCTTGACGGTAACAGAAAAACTGCTAATGAATAAAAAAAGTAAAAAGGACTTGATACTGATTTTCATAATAAGGTTGGTTTTAGAAGACTAATTGACTGCATGTCATTTATATAATTAATTAAAATAAAACTACAAAAAATGAGGCTAAATTCATATTTAATCACTGAAGAGTTTTAATTGTAAAATACCATGCAACATACATGTACAAATGGCTAGTTTCTTGATTGTTCATGATACATTATGTATTATTGGTTTAGCCCAAGGGCTGAAGCTATACTCAAGAAATCGGAGGCATTGGTATTATACCCTCTATAGCTACTATTTTACTGCCGCATCATCTCGCTTCTTCTCCTAACTGGTTTTAATGATTCAATTAGAAGAACTCGTGTAAAATAGCCCTGAAGCGCTGAGAATTGATTAAAACTCACACTTTTTATTGGGTCTTTCTACCCATATACTCTTTAACAAACGAATATTTTCCTTCTAAAAATTTTCTAGGACTACTCCCAATCAATTTTTTAAAATCATGTATAAAATGTGCCTGATCATA
>RCNB010002126.1_pt1 | contig 12247 bp, 11 predicted proteins | sample 2041321 | NCBI WGS metagenome assembly RCNB01 (sample SAMN09708232, study PRJNA481090) | Marine sediment metagenome, whole genome shotgun sequencing project. | reverse complement strand
ACGAGCCAGCAACTTCCCATGTTCTTCAGAAGCGGTACCCATTGTCCAGGAGGCTTTATCAAGGGCTATACAATTGGCGGGGGAAGAAAAAATTGTCCTTGTAACAGGCAGTATCTTTGTCGCTGCCAGTGCCAGAATTGCCTGGTTTGAGGAATAATAACAATCCTTCGTAACTTTTCTTTGGAATCCAGGGAGATATTTAGGAGAGCTATTCCAGGCAAGCATTTTCTAGATGTTCTTCAAAGGTTTCTGCGAAGAGATGCTGCCCCGAACCGTCACAAGCAGACCGAAAGTAAAGGTATTGGGACTCAGCAGGAAATGCAACTGCTTGAATTGCTGCTGAACCCGGATTGCATATTGGCCCTGGAGGAAGACCCTCGTTCTGATAAGTATTATAGGGGGAATTTATATCAAGATCCTCTAGTGAGAGAGGATTTGTCCACCAGGTTTGTTGCTCCCCGTTGTAACCAAGAGCATACTGCACTGTCGGATCTGCTGCCAGGTTCATATTAATCTGCAGCCGGTTTAAGAACACCGATGCAATAAAGGGCATTTCTTCTTCCAGGATTGCTTCTCTCTCAATGATGGATGCCAGGATAACAGCCTGCTGCAAAGTTAATCCCCGGGCAATAATCCCCTCTTCAAGGTCAGGAGAGATTTGTGATAAAAACCCCTGGAAAAGGGTATCCACCAGCCTGTCAGCTGTGATATTTCTTTCGACCTGGTAATTGCCGGGATAGAGATAACCTTCCTTCATCTGTCCACGAACACTTTCAAGGAAATCACTTGGAGGAAGATCTACTCCCAGACCAGGCAAAGTCTCTGCAATTTCTTCCATTCGCCATCCCGCAAGAATGGAAATCGTGGTTTGCGCTGGCACCGGATTTCCAAGCATAGTAGCTATTTCTAGTTCAGACATCTCCTTGGAAATAAGAAACTCGCCAGATTGAATCCGGGTATCAATTCCAGTGTAAATTAGATATGCCCTAAATGCGGCAGGATGTCTCACCAGCTTCAAGTTTTGTAATCCAGCTAAGATTTGATCGAGAGAGTCCCCTGATTCAATTGGAAAAATCAAATCTTCTGAGAGGATATCTGATGGTGAAAAGAGACCTTCATCAGAGCCCAATAAGATCAGAGATTGAGTGGTAAGTTTTAGAGGATCGAGATTTGGATTTGGTGGTCCGTACAATTCTGCTGTTCTGGATGGAATGCTGAAAATAATCCCGGAAAATAAACATATCGAACAGATGACCAGGAAAACAATACTCAAAATCAGAAATCCTCTGATAGGAGTTTTATTCCTCGGCGTCACGAGACCTCCTGATCTGATTGAGAATCCAGGTATGTTTGCAGGATCACCGTTGCTGCGATTTCATCAAGATGGCCTGATCTTTTTTTCCGGGAAACATTCATCACTTGGCGGGTCTTCCTCGCGGTATTAGTACTTCCATATTCATTCCAGAGAACAACGGGAATTGAACCCAGGCTGCGAATTTTGTCAGCTAAGCGGGTTGATTTCCTTCCTTGAACACTTACATCCCCATCCCAATTGATGGCCTGGCCGATAACAATCATCCCTACTTTTTTTTCCACGGCTATTGATAGGATAGCAAGAGCGTCTTTTTCCCTGGAAACATGAGTCAATACACAAACTGGAGAAGCAATAGTTCCTGTGAGGTCGCTGACCGCAATCCCCAATCGTTTATCTCCAGGATCTACAGCCAGGACTCTTGTAAAATCACCCATAAATTAACCACCTTCCTGGATTATATTGATTCGAAAAGGGAGAGCAGGAAGTCTGAACCACCAGTTGGGGGATAAGATAATTTGCGGTGTCTCTGTCAAATCAAGAGATTTCTCGAGGATTTTTTCAGCGTCGGCTGGTTTTTCTCCCAGCACAAGCTGGATCACTTCATATTCAGGTATTTCGCGAATTTCATTCCAAATAATTCCAAGGTCCCAGATAAAGGTATGATTTGATCCGGATTCCGGATTGGATAATTGGGTCAATCTCAGACTTTCCATAATTGGCGTGACATCTTCACCTAGATACCGGGCTTTAATTGAGTTAGATGCAAGGGTTCTGAGATCTTTCCCAGATATGTAATCCATAGAATAGCGGGCTTTTCTGGTCAGGGTTAGCGTATCACCCATAGCATCAGCGGATGGAGAAAATTCATTTAGAATGATCTCGATTCGGATTAAATCAGGATTCAGCAAATAATCTTCTGAGAAGAGTTGTTCCTGGATTTTTACCAGTGCCAGCCCCTTCATTTCTTCAGCAAGTGAAGATGACAAACTATCCCGATCTTGTTGATTGGGGGCAGGAATAAATGAGTCTGTTCCTCCAGTTGTGGGTTCCACATTCTCCACTGAAAGATCAGCTCCAAAGGCCTGATTTATTCGAGTTATTTGTCCAGCGAGAATATTTCCTGAAGATCCTGCCTCAAGAGCTTGAATTCTTACTATAGACAGTTCTCCTATTTCTCCAGTCGTTTTTTTGGGAAACAACGTGATGAATAGAACTGGATTTTCTCCCCCGGTGCTGAGGATAGTATTTTTCGGAATATCAATTGGCTCATCAGTAAGATTTGTGAATAATACTTCACCCTGAGCATATTCATCCGGGAGGGGTATCTGACCGCTTGCAGCCCGGGATGCTGTCTGATCCAGCAGCACTACAATTTCCCGGGAAGGAATAATTCCAGAGATATTTATTTCCTTTGCAGTGGGATCTGCGATAATAGGGACGACTATCTCTTGCTGGATTTCTTCTTTGAGGATTAAGACATCTGCGCTTGGAAGCAGTAAGGCTCCAATTGCCAAAACCGCCAGAACACTTACTGTGAATAGAGTAATTTTGCCCCAAATGGGAATCTCTTTCCTGATAATTCTTTCTTCTCTATTGAAAAAATCATAATCTCGCGGCTTAGAAGCTTGTTGTTCTACATCGCGCCGACGGAATTCCCGGAAGGATTTTCTCCAGGGCTGGAGCTGGGCTGTTTTCCGGGATTGAAATACCGGGATCCCAGCCTCTTCGGCTTGATATCTAACTTCAAGCTCTGGGGTTAATATCGCCAGTTGACTGCCATGAGCTGAGCAGTACCTTTCCAGTAATACCAGATCTAACCGGCTTTTCATTACTTTTCCCCGCTCAGGCCAAATCAGCAGAACTCTCGGTGCTTGAGACCAATCCATTTTATCTTTTACAGATATGGTGTCATCATGGATCTCTAGCTGAATGATTTGTGTTTTCACGGAAGTAATTTTACCAAATATTGTTTTATTAGATTTATTCCGATCATAGTTCAATAAATGCTCGGCGCCGATGAAAATCGGCGCCTTTGGTTTATTAATATCTTTGAAAACGGGAGAGGTTATTCCCTTTTCTTTTGAATCCAGCCAGATACACTGTCTAAAGCTTCCTGAAGTTTTTCGGGATTTTTTCCACCGGCTTCAGCCAGTGTGGGCCGTCCACCTCCACCTCCCCCTACTAGTTTTGCTACAAATTGAACCAGATCCCCTGCTTTTATACCTGCCTTGACCAGATCTTCCGTTACCCCAGCAATTATTCGGGGGGATCCATCAATAACTGCTCCCAAAACAATTACTCCACCTTTTGAAATGTGCTGCCTGAATCGATCTGCCATCAGGCGAAGAGTATCTAGATCTGCATCTTCTACATTTGTTGTGAGCAGTTTTATTCCTTCAACTTCTTTGATATTTTCCAGGGCTTGATTCAATTCAATAACCGCCAGTTTTTTTAGTAACTTATCCCTGGTTTTTTCTGCTTTTTTCAAAATTTCCAAAATAGCATTAGTCTGGAAAGCAACTTGATCAGGTCCTGTAGACAAAGTATTGGCAGCAGATTGTAATTCCTGGAAGCGGCTCTGCACTAATTGGTAGGCTTTTCTTCCCGTGACAGCTTCGATCCGGCGAATCCCGGCAGCAGTACTGCTTTCGCTGGTGATCAGGAATAATCCTACTTCGCTGCTGCGGTCACAATGGGTTCCGCCGCAGAGTTCATATGAGAAATCACCCATCCGGATGGTCCTGACCACATCGCCATATTTTTCACCGAATAAAGCCCGGGCTCCTTCATCAATTGCATCCTGGAGCTGTTTAGTTTTGATATCGAGAGTATGATCTTCCAGGATTCGCCGATTGATTTCCTCCTCAATTGCTTTGACTTCATTATCTGATAAAGCCTGATTATGTGTGAAATCAAATCGGAGGTAATCTGGCGCAACCAATGAACCTGCCTGGCGGGCGTGTTCTCCAAGAATATGATCCAAGGCAGCGTGTAGAAGATGAGTTCCTGTATGGTTGCGCATAATATCTTTTCTGCGCATTGGATCCACTTTTATTTCGGCTTTGTCTCCTACCGCGGGTTTTCCTTCCAGGACAATACCTTTATGAACGATTATGCCTGCGGCTGGTTGATATAAATCCTCAATGGCGATTTTCCACTTGTTACCTTCTATGACTCCGGTATCTGAGACCTGCCCGCCAGCCTCAAGATAGAAAGGAGTTTCAGGGAGAATTACCTGGATGGCATCCTTCTTTTTGGCAATCTGGACAGATTCTTCATCTTTCACTATAGCCAGGATTTTTCCCTGGATGATTAAACTTTCATAGGGGTTATATCCAACCCCACCTGAATCTAATTTTCCTTCATTCTGTAGGGTTGACAGTAATTTCCTGTAAAACTCTACTTCTTCCCCTCCCACATCTCCCATGGCATTTCCGGCACCGGATACAATCCGGTGCTGTTCCATGGCTATGTGGAAGCCATTCTCATCCACCTCAAAACCTCTTTCACGGATGATGTCTCGGGTTATCTCAAGAGGTAATCCATATGTAAAATACAAATTTGCGGCTTCCTCACCCTGGAAGACTTTGGTATTCTGTTCTGCTAATTCGTCCAACATTATTTCTAAACGAACTGTTGCACTTTCCAGAGTATGTTTGAATTGTTCTTCTTCGCGAGTAATCGTATCCAGGATTATTTTTCGGTTTTGTTTTAATTCCGGGTAAGCACCCTGGTAAATATCAATGACAATCTCTGCAATTTTCCCCAGGAAAGGGGAATGCAGATCGATGTGTCCTCCAAAGCGGTATCCCCGGCGGATAATCATCCTACAAATATAATTTCTTCCCAGGTTGCCTGGTACGACGCCATCAGCGATCAGGAAAGCTGCCGCCCGGGCGTGATCTGCTATAACCCGGTAAGGTGTAAAATTCTTGTCACGCTCTTTATCTGTGTGTCCGGTTAATTTCTGAACTCCCTCAATCAATGGGAGGAACAAATCAGTCCGGTAGTTTGAGGTCTGATCCTGTAAAATCGCTACCACGCGGTCCAGGCCAAGCCCAGTATCCACATGTTGATTGGGTAGAGTATCCAGCTGATCCGGACCTTTGCGATTGTATTGAATAAAGACCAGGTTCCAGATTTCTGTGAATCGATCCGTGTCCAGGATTTTCCCGTCAGTAACTGGACCTTCTTCAGGTCGAAGATCATAATGAATCTCAGAACAGGGGCCGCAGGGTCCGGTATCACCCATCTCCCAAAAATTGTCTTTCCGTCCCAGGTAAAAGAGATGATCCGTCGAGAATCCGGGTTGGATTGACCAGTTTTCACCCGCTTCCTCATCTGTGGGTATTTCACCCTTTTCATCTTCAAAAACAGTCGCATACAGGCGGTCTTTGGGCAGCTTCCAGACATCTGTCAGCAGTTCCCAGGCGTAAGCAATGGCTTCTTTTTTGTAATAATCACCAAAAGACCAGTTACCCATCATTTCAAAGAAGGTATGGTGGGTATCATCCTGACCAACATCCTCAAGGTCGTTGTGTTTACCTGCTACTCGCATGCATTTTTGAGAATTAACCGCCCGGGAATAATCGAGTTGGTCGGTGCCTAAAAAGACATCTTTAAATTGAACCATGCCAGCATTTGTAAAAAGTAGGGTGGAATCTCCCCCGGGTACCAGGGAAGAGGAGCGAACAAAGTTATGATCCTTCTCGATAAAAAAGTCAATATATGACTGCCTGATCTCATTTCCTGTAAGTTTGTTTTTTTTCATCGTTGTACCTTAATTTAATCTTTCCTGAAAATAGAAAACCCGGACTGGTGGTTTGTCCGGGAGAGAATGTTAAAGAATTACATCAAAAGCTGATCATCATAGTGAAAAGCTGCCCGGCTCTGAAGGGGTATCTGAGGCGGCTGTACGGCCGATAAAGGCAGCCGCCTGGAAAGCAGCAGCCGGTACTTGATATTCGAGTGAATCTTGTGTAGGAGATAATGTTTCCATCGACTGAATTATACTGGATAGTTTACCTTCGGGCTAGTCCCTATCCTATTCAGTGAGCTTGATTTATAAGGTGAGCCAGTAATAACTTGATTTAGAACTATGGGGGAGAGAGATAAACTTGATAGATATGGTAGAATTTGTACGGCTTATCTAACGATGGTCAGTAGTTCAAATTTTGGATAAATATTTGTAATGAGAATGTTGGTGATCGGTATAAGGGAGAACAAGCATGGACATGGGTAATTTAAGACGAATCGTTCTAGATGTATTAAAACCTCTTGAACCTAATATTGTTGATCTTGTACGTAAAATTTCAACTTTGGACGGGGTGGATGGTGTAAATATCACCATCTATGAAATTGATCACCATGTCGAGAATGCCAAGATCACGGTTGAGGGAGAACAATTATCTTACCGTGAGCTGCAGGATTTGATCGTTGAAAATGGCGGTGCAGTACACTCCATTGACGAGGTCGCAGCCGGGAAAAGAACTGTTGAAGAAGTTGTTACTCACCAAGACTGAGCATGAAAAAAAACCGTATTCGGTGGTCATCTATTCCTGAATTCCTGGAAGAAATTCAAACCTATAATCAAATTGTTGGAATCGCTGAAATCGCCCGGCGTTATTTTGCGATGAATGCCTTTGATGGAGTATTGACCACAATTGGTGTTCTGGTGGGTAATTACCTGGCTGGAGTGAGAGATCTTTCCATTCCCATCAAAATTGGAGTCGCCACCTCAATTGCGATGGGGATCTCTGGATTGTGGGGGGCTTATTTGACTGAGTCAGCGGAACGCCAGAAAGAGTTGGCGGATTTAGAAAAAATATCATTAATTGACCAGAGTGAAACATCCATTGGCAGAGCATTCAGGTTTTCAGTGATTGTGGTTTCAGTGGTTGATGGATTGGCTCCTGCCCTTGCCGCGTTTATTGTTTTAATTCCTTTGTTTTTGGCTTCCTGGATCAATAATCCCATCTTGAGTTATGGTTTGGCTGGAGGAATTGCCTTGTTAAGTTTGTTTGGATTGGGATTATTTTTAGGTAAAGTATCTGAAAAAAGCCTAATTGGGTATGGTTTTAAAACATTATTGGCCGGGGTAGTAGCAATTGCCATCAACTTCCTTCTTGGAGCTGAATAAAATTATCTGAGCACCGGGTAATCATGAAAAAATATTTATACTTCACAGTATTTGTTTCTGGTATGACAACTCTGGGGATCGAATTTGCAGCTTCCAGACTTTTGGGAAGCGTGTTTGGCACCAGCAATTTAGTCTGGGCATCCATTATTGGTTTGATCCTGATTTACCTGACTGTCGGATATTTTGTGGGTGGAAAATTGGCTGACCGGTATCCCAAATTTGATGTATTTTATTCGATCCTGGTATGGGGAGCTTTTACTGCTGGTCTTGTTCCGTTTATTGCCCGCCCTGTATTGTACGCAGCTGCAGATGCCTTCGACCAACTTCAGGTGGGTGTTTTATTGGGGGCGTTTACAGCAGTTCTGGTTTTATTAGTTGTCCCAATAACCCTATTAGGCACAATCTCCCCCTTTGCGATTCGATTGGTATTAACAGATTCCAAGGAAGCAGGACAAGTTTCTGGCCGGATTTATGCGATATCTACCCTGGGATCATTCCTTGGTACATTTACACCTGACTTGCTGCTCATTCCCTGGTTAGGTACACGAATGACTTTTGTGGTATTCTCCCTGTTTTTAATGATTGTGGGTTTAATTGGTCTCGGTTTATCTTCAGGTTGGCAGGCTGTGGTGAAATGGATCTGGATGCCACTTCTTCTGATTATTTTTGGCATATTATGGGGTTCTGGTCCTGTAAAGAAAACCGCGGATCAGATCTATGAGAAAGAATCCGCTTATAACTATATTCAGGTTCTGGAAAAAGATGGATATCGATATCTTCGATTGAATGAAGGGCAGGGCATACATTCAATCTACCACCCAGAGCAGCAAGCCTTCTGGGGAACTTGGATGCAGGTTTTGCCGGCAGCGTTTTTTAATTCCCCTCCTTTTACTCCCTCAGATGTTGACAGTGTCGCGATTATTGGTCTTGCTGCTGGAACATCTGCCCGCCAGGCAACCAGCGCATTTGGTCCGATTCCTATCGATGGATTTGAAATTGATCGGGAAATAATCAAAGTAGGACAGGATTATTTTGAGATGGTAGGGGACAACTTAAACCCGATAGCCCAAGATGGTAGATGGGGATTGGCCCACAGTGGAAAGAACTATTCTATCATCAGCATTGATGCTTATCGGCCACCGTACATTCCCTGGCATTTAACGACAAAGGAATTTTTTACTATCGTTTATGATCATCTGGATTCCCGAGGAGCCCTTGTAATTAATGTCGGCAGAACTCCAGAGGATGAGAAATTGTTATCCGGACTGACAGCAACTATTCAATCTGTATTTCCATCTGTTTTTGTGATGGATGTTCCGGGGACCTATAACTCAATTATTTATGCTACAGTACAGATAACAGACAAACGGTATTTAGAAGAAAACCTGGCATTGCTGCTGGATACTGATACGGCAGACTCAACTCTGGTTTCAGCAATGAGAATCGCACTGGCAAATTTACGGCAACTTCCTGAAGATGGGCTGGTCTTTACTGATAATAAAGCCCCCATAGAGTGGATTACAAATCAAATGGTATTAAACAATGTTTTATCAGGATCAGAATTAATTGGGGAGGGAAAGTGAATACAACGATCCTTGGAAAAATTCTGGGTGGATTGGTTACGGTATGCATTCCAGTTTTAATTTGTGTTTTTTCCATTTTGATCTTATTAAGTCCGGTTTTTATAAACCTGGAATATCGGCTGCCAAATTTTCCGGTCGATAATTATGGATTTAGCACAAAAGAACGACTTGAATTTGGAAATTTAACTCGGCGTTACCTGGTAACAAATGACACTCTTGACGATTTGCGAGAGTTAGAATTTGACACGGGAGATCCGATATATAAAGAAAGCGAATTAAAACACCTGGAAGATGTAAAAATTGTCATAAAAAGTGTCATTAATGTTTTTTGGTTGGCTGTAATTATTGTCGTAGCAAGTGGGGTTTTTGCCAGATCCCAAGACTGGTGGAAACGTTATATCCAATATTTGGCTAGAGGAGGATGGTTAACTGCAGGTTTATTGGGGATGATTTTATTCCTGTCCATCGTCAGCTTCCAATCTTTATTTACTAATTTTCACCGGGTATTTTTCGAAGGAGACAGTTGGATATTTTATTATTCAGACACGCTTATCAGGCTTTTTCCCATCCGATTCTGGCAGGATGTTTTTATTGTATTTGGTGTTTCAACCTTGGCCGGGGGAGTATTGTTGGGTTGGCTTTTACCCAAAATTAAATGGAATGTTTCCTGAGCTGGATCGAAGTTAATCCATCCAGGTTTGGTAGAGGTCAACTGATTGAAAATTAAATAAAAAAAAGGCAGCTAATTTTAGCTGCCTTTTTTCTTATAAACATTTATTAGGGTGGTCAGGCACCAAATTTTTGTAAACGTCTAGCATGAGCAAGCGCTAATGACATCGTTTCGACAGCTGGGAAAGTTCCTAATCCACCTCTGGCACAATTCCTCTCAGTAAAGGAAGTCTCATGATCCGTACGATGGGTTTTTGGAGCCCAGAGTAAAAATGGTACTGGATGCCAGGAATGTGATTTTAATACAGAGGGAGTTGAATGATCTCCGGTGATGACGATCACATCTGGATTTAAGTCCAATAGGATATGGATAGCCTGGTCTACTTCTTCAATAATTTTTGCTTTGGCTTCCAGATTTCCATCTTCTCCATAACTATCGGTCTTTTTAATATGGATGAAGAAAAAATCGTGCTCGTTCCAATGATCTTTTGCAGCAGTGAACTCACCGGCAGCGCCCGTACCTACATCTTCGATTACATCCATACCCACCAGCAGTGACACACCTTTATACATGGGATATTCTGCAATGCAAACAGCTTCCAATCCATACGCGTCTTCATAGGAAGGAAATCCGGGGTCGGTCGCAAAACCGCGTAGTAAAAAACCGTTGGCGACAGGTTGGTCAGATAAAACCTGGTAGGCTGCTTCAATCCACATATTTATCAAATTGGCAGCTTTTTTAGCTTTTGGATGTTGAGCTTCGACAATGAGGGGCTGGACACCCGTTTCCTGGGGATCTGTATCATTCAGGGAGGGATCTAGACCATCTCCTCGCATCACTATCACAAAACGATATTCCTTTACCTGTCGGACTTCCACTTCTACTCCAGGAATTTGTACCTGGTTTAATAATGCTATCACCGGGGCAGCATCAGGATGAGATATCCTTCCCGCCCTGCGATCTAGGATATTCCGGTTTTTATCGAAAGTACACAAATTTCCTCGGGCAGCAATATCTCCTGCTTTTACAGGAAGATTTATCCCGGCAGCTGAGAGAGCTCCACGTCCAATTACATATTCAAGCGGTTCATATCCAAAAAGGGCCAAGTGGGCTGGCCCAGATCCGGGAGTTATCCCATAGCGGATTGGAATGGTTTGTCCCAGTGAACCTTCCTCAGCCAGGCGATCAAGATTGGGAGTTTTAGCATATTCCAGCGCTGTCTTTCCATCTGGAGTAAGGGCAATCCCTCCCAATCCGTCAAGAACAAGAAGAATTATTTTCGACCCGTTATTATCTAATAATGGTTTTAAGTATGAATGTGGCATTTGCCCTCCTACAAGAAAACATCTCCTCGGAGGAAATCGGCGAGGAGACGTTTTGTATGCTGCTTGAGTGATGGTTTTAGCGAACGACCTGTTCCGTTTCCTTGTCAAAGATGTGCATGTTATCCATATTAAATGACATGGTCACTTTATCGCCCATCTTATAGCTTGTGCGCGGGTCAACCCGGGCAACATATTCATCTTCTCCGCTCTTGAGGAAAAGGAAAATTTCATTTCCCATCAATTCGGTCAAGTCTACTTCTGCCTCAATATTCTGGGCTTTAATCCGGGGCGGAGCAAAGTTCGGATCATGGACATCTTCCGGTCTCAAGCCAAATACGACATTTTTCCCAACATAAGGTTTGAGCGATGCTCGCCGATCTTCAGGCACATTTACAGTAAAGGATACAGTTTTTATTGAAATTTCTGCTCCATTTTGAATGACCTCTGCGCTAAAGAAGTTCATAGCTGGTGATCCAATGAATCCGGCAACAAAGAGGTTATTTGGGCTGTCATACAGGTTCTGGGGTGAATCTACCTGCATTAAAAGACCATGATTCATGACTGCAATCCGGCTTGCCATTGTCATAGCTTCCACCTGGTCGTGAGTCACATAAATGAAGGTGGTTTCTAACCGCTTATGCAGTTTCGTGATTTCCGCCCGGGTTTGAACTCTGAGTTTTGCATCCAGGTTTGAGAGTGGCTCATCCAATAAGAACACCTGGGGGTCCCGGACAATTGCCCGTCCCAGGGCAACGCGCTGCCGCTGGCCTCCAGATAACTGGCGGGGTTTACGGTCCAGCAGAGTAGTGATTCCTAAGATCTCTGCTGCATTTTGTACCCGTTTATTAATATCTTCTTTAGGATAATTCCTGAGCTTTAGTCCAAAGGCCATATTGTCATAAACAGACATATGGGGATACAGGGCGTAGCTCTGGAAAACCATTGCGATGTCTCTATCTTTGGGGGCGACATCATTCACTTCCCTATCTCCAATCTTCAGGGTCCCCTCGGAAATATCTTCCAATCCGGCTAGCAAGCGTAAAGCGGTGGATTTTCCACAACCGGATGGACCAACTAAAACTAGAAATTCTTTATCCTGAACTTCAATATTTAAGTTGTTGACGGCAACCACCTCGTCAAAACGCTTATACACGTGTTCGTATGTTACGCTAGCCATGAAGCTAATCTCCTTTTTTAAAAAATTAATGTCGGATG
>RCNB010002125.1_pt1 | contig 12248 bp, 13 predicted proteins | sample 2041321 | NCBI WGS metagenome assembly RCNB01 (sample SAMN09708232, study PRJNA481090) | Marine sediment metagenome, whole genome shotgun sequencing project. | reverse complement strand
AGGCTATAACCTTCGTTGGTAGCTATGGTAGCACGATGGTTTCTGGCATTCAGGTATATACCATTCTGGCAATTACGGGTGTGGTGTTTGGTGCAGGATATATCCTGTGGATGCTACGGCGCGTATTTTATGGCCCACCGTGGGATGAATATAATGGTGTGCCCGATGCCGACAGGCTGGAAAAAGTGTATATATTCGCGTTTGTAGCGGTAATCATGCTAATCGGGCTCTATCCTGTAATATTTACCAATGTCATTAAGATGGGCATTCAGCCGATTGTAGGTATTTTTAATGGTTAGGATAATAGTCGCGGTTGGAGCCGTGATTGTTGATAAGAAAGAGCGGGTCTTGCTGGTGAAGCACGTGCCCGAAAGGAATGGTTTCTGGCAGGGGAAATGGATCTGCCCCGGGGGTACACTGGAATTAGGGGAAAGTATCGGGGAGGGAATCATCAGGGAGGTTAAGGAAGAAACCGATCTCGATATAGAACTTGATAATCTACTACCTCCATTTGAGCGGATAGTGAAGTCGGATGGAGAGACAACGCTTCATGTAATTTATATCGATTCGCTAGCGCGCCTGGTCGGTGGGGAATTCCGACCGGGAAGCGACGTGGGCGAAGGTATCTGGGTTTCCCGCGAAGAACTCCCTGAGATATGGGACGAGCTACACAGGGATACGCAGAAGCTGCTCGAGATAGCGAATGTTTCTAGATGCAAAGCCGTAGAAGGAGCGATTATTGGACCTTTATCTCCTATCACCTGAGATAAGCCTGTTGGCCACGGCCTTGGCGGTAATTCTCCTCGACCTGTTTGTCAAGGAAAAATGGATCCTGGGATGGCTAAGTGTTACCGGGGTCATCGTATCCGCCATCTTTGCCTTGTCACTGTGGGGCAGAGTTGAGACTTCCTTCGGTGGTGCGCTGGCAGTTGATCAATTCTCCATCTTCTTCAGCCTCCTTTTCCTGGGAATTGCAGCGCTGATACTCATCTCCTCCACCGAATATTCACGCAAGTTCGCAGCCTTCCGCGCGGAATACTACGCCCTGGTGCTCCTGGCCACTACAGGAATGATGCTATTGGCATCTACCAGGGAGCTGATCTCAATCTTCGTTGCATTAGAGCTGACCGGAATCTCTCTTTATGTCTTGGCCGGATTTCTAAAGGATGCCAAGTCCAGCGAGGCGGGATTAAAATACCTGCTCCTGGGTGCAGTGGCCAGTGCGGTGCTGCTGTACGGTATGGCGCTGGTTTACGGGCTTACGGGCACCACCTATCTTGACGAGATCGCCGCGGCTATATCGTCTCAGGGGATATTAGGCAGCCCGGCTCTCCTGATGGGTATTGTACTATTGGTAGCTGGATTTGGATTCAAGATCGCTGCTGTTCCCTTCCAGATGTGGGTCCCTGATGTTTACGAAGGGGCGCCCACTCCGGTTACCGCCTACCTTTCCGTAGCCAGCAAAGCGGCGGGCTTTGCGGTCATACTAAGGATATTCTATGAGGCCTTAGGGCCGGCGAGCCTGGACTGGGGGATGATATTCGCTGTGCTTGCCGCCATCACGATGACTATTGGTAATATCGTCGCCCTTACGCAGAAAAACATCAAGCGCATGCTGGCGTACTCCAGCATCGCCCAGGCGGGCTACATCATGATCGGGCTGGCGGCATTTACCGCCGAGGCGAGCAGTGCGATAATGTTCTTCTTGGCTTGCTATGCTCTTACCAATCTGGGGGCTTTTATTGCAATCATTGCTATCTCTAATAAGATCAATAGTGATGAGATAGCTGATTATTCTGGCATGGTACGTCGAGCCCCGTTATTTGCCTTGGCTCTGGCTCTCTGCCTCATATCACTTACCGGCATCCCACCTACAGCGGGGTTCATGGCCAAGATTTACATATTCAGCGCTGGCGTAAACGCTGACCTGCTGTGGCTTGTTATCATCGCCGTGATTAATTCTGTCATTTCCGCATACTACTATTTAAGGGTTGTGCGAGTGATGTTTTTGGGAGAGCCACTATCGGAGGAGCGGGTACATGCCTCAAGTGGGCTCCGCATCGCGCTTGCCATCACCTGCCTCGGAGTATTATTGCTCGGCATTTACCCCTGGATACTGATGAAGTATTCAGAGATTGCCGCGATCACCTTTTTGCCTTGACACCACTCTGGAGCAATGATAGACTTCCCAATGCAACTTTGCCTTCGAATGTTTGTTGATTTGATTAGGTTTTAGGAGCGGTTCTTGAAAAGGGTTGGTATTCTTTATCATCCAAAGATAGCTGCTGCTAAGGCTTTTGCCGAGGAGCTGGCAGGTTTTTTGCCCTCTCTAAATGCAGTTGTTTGGCTCTGTTCTGCCTGGGATGAGGAGGGTGCTAAGGCTCAGGTTGAGAACACGGGACTTATTCTCAGTATTGGTGGAGATGGCACCATATTGAGGTCAGCGCGTGCTGTGGCCCCTCAGTCCATCCCTATTGTGGGAATAAATCTGGGTAGGCTCGGTTTTTTAACCGAGCTGAGTGTTGATGAGGCTCGCGATAGGCTGGCTGATTTATTGGCGGGGGAAGGATGGATTGATGAGCGGGCTATGCTTCAGGCGGAGCTGGAAGGTAAAAAGTCCTTTCATGTCTTAAACGACATTGTCGTTGGGCGGGGTGACGTAGCCAGGGTTATTCACGTGGAGACCATCATCGATGGTGCCCATTTAACTACATATAAAGCGGATGGGGTGATACTCTCCACCGCGACAGGAAGTACGGGCTACTCTCTGGCTAGCGGTGGTCCCATCCTTCATCCCCAGTCAAGGGAGATTCTTCTAAATCCAATTTCTCCTCACCTGACGTTCTCCAATGCGATGGTTCTTCCAGCTACATCCATCGTTGAATTACGGGTGCGCACTGACCATCAGGCCATATTGAGCATAGATGGCCAGATTAACCTGGCACTGGAGAGCGGGGACACTGTAAAAGTAAATCTCAGCCCTCATGTAGCCCGTTTTCTGAGGACGCAACCACCAACGTTTTTCTACGGAACCTTGATGAAGAGGCTGGTACATAAATGAAGGCAGAAAAGGCACGCATTGACGACATACCTCAAATTCGCAAGCTGGTCAATTACTTTGCTGATAAGGGTGAGATGTTACCCCGCGCACTCAGTGAACTCTATGAGAATATGAGGGACTTTGTCGTGGTACGGGATGGAGAGAAATTGGTTGCATGTGCTGCGCTTCATATATTCTGGTCCGATCTCGCCGAGATCAGGGCTGTTTGTGTCGCTGAGGAGATACAGGATAAAGGCGCCGGGGCCTTACTAATGCAGGCCTGCCTGGAAGAGGTAAGAAGCATGGGAATCGAGACCATCTTTTGCCTCACATATGTACCCAGTTTCTTCGAGCGGTTTGGCTTTCGCCAGGTAGATAAAAATGAGCTGCCACGTAAGGTATGGGGTGAGTGTCTCCGCTGCCCAAAGTTCCCTGACTGCGATGAGACAGCTATGATATATAATATGGAACCTCTAAGCTAATGCAAGAACGAACTGTAGCGAGCAGACAAATATACGAGGGTCGACGGATTAAACTTCACGTTGATAGGGTGGCACTTCCCGATGGCAGGGAGACCACGCGGGAGGTGGTGGATCACCCGGATTGCGTTGCTATTGTAGCTGTCGATGCGGAGAATAATGTCATGCTGGTACGACAGTTTCGTTACGCATTGGCTCGGGAGCTTCTCGAGATACCCGCCGGCGTTATCGAACCGGGTGAGGAGCCCATACACAGCGCCTTCAGGGAGCTGGAGGAGGAGACTGGATATACTGCCGCGAAGATGGAGCGGCTCGGTGGATTCTACAGTAGCCCGGGATGTTTTACCGAATATTTACACCTTTTCCTTGCCACAGAGCTTGAGCCTGGAAATAAAACTGTTCAAGAGGATGAGATTATAGAGGTTGTACCCGTTCCTTTGGAACAGGTTCACAACCTGATTACCTCTGGTGAGCTGCAGGATGCCAAGAGCATCGCTGGACTTCTTCTCGCCCTACCTCTACACCTGGGGACGAGCAAAGCATGAAAATATGCCTCCTTTGCAATAGGGGGAATATGTACAGTGGGGGTCAGGGAATTTACCTGTATTACCTGTCCCGAGAGCTCCAAAGATTAGGGCATGAGGTTCATGTAGTTGTAGGGCCCCCTTACCCCGATATACCTGATGGGGTTACCGAACACCGGGTGGAAAACCTGAATCTTTTCGAATTCGGGTTCCCCAAGAAAGATCCCTTCCGTATCTTTACCCCGCTCAACCTCTACGAGCTGGCTTCGATAAGGCTGGGGATGTTCCCCGAGATGTTCTCATTCAGCTTCAGGGCCTATCAGAAAGTACGCCAGCTGCTTCGTCACGGCCATTTCGATATTATTCATGACAATCAGACCCTGGGCTACGGCATACTGATGATGAAGTCCTTTGGGATCCCCATTGTGGCCACTGTACACCACCCCTTACCTATCGATAGAAAGACCGATATTGCCTATATAGATAATGCGTGGGAGAGGTTTGGCCGCATATGTTTTTACCCCTTCGTAATGCAGCACCTGGTGGCTGGGAGGATGGATAGAGTGGTTACGGTCTCAGAGAGCGCTGCAGAAGAGACTAGGAACGCATTTAGGGTTTCCCGTGATAAAATAAGGGTGGTCTACAATGGCATAGATACCGAGATGTTTCGGGATTTAGATGGTAAGCAGAAGGAGCGAGGTCGCCTAGTCGTCGTGGCCAACACCCGGGACCGAAAAAAGGGGATCATTTATCTGCTTCGCGCTCTCAAGCTACTGCGCGAAGAGATGGATGTTAAACTCACTATTGTGGACCGTGGAGCTCCAGATAACGAGTATACACCGGTACTGGTGGAGAGATTGGGGCTCGATGACAGTGTGGAATTTACCGGAAAGGTGAGTGTAGAGGAAGTGGTTGGGTTCTACCGCAGGGCGGAGGTAGCCGTTGTCCCCTCGTTATATGAGGGATTTTGCCTTCCTGCTGCAGAAGCGATGTCTTGTGGTCTACCCGTAGTTGCCACCACGGCGGGAGCGCTCCCTGAGGTGGTAGAGGATGGGGAGAGCGGAATTTTAGTACCGCCACGGGATCACTCTGCCCTGGCCGGGGCGATAAAGCGTCTTCTTTCCGATAAGCCCTTGCGTCAGACGATGGGAGAAAAGGGTAAGGAAAGGGTGCAAAGACACTTTACCTGGGAGGAAGCGACAAGGAAGACTCTGGAAGTATATCGGGAGGTCCTTTAGTGCTTACGGTTAACTTCAACCTTTTCAAGGTCAGTGACGGTGACAGGTTTTTAGATGTGGGCTGTGGTGAAGGGAGGCACAGCTACGAAGCATATCGCCTTAACAATGGCAGTGGTATTACATGCGCCATGGACATGGACGACTTGGGCCTTAAGAAGACCAAGTACGTGCTGGATCATATGGATCAACAGAATGGGTTCAATGGTAACCGGAACGTGCTGTGTGGCGATGCCTTGAATCTTCCGTTCAAGGATGCCTCGTTCGATAAAATTATCTGCTCTGAGGTTATGGAACACGTTGATGATCCCGATCAGGGTATCGAGGAGATGGTGCGGGTACTCAGGAGGGGAGGGCTGCTGGCGGTCACCGTGCCTACCTATGTACCCGAAAAGACATGCTGGATACTGGACTCTGACTATTACAACCATCCAGGAGGGCACGTCAGGATATTTACCGCGCAGGGGCTGGTTAGAGTACTGCACCGCCATAGCTTACGAATTTATGCAATTCGTTATGAGCACGCCTTCCATTCGATCTACTGGATCATGCGCTGCATTTTCGGCCTGAAGAATGAGGAGGCGAGGATACCGGATTTGTACCTCAGGTTTCTAGAGCTTCAGATAACTACAAAGTCAATATTTGTATCAAGGGTAGAACGCTTCTTCAATTTCATCTTTCCTAAGAGCGTCGTTATATATACCAAAAAGATTTAGTATAGGGAGAACCAGAAGTGAAGATATGTCTCCTGTGCTATCGGGGGAATAAATACTGTGGCGGTCAGGGGATTTACCTCTATTACCTGTCTCGGGAGCTTCACCGGCTGGGTCATGAAGTAGACATAATCGTTGGGCCGCCCTACCCTGATGTTCCTGAAGGGGTCAGGGCGCACTATCTTGATAGCTTAAACCTCTACGACCGAAGGCATGATGGGCAAAGTGCCTTGTCTGCGGAAAAACCCTTCCATCTCCTCACCCCGTTCAACCTCTTCGAGTTTGGCGGGACCAAGCTGGGCATGTTTCCGGAGATGCTCACATTCAGCCTTAAAGCCTATCTAAAGATAAGGGAGCTTCTTCCTACACATCGTTACGATGTAATTCATGATAACCAGTGCCTCGCCTATGGGCTTTTGCTGATGAAGACGCTGCAAATTCCTGTGGTCGCTACCATTCATCACCCCTTACCCATTGATACCAGGGCGGACCTTGCACAGGAAACAAGCGTTTGGAAAAAAATCAGGCAGCTCCTTCTCTATCCCCCGCTAATGCAGGGGATCGTTGCCCGGCGACTGGATATGATCATCACGGACTCGGAGAGCTCCACACGGGAGGTTGGCCGGGAATTCAGAATTCCCGGGAGCAAGATGAGGATGGTATACCCCGGTATCGATACCGATTTGTTCCAGAATGTGGATGGGGTTGGTGTGGGGTCGAAGGATGGGCCGGGCCGTCTTATCATGGTCGGCAGGACGAGCGACCGTAAAAAGGGCATCATTTTCCTGCTTCAGGCATTGCGACTGCTGAAACAGGATAACGTGGCACTTAAATTAACCGTGGTGGACAAGATCGAACAAAATGATACATATGCCCTTGATCTTGTGAATGAGTATGGGCTCGAGGATATGGTCGAATTTACCGGGAGAGTAACCAATGAGCAGTTGGTTCGGAAATACTCTTCTTCTCACATCGCCGTTACGCCATCCGTTTATGAGGGGTTTGGTCTTCCTGCTGCGGAGGCTATGGCCTGTGAGGTGCCGGTAATCGTTACAAGGGCTGGTGCGCTTCCCGAGGTGGTTGGGAATGGGAAGAGCGGTATTCTGGTGCCTCCACAGGATCCTAATGCCCTGGCTAAGGCAATCAAGGCTCTGCTGGAGGATGAAACGTTGCAGCACAGGCTGAGTAGTGAAGGGAGGAGAAGGGTGACGCGCCACTTCACATGGGAGCAGACAGCAAAACAGGTTGTTGATGTTTATGATGAGGTCAGCAGGCTTAAGCGCCCTTTGGGGTGATCTTGACGATAATTACATCGCTCAGTGAAGGGAGCCAGCGGGCGATTCTATCGAGGGATGCCAGGATGGCTGATGAGAGCTGCCGAGGCAATAGAGAGAGAAACTTTCCCCAGTAAGGGGCGGTCCAGAGCAGGGACATGCCTCTTATTTTCTCTATATCGAAATCACATGCAACTGTCTGTTTCAACATCGGGCAGTCGAATTTGTAGTTATGGTCAGCAGGAGGTATCCATGGATGTATACCATCCTGTTGGCGGTAAAACATTTTCACGATGGGAAACCAGCTTCTCCCCAAATGACAGCTAAGGCTTTCAAAGTTAGCTATAGCGATTATCGCACTACCTCCCGGTTTGAGCGACTGAGACATATCCGCCATCGTCTTGGGCATGTCAACAAAGTGGTCTAAGGCACCTTTACATATTATCTTATCCAGGGAACGCTTTTTAAACGGAAGCGCCTCACCGATCCCACGAACGAGGTGAATATCGCTGTTGTTAATATGGTTTTTGGCTTCCCTTATCATCCTTCCCGACGGGTCTAGACCGATTGCCGTGGCACCCCGTTTTGCTAGAGCCAGGGCATCGATTGCCCTGCCGCATCCGATATCCAGCACCATCTCTCCGATATCAGGGGCAACCATTTCCTGGATTACATCCCCCATTTTTTCAAAGATGAAGGCAGTGTCGGGGTGAATCGTTTCCGGGATTACCCCCTCATCGCCCCATTCCAGGTCAACCTTTAGATCCATTAATGCTCCTGCAAAGGTTTACGAAAATTCGGGCTTTTGAGAGGGCCTGTGGAGAAAATAGAGGCTCATAAAAATGCTCTGGTCGGTCCTAGTCCTTGCGATACTTAGCTTTCCCCTCTTCATATAAATCCCCACCATATGCATCGTTCACCACGGTGGCGGGAAAGTCTTCCACCTCAAGACGCCTGATCGCTTCTGCTCCGAGATCCTCGTAGGCCATCACCTCCACCTTCTTTATAGAACGGGCGATGAGGGCCCCGGCTCCACCTATGGCAGCGAAGTAGATTGCTTTGTGTTTCACCATGGCCTCTTTTACATCGGTAGAGCGGCTACCTTTTCCGATCATGCCCTTGAGCCCTGAGGCAATGAGACGAGGGGTATATGTGTCCATGCGCCCGCTGGTGGTTGGCCCAGCGGCACCGATAACCTGTCCCGGCTTTGCCGGTGAGGGTCCCATATAATAAAGTGTCTGACCACGGAAATCGAATGGCGGATCCTCGCCACGGTCCAGGGCTTCGGTCAACCTCTTATGTGCGGCATCACGGGCAGTATAGATTATTCCATTGATTAGAACCTGATCTCCTGCTTTCAGGTCCTTAATAGTATTATCGTCAAGGGGTGAGGTAATCCGCTTCGACATCGCCATCCTCCAATCAATATCTTAAGAGGTCTCGGGCAATGATAGCCCGCTGGAGCTCTAAGGCCTGCTCTGATGTGCTTGCCGCGATGGCGTTTCGACACAATCTGGATAAAGGCAGTTCTTTGGTGTATATGGGCCCGCCATGGATCTGTGTAGCGCGGTCAGCCGCTCTTTCCACCATCTCGGTGGCAAACACCTTCACCATGGCAGCCTCCTGGTGGATATCCTCCTCCTCATCGGCCTTACAGGCTGCGTGGAACACCATCAGTCTGGTAGCATGAATCTCAATGGCCATATCTGCCAAGTCCCGCTGTACGCTGGGCCGCTGCTCAATCAGGCGGCCCAAAGATTGCCAATTCTTGGCATACTCCTTGGCTATCTCAAGCAGCCGCTCCGCCGCACCTACACACCTGGCTCCCCTCACAATGCGTCTTGCCGGTAGCCATTTTATGCCAAGGTAGAATGCCTCTCCCTCTTTACCGAGAATATTCTTGGCAGAAACACGGCAATTATCGAAGATGAGGTTGATAGGCTCTACCACCTGGGCATGCCGTCCCGTCCGCTCGCCACCACCAGTTGTCGTGAATCCAGGGGTATCACGGTCTACGAGAAAGCAGGTAACGCCTCCACGGGCACCTTTCTCTCTGTCAGTGACAGCGAAGACCATGGTAAAATCGCCGACATCGATAGCATTTGCCGGGCAAATCTTGCGTCCGTTAATGATATAATCGCCATCCTCGCTAACCGCGGTGGTATTCATCGTGACAGGGTCAGATCCATCAGCTTCAAGGAGGGCGAGGCAGGCGTGCTTCTCGCCATCTATGAGGGGCTGCAGATAGCTTTTTCGCTGCTCCTCATCAGCATCGAAAAGGATGGGAGAGATATCGCCAAAGTTGAAGGGGACGACGCACTTAGCCAGTTCCTCCTCGACAAGACAAACCCCCAGTGCTGGTAGTCCCACGCCTCCTAACTCCTCGGGAACGCTCACTCCCCACAGCCCCATCTCCTGCACCATGTTGAACAGCCGCTGCTCTTCCTCCGGGGGAAGCATTACCCTGCCGGTAGTAGGGTCGCCCTCACGCCCCAGGATATCCCTCTCCAAGGGCATGAGCTCATCTTTTACAAACTTCCTTACAGAGGCTTGAACCATCTTTAGCTCTTCGGGAATGGCAAAGTCCACCTTAAAATTCCTCCTGGAGGTTAGATCAACGCCTCTTCTACATAAAGGTCCAGGTCGGGCTCTTTCTCATCGCCGATCCGTGTTTCGAGACGGGACATCGCCTCGACCATATGCCGATTAACGATATAGTGCTTGATGGTGGTATCCACCTGCGGGCAGGAGAGTACGCAGTTGAAACAGCGGTCACAGTCCTCCGCCACCAGTGTCTCCAAGGCCATTGAGCTGCGCTGGGCCGTTTTCTTCATACGGGTAGGCTCACGGGACAGCACGGGACAAATATCAATGCAGTTGCCGCAGCCGAGGCAGGCAACGCTCCCGGCGATATCCTCTTCCACATTAAGGGTGTGATGCGGAGCGAATCCACTTGATAACAAGCGGCACCGTGCTACCGGGGGACATGAGGAATTTAACACGATATCAAGTATCCCCTCGATCTGGCTAACATCAGTCTGGCCCTTTAGTATATAATCCTGCATTACTCAAGTCCGCTGGCAAAACTTCCGCTGAGGCTGGCGATGCGTCCATGGCGGGTATAGTCGGGGATAAGTATGGGAGAACGGGGTCTTCCTTCCAGCCCCGCCTCTTTAAGCTGGCGCTGCCACTGGCGTACGTGCTCCAGGGTCAGTTTCCCCGGCTTCGTCTCCCTGGCGCACTCTGCTGCTGCCTTGCCTGCCCGTCGTCCGAAGACAAATATATCCAGAGTGGAATTACCCATGAGCCGGTTTCGGCCATGTACACCGCCCTCTACTTCGCCGGCGGCGAAAAGGTTAGGGATGGTGGTCCTTCCCTTATCATCGATCAATATTCCCCCGTTTTGGTAATGCAGTGTGGGGTAGGTCAGTACGGGCTCCTTGCTCATATCGATGCCGAAACGCAGAAACTGGCGTACCATGGCAGGCAATTCCCGGGCAATGGTTCCCGGGCCACGCAGTATGTCGATCATAGGCGAATCCAGCCACACGCCCAACTGTCCCGTAGGCGTAGTTAGTCCCTTGCCGCGCTCCTTACACTCGCGGATTATAGATGAAGCCACGGCATCCCGGGTCTCCAAGGGGTAGATGAACTGTTCACCATCGGCGTTCACCAGCTGAGCTCCTAGCCCCCTGACTTTCTCTGTAACCAGTTGTCCTACGATTTGCTCGGGATAGGCTACGCCTGTGGGGTGATACTGCATTGTATCCATGAAGATGAGCTTTGCGCCGACGCGGTAAGCGATAACCAGTCCATCGGCAGTGGCGCCGTAATGGTTGGTGGTGGGGAAGCCCTGATAGTGCAGGCGACCCCCGCCGCCGGTGGCAAGAATTATTGCCTTGGCCCGCACTAAAACCATTTCATTGGTCTCGAAGTTAATTATGACTGCCCCTGCTACCTGTCCTTGTTCGTCCATCGCCAGTTCCACTACAGGAGCAAACTCTAACACATCTATCCCGCGGTTCCGCACCTCATCGCGCAGAACCCGCATTGCCTCCAGGCCGGTATAATCCCGGGCGGAATGCATTCTTTTTCGCGATGTCCCACCACCGCTCTCGGTAAGCAGCGTGCCGTCTGGCTCCTTGCCCCACATCATCCCCAGGGATTCCAGCCACTGGATAACTCCAGGTGCATCATGAACCAAGGCATCGACTAACGCCGGGATGTTAGTAAATCCACCGCCACCCATGGCATCAAGGTAATGGATGGCCGGGGAATCTTGAGGTTTGGTTGCTGCCTGGGTACCGCCTTCAGCCCCCACGGTATTCGCATCACCCAGGCGCAGTTTAGTCACCAGCATTACGCTGGCATCATTCTCCTGCGCGAGGAGGGCTGCAGCAGCTCCCCCTCCACCACCACCAATGACCAGGACATCTACGTCATAATCCACCGTATCAAGATCAATAATATCGGGATCGATCCTGCTATTACCCTCCAGTAGGTCGGCCAGTTCATTTGGCGTGCGTTCACCTTTATTGGGTCCTATCTGTAATTCCCGCATCCCGTCGGCGATAGAATCGGGGTGAAAGCCCTGGAGAAGTGTTGCCTTTTCCTCCGCGCTTAGCACTGGGTAGCTTTCCTTAAGGCGTAGCTCCCTGGTAGCTATGACATTGTCAACGCTTTCCTGCATTTCAGGTGGATACATCTTTGCTTCTCCTTCTGTTAGGACTCTATATCGCGCTCACCATAGCGGCGACGCAGCTCATCCTCGGGCATACCCATCAGTGCCTTGAGCTCATTATCGAACTTTCCGCTCTCTACCTCGGTCACACGCTGAGCCAGGTGCTCTGCTTTGGGGGCTATATGGCGGCCGTATAGTCGGCGGCAAAGCAGCGCTATGTTAGGTTGCGGCAGACCCGCCGGGCATCTGGCTGAGCATAGCCCGCACATAACGCAGTCGAAGGATTTCTCTGCTACTCCGGC
>RCNB010002124.1_pt1 | contig 12248 bp, 14 predicted proteins | sample 2041321 | NCBI WGS metagenome assembly RCNB01 (sample SAMN09708232, study PRJNA481090) | Marine sediment metagenome, whole genome shotgun sequencing project. | reverse complement strand
AGATACTCACCTCGAGCTGCAGACTCCTCCCTTGCAGCCTGGGCTCCTCCTCCATGTATGCACAGAGGTATAAACAGGAAAAAAGCAACGGTAATCGAAGTTTTGATTATGTTCGTGATCATGACAGACCTCCTCGCTATTAAACCAGATCTTACGATACTACTGGATATACTCCCTGAATTTAGTTTGCAGAGAATGAAACGGAAGAAAACGGTGTTTGAGGAAACCGATTACCTTAGCAAAGTTAGGGGTATCTATCTAGAGTTTGTTATACAGGGTGAAATGGTTAAAATTGACGCAGATAGGTCCAAGAAAGTTATTTATGAAGAGATTCTTGCTCTTGTGAAGACTTTCCTGAGTGAAGGGGACTAGATGCCTTTTACCTCTCGCAGTTTTTTCAGTGTTGTCAGCAAGGAGTCAATGACTTCAGATGTTTCCCTAAGTTTCACTGGTTCGTCCTCACCTGTGATACGGTTGGTGAAGGAAGCAAGCTTGGACACAAGGGCTTTCTCAAGGTCTATCAGCTGTAAACCAGCTTCTGCCTTTGATTCCTCTCCCTCAGGGACTATGACTACCCGTCTCTGACAGTTCTGACACCAGATCTCCCCATTTTTAAGCTGGAATAGTGGTGACTGGCATTCTGGGCAGCTGTAACTCAGCATTGTTGCACCCGTTCGTAATAACTCCGCCATTTCCTTCATTCGGTCCCCGGACATAACTGCACCTGAACAAATAAGGCAACGTTATCACTTTAGCCTATCGCCTGTGAAACCTGTTAAATCAGTGTAGACGATGAAATACGGGAGACTTTCATGTCGGATAAGGGTAAATTAAAGCATTTCTGGATACAGGAGCTAACCAGACCAGCCTTCGAGGAATGGGTTGATAGCGAGGAAAACCCCGTTGTGGTTATTGGTATTGGTGCTGTAGAGCAGCATGGACCCCATTTGCCCCTTGGGACAGATACATATGACGCTATGGAGCTGGTGCATGAGGTTGCGAAGCGGTCTAACAGTGTTGCTGTTGTTCCCTGTTGGCCAGGTTACTCACCCCACCATATGGGGTTTAGGGGTACAATTACATTCAAAGAGGAAACGCTGCTCAGTATCCTGATGGATACTATGGAAAGCCTATCAGACCATGGAGTAAAACGATTCGTCTTCTACAGCGGTCACGGTGGAAACAGTCAGATAATGAACTTGGCTATGCAGATGGCGAAACGTTACTACAATGTGATGACAGCTTATCCGCGGGGACCATCAGGAACTGATACTGCACGGAAACTAAGTGACCTGATGCGAAGGTATAATGACATCCATAGTGGGCCTACTGAGACAGCTATGATTTTGCTTCATAAACCAGAGTTAGCGGAGATGTGGCGACTTGAAGATTGGACACCCAAACTTAAGCTGGATCCCAAACTCAGGGAGTATATGGATCCTGACAGAGAAGATTATGAACTCGTTAGCCAGATAAGAGCTGCATGCGGTGAAAAGGATCTTGACGACTACACAAGTGATGGCATCGCTGGTATTAATGATCCCCGGGAAGCTGATCCCGAGTTTTATAGGAAGCGTTTCGAGGAGCGTGTGAAGTTCTTCGTTGACTTTATCAACCTTTGGAAGACCATACAAACACCACTAGGCTACATGGACTAGCTCCTTTTTATTTTTCAAACCCTATTTTCTGTTATGACCACTAATTGCATATTCTGTAAGATAATCAGCGGTGAAATCCACTCTCATAAAGTCTACGAGGATGAAAAGACACTTGCATTCCTCGACATCAACCCCACTGCTCCAGGCCACACCCTCATCATACCTAAAACCCATGTTGGCAACATCGAAGATATGACAACACTGGACGCAAAAGCCCTTTTTGGAACACTCCATAAAATAAGTGGAGGAATTAAGGACGCATTCAACGCCCCTGCGAGTACCATCGGCATTAATAATGGCGGGGAGAGCGGACAGGAGATCCCCCACGTTCATATACACGTATTTCCTAGGCGAAGTGGAGATAATTTAGGCATTATTCAGAATGTATCAGGATTCCTCAAGCAGCCTAAACACGAGACATTAACAGAGAATGCACAGAAAATAAGAGAAAAAATAGATAGTTTATCACTAGATTAGGAACAGACATCCAGCACCAAAAACCTGCTACAGGATTCGATATATTCTAAAATATCAATTACGTAGTAGTGATCATCATGTCTGTTCTCTTTGAGCCTTATAAGGTGGGAGATATTGAGCTACGAAACCGGTTTATGAGGTCTGCAACGACCAGTTACTGGTCAGATGCTAGAGGGGTGGTGAAGCCTGTTATTATCGATCTTTACAGGAACCTCGCTAAGGGTGGTGTTGGACTCATCGTGAAGGGACACCTCTACGTGATGGATGAAGGAAAAGCCCACAACGGGATGGCCGGGATCAGTCATGACTACCATGTACCTAAACTCAAGGAGCTGACAGACGCCGTCCACGAGGAGGGGGGAAAAATTGTAGCCCAATTGAATCATGGTGGCTATAATAGCCGGGTTGACCGGGCTGGTCCATCTGATTTTAAGGGAGAACGCTGGTCAGCGCGGGAGATTGATGTCGATGAGATTGGAGAGATAGTGGAGGGTTTCGGTGACGCTGCTGGGAGGGCGATTGATGCAGGTTTTGATGGTGTTCAGATCCATGGAGCCCACGGCTACCTAATCTCACAGTTCCTATCCCGTTTAGCAAACAGACGTAATGATGAATACGGAGGAAGTCTTGAGAATAGGATGAGACTCCTCAATATGGTCTATGATGAAGTAAAAGCGAGGAGTGGTGGATACACTCCGGTTATGCTAAAACTCAACTGTGATGATTTCTCCCCAGGGGGATTAACCATCGAGGACAGCATGCATGTTGCTGAATCCATCTGCAAGCGGGGTCTTGACCTGATTGAAGTTAGTGCAGGTGGTTTTGGACAGAGAAGTGAACTCAGAAATAGAGCTAAATCAGAAAATCCCAAACTCAAAGATGCTGATTTTGCTGGCTATGCAGAGCGAATAAGGAAAGTATCCAAACCATCGACACTTGCACTAGTAAGTGGTATCCGAAAGATCTTTACGATGCAGGAGTTAATCGATGAGGGTGTTGCTGATATAATATCCATGAGCCGTCCGTTCGTGAGGGAGCCAGATCTAGTTGAGAATCTGAAAGCAGGACAAGAGGGTGCAACCTGCATTTCATGTGGTAAATGTAGTGGACGAGAAGTATTTGGGAAGACAATGCTCCGCTGTCAACTAGATTAATCGTTTAGGTTGATCGAATAACGATCAATATATTTAGTTCCGTTTTGATATACGAAATGATAGAAATGCCAAATGATGATATTCAAAATAAAATGCTTGAAGAGTTGAAGGGATTAAGGGCAGACTTGGCTCCAAAACCTGCTCCTCCAGCACCTGAGAAGCCGAAAGGTTTTATAGCAAATTTTTTAGCATTTCTTGAAAACAAGGGTGTAGTTGGACTAGCGATTGCTGTGATAATCGGTGGTGCTGCTAGTGGACTTGTTTCAGCTTTAGTTACTGATATTCTGATGCCTATTATCACATTCTTTATTCCAGATGGAGCTTGGAGAACTTATGAACTGGTTATTGGCCCTATTGTGTTAATGCTTGGTCATTTTGTTAGTGTTCTTGTTGATTTTTTCATCATCAGCCTAGTTGTTCATATAATGATGAAACAGATCGAGAAAATAGGATTGAAATAATCCCCTTTTTGTCACACTGCATATTTTGGTGTATTTCGGTCTATACGATATAGGTAAATACACTAAAATTATTGATTCGGTGATTGGAATTTAATTGAATGCCAGTTATCAGTGAAACTTTACTAATTTTCCTTCTTTAAAGAAGATATTATTGAGAATTTGATTTTTAGATATTTATCACTTATCTTATTCTACATTTATCAAAGAGTATACACATAAAGTTTGCATATGTCAGTCGAAGAATACTATAATACACATCTACTTTACACTGAAAATAGCTATATCAAAGAGTTTGATGCAGAGGTCATTAAGAGTGGCCCAAAATATGTTATTCTTAACAAGACAGCGTTCTACCCGGAGGGTGGGGGACAACCCTCAGATACCGGTGTTCTACGGTTTGAAAAACATGAGTTAAAGGTTAAAATGGTGAAGAAAAGGGGAAAAGATGTCTTTCATTACCTAAATGGAGATATCCCCGCGGGGACGAAGGTATATGGAATGATTGACTGGGAGCCCAGATTTGATAATATGCGCCGTCACAGCGGTGAACATCTACTTACAGGGTTATTCACTGCTGCTGGCTCAGGTCCCAAAACATATTCTGACCTAACCCGTATGGAATTCAAGCCCTCTGAGCTTACAGAAGATATAGTCCGAAAGGTGGAAAGCCAGTTTAACAGTATCATTGATGAGGATTTACCTCTGAAAAAATATTATACTAGCAGGGAGGATCTGGAGAATGAGGATGACCCCCGTAGGCGTAGCTTCCTTGATAAGATACCCCGGGGAATTGATGAGCTCCGTATGGTGGAAATACCAGGATACTCTCTTGTGTTCTGCTTCGGAACCCATGTGAAGACCACAGGGGATATCGGTAAATTAATGGAGTTAGCTTTAATCAAGGGAAAGAAAGGGCGGAGAACCGTCACATTTCTCCTTGAATAAATCCCCAATTCTGCCTAAATTCAATAAGTTAATAAACAAACTAAACAAGAAATACATGATTGTATGTTAGAATGGATTGGATTATTAATCGTCCTAGTAGTCGTAGCCGCATGGCTCTACATATCATACTACAACAAGATTAGAATCCTAGAAAACAGGATAGATGAAGCATGGGCACAGATCGACGTACAGCTCAAAAAACGGTTTGACCTAGTCCCCAACCTCGTTGAGACAGTCAAGGGATACGCAAGCCACGAGAAAGACATCTTCGACAACATCGCCAAAGCAAGAGCAGGCCTAGTCTCAGGAAATCCAGGTGAAAGGATGCAAGCAGATAACATGCTAAGCGGTGCACTTCGTCAGCTATTCGCTGTAGCAGAAGCATACCCGGATCTTAAAGCAGGTGAAAACTTCAAACTCTTACAAGAACAGCTTGAGGGAATAGAGAACAAGATAGCCTACGCCCGTCAGTACTATAACAGCAGTGTACTACAGTTCAACAACATGATTACCACAATACCTGGTTCATGGTTTGCAGGTGGAAGGGGAAAAAGGGAGTTCTTCGAGGTGCCTGAGGAGGCCCGCGAAGTTCCTAAAGTGAAGTTTTAATGGGACGTATAAGCTTCTACGACGAGATCGCGAGAAACAGGAGGAACAGCATCCTCCTGGCATCTATCCTAATTTTATTTATTGTTATTCTATCCTCAACACTCGCCTACATGTACACTCCTGAGTACATCATCATTGTACTGCCTATCAGTCTAATCTTCATGGCAATATACACCTACAGCAGCTACATGTACGGGGACAAAGTGGTTCTATCATCCACGAGGGCAAAACCCGCTGAGGGAAACAACTACATATATTTACGTGACAGCATTGAAGGATTAAGTATTGCCGCTGGGATACCTCACCCCAAAGTCTATGTTATAGAAAGTAGTGAGATGAATGCTTTCGCCACTGGTCGTGACCCAGAGCATGCTAGTGTTACTGTCACCACGGGGCTCATGAAGACTTTGAATAGACAGGAACTGGAGGGAGTTATAGCTCATGAGCTATCCCACATCAGAAATAGGGATGTAACCTTCATGACGCTGGTTGCTGTGGCTGTTGGTCTAATAGCAATACTTAGTGATATGATATTAAGATCATTCAGATATGGGGGAATTAGGGGAGGCAGAAAGAAGAGAGACAAAAGCGGTGGAATAACCCTGATTATTCTCGCCGTTGGTTTTTTCTTCGCTATCTTTGCGCCCATTCTCACAAGACTTGTACAGTTCGCGGTCTCAAGGAAACGTGAATACCTTGCGGATGCTTCAGGAGTAGAGCTAACCCGCTACTCAGAGGGTCTAGCATCTGCCCTTAACAAAATAAAGAATAACAACATGGGAAACATGAAGGTAAGTGAGGCTGTAAGTCACCTATTCTTCGTTGACCCAAATAAGAGTGCTTTGGACTTGCTTTATGCCACTCATCCACCTATCGATGAACGGATAAAACGGCTAAGGCAGATGTAGAAATAAAAATTGTGGGATTAATTGAAGCGTTTGTGTTGTTCGTATACGTCGATGTAGGCGATTGTCATTATTACGCCGAAGCATGCTGTTAGTACCCAGCTGACTAGGGGGATCCAGCCTAGCAGTATGTTGCCTAGTATTGATAGTATGATTAAGACTATGATGTCACCTAGATCGCTTGATATTACTGAGAATGCTTTGCTGAGGGCGTCTCCGATACCAGTTTCATCTATAACCAGAACTACCATCATCATGTAAGCGACTGGTGCTAAGATTATAGTGATATACAGTACTGCAGCTACAATTGAGGCCAATAAGAATGTGAGAAACCTACTGGAGACATAGCTCATGCTTGCCATGAGGTCTAGTGGCCTGTCAGTGTATGCGTTGCGTTCCATATCGGTTGATGCAAAGTTCAGCATGAACACGATTACTGAACCTATAATTGATAATATGAACCAGAGTGCTCCGAATCCAGGTGTGTCTACTGCGATTTGGTCGGTGATTGAAGATATTACTCCGCCCAGTATTACAGGGGCGAATACTATTGGTTTTGATGAGGCAATGTTGAATGCGAGACTCAGATGCTGAGTTGCAGTTCTTTTTTCTTGGTGGTCTCCTTTTAGTTTAGCTCCACAGTTTGGGCAGGCAGCGTAGTGTTCCTCAACCTGTGAACCACATTTAGGACAGAAAGTCAAATTTATCAAGTAAAGCTAGATTGTCTCGAAGTTAAATGTTTAGGAGTTTTAAGCACCAATACTCTGCTCCCTGTTGAGGGTTTCAGGGATTTTTGCAAGTATTGGTGTCCTTAGGAAGAGACCGAGAGCTACTGGGATCAGGAATACTAAATCAGGGTTAATATTTTCGAAGAGCATTCCTCCGATTATCGGAGCAGGTATTCGGATTATTGCATTAATCATATTAGTGATCCCTAACCATCGTCCCCGCATCTCAGGAGAAACAAGTTCAAGGCTCCAAGTTTGGAATGCATTACCACTCATGCTAATGCCCCTGAAAAAGTATGCAACTATCAACCAGTAGGGTTCAGGAGCCCAAACAAACATGAGTAGCCAGATGTAACGCGCTGGTCTAGTGAGTAATGCTGTGAATCGACGTCCTCTAGTATCTGTTAGTTTACTCATAGGTATTGAAAATATTATTGAGGCTAAAGTTGAAGCTGTTGTCATAAGACCAAGAGTCAAAGGGTCAGCAAACTTGACATCTTTTGCATATACATATGTGAAGGTCATATACAGACCCATAATGAAAGCGCTTAATGCGCTCTGTGCAATCCAGAGATAGAGGCCTTTACCCCCTTTGAAAACTTCCTTGAAGTCATTAAAGAAAGAAGATTTCTTAGATTTGTTAACAGGAGGTACATCCTGAAGCCTCCACCACGCATACACTGCGATCAAACTCATCCCAATTAGTCGGATATAGTACAACGGCCGAACACCTTCTATGGTAATATCATCAGATCCACCAAAATAGGTGACAAGAAAAGCAGCCGGGACAGGTGCCAATAGTCCCAATAGTTGAGATAACACAGATCTAAACGCGAATCCCTGTGCACGGTCCTCGTTACGTAGTCCCTTTGATATCATTATTGTCTGGCTTCGGAACATTAACGCCATAGTAAAAGGACTGATAAGACTAGCAACTAGTATCCAAATCCAGTCCTGAGCAAAAGCATACATAATAATCCAGAGAAGCTGAATTAATAATCCTATAATGTACACTTTCTTTAGATTATACCTATCAGAAATCCACCCAGCAGGAAGAGCAATGATCATGCTCACTATACTACCTAAGCTTCTCATTGTACCAAGGGTTACATAATCAGCTCCAAGAAGGTTAGCATAAATACTGGAATACTGATTTGTGAGGTTCATGAACAACGTTGAAAAAGCTGACCTTGTTAAAAGAATTCTATAGTTGTGACTTTGTCGTTTTAAAAAAGCTAGACCGTTACGTATTGTACTCATTGAATATACCTCACAGAAGTGAAGATCTCACCTAATCAGTCCTCTCTCATTTAAAATATTCTATAAAAACTTCAGGGAAAATGTTTATCCAATCAGGTATCAGACATTAGTAGAGGTATAGTATTGACAGTAGATGTTTATAATGTTCTTAAGGACTTCATGGATGTACCTGCCGTTACTGGTTTTGAAGAGCAGCGACGTAAACGCATCATAGAAGCTTACTCTAAGTATTGTGATCGCGTCTCCGTGGATGTCATCGGAAACATCATAGGAAAACTTGGAAAAGGGAAAAAAACCATCATGCTAGCTGGCCACTACGACCAGATCGGCTTCATGGTTACCTACGTAGACGACAAGGGATACGCCTACTTCAAGAATGTAGGTGGTTGGGATCCCAGAGTCGCATACGGCATCAGGGTTAAGATATGGATAGGAGATAGCTCCGAGGACTATGTCATCGGCGTCATAGGACCAAAAGCAGCTCATCTTACTGACTCTAAAGATAGGGAAAAAGTTCCCAAGATCACAGATATGACCATCGACTTTGGGGCTAAAGATAAGAAAACAGCCGAGGAAATGGGAGTAAAACTTGGATGCGTGGTAACCCCGGATACCGAGTTATCCTACTTGGGAAAAGAAGGCAACGATCTTATAATAGCTCCAGCATTCGACGACGTATGCGCAGTAGGATCCTTCATTGTAACCCTCGATGAGCTCTCAAAGAACCTTCCAGATGATGTAACAGTATACGCTGTAGCGACCACACAGGAAGAAGTAGGCCTCAGGGGAGCAACGGTCTCAGGTTATAATCTGAACCCATGGTGCAGCATTGCAGTGGATGTAACTCATGCATTAGCACCGGGTATAAAATCAGCCCGAGTATCAGGCATAGAACTAGGTAAAGGACCAGTGGTCGCAATGGGTGCTAACTTCACCCGAGGTCTCTGGGAGATTATGGAGAAGAAAGCAAAGGAGAAGGAAATCCCATACCAGAAAGCAGGTTACCCTGGAGGTAGCGGAACCGATGCATGGGCACTTCAGATACAGAGGGGGGGTAGAATCAGTGGTCTAATCTCTGTTCCTAACAGGTACATGCACAGTCCCAATGAGGTTGTCAGTGTAAGTGACCTTGAGAATGTGGGTAAGCTTCTGGCTGAGACCATCAGAGGTTTAGCTGAAAGTGACCTTAAGCATACAGTTGAAGTCTATAAAAAAGACTAAACACCCTTTTTTTATTCGTAACGGAATTTTTATTTCAGATATTTATTTATAGAAGAATACGGGATAAATGTTTCAACTACTAGGAGGTAACCGATCTCAATAAATCTCAACCCAACTCGGAGAAAAAACGTTCTATTTCTGAGATTAACGAGAAAATTCAGAGCGGTGATGTTCAAGTCTTAACCGTCTCCGAGATGAAGGATCTTATAGAAAGCAGCGGTGTACAGGTCGCATTCAAAGAAGTTGATGTTGTGACCACGGGTACCTTCGGTGCAATGTGCAGCTCAGGGGCAGTAATAAACATAGGCCACTCAGATCCACCCATCAAGATCCAGAACGCCTGGATCAATGATGTACCAGTACATCACCCAGGAGCAGCCGTAGATCTATACATTGGTGCAAGTCAGGGATCAGAAACTCAGGGCTTTGAATACGGTGGAGGACATGTTCTACATGATCTCATAGCAGGTAAGGAAGTCGAGTTAAGGGCAACCGCTTATGGCACTGACTGCTATCCAAGGACAAGGCTGGAAGTCACCCTAACCAAGGATGACTTAAACCAGTTTGAAATAATCAACTTCCGTAACGGCTACCAGAGATACTCCTGCGCGGTCAACGGCAGGGATGAGCCAATCTACACCTACATGGGTAAACTACTCCCAAAGTACAGGAATGCAAGCTACTCTGGTTCTGGGGAATTAAATCCCTTGATGAACGATCCTGACTATGAGACTATAGGTTTCGGGACCAGGATATTCCTCAATGGAGGAGTGGGTTATATCATAGGAGAGGGAACACAGCACAACCCCACTACTGGTTACGGTACAATCATGGTCAAGGGCAATGCGAAGCAGATGGACCCCAACTTCATCAAAGGAGCATCATTCACCAACTATGGTACATCCATGTACAACTCCATCAGCATTCCAATACCTATACTGAATGAGGGAATTGTAAGAAAGGTTGCTGTAAGGGACAAGGACATCTTCACCGACGTTATAGATTATGGTATACCCAGAAGAGACCGACCTTCACTAAGGCAGATCAGTTATGAGGAGCTAAAATCAGGGAAGATCACTCTCAACGATAAAACCGTCAAGGCAAGCCCACTATCCAGCCTCAAAACAGCATACACGGTCTCAGAAATACTGAAGAAGTGGATAACAGAGGGACAATTCTTACTCACGGCACCTATAGAGCGTCTGTCAACTAAGACCATATTTAAAAAGATGAAACAGCCAAAGGGCACAGCCTTCGTTGAGAGCATATCCCAGCCTGCAGTTAAATGCCTGGAATCTGAAAGCATCGAAGATGTCGCCCGTAAACTTGTCAATCATAATGTGAACCAGGTGGTAGTTGTGGATGCGGAGAACAAACTTACAGGGATAGTAACCAGCTGGGATATTACTAGGTCTCTGGCGAATGGCAGGGTAACCCTCAAAGATATCATTGTCAGGAATGTACACACAGCATCCCCCAATGATCCCATCGAGGCAGCAAGTAGGAAGCTAGCTCATTTTAATATCTCGGCTCTCCCGGTTATCGACAAGGAGAACCGAGTGAAGGGAATTGTAACATCAGAAGATATCTCAAAACTTCTCGGAGGTGGCGGACATGGTTAGAGTAATGCTGAGATTCACAAAGGGTAATGTCGAAGAGCCAATTACTAGTCAGGTAATCCTTGAGCAGGGGGTACCAGTGAATATCCTAAGTGCTCATATGAATCAGCTGGGAGGAGAAATCCTCGCAGAAATAGCACCAGAGCACGCTGAAAAGGTCATACAAGCTTTCAGGGATAAAGGAGTAACAGTTGATGTACGTAAACGCATCGAGAAGGACCCTGACAAATGTATTGACTGCGGTGGATGCATCGCCATATGCCCCATTGACGCCTACAGCTTCAACGAGAAGTATGATGTCGTCCTCGACGAGGAGAAATGTCTGGGAATAACCTGTGGACTCTGTGTGGATACATGTCCGCAGAGAGCCATCAGGCTCATAGGGTGAAAGGAGAGATGGGGACACATAACCTTGCTCACAATCACCACCCGTGGTCTCCTAAAGAGACCGTTTAACCTCAAGGAAACTAGCTGCACAATCCTGACTGACAGGGAATATTACTTCAAAGTAGCTGAAGCATCTATCAGAAAGCACCGCTCAGAACTTGAGGAATATATCAAGATTTTTCCTGAATTCAAGTTCAGTCTCGCACCTTTAAAGGTCAAGGATGCACCTGAATCAGTCACACGGATGGCTAATGCAGGAAGCAGGGCAGGTGTCGGACCATTAGCTGCCGTTGCAGGTGTCATAGCTGACCTAGCTGTCGAGGACATGGTCGCTGCAGGTGCAAAGGTTGCAGTCATTGAGGATGGTGGAGAAGCATACCTCATATCAGATAGACCCATAGATATTGCACTGAAAGCAGGTGAATCTGAGCTATCGAAACGCGTTGGCTTCAGGTTCACAGAATTCCCGGTAGGAGTTGCTACAAGCTCAGGGCTTTACAGTCACGCCTTAAGCTTTGGAGTAGCAGAAGCTGCAACAGTCTTCGCAGAAAACTCTGGGATAGCGGATGCTGCTGCAACAGCTGTAGGAAATGTTATTTTAGGAGATGATGTTGACGGTGTTATCCAGAAAGGCATCAATGTAGGTCTCGCAATTGAAGGAGTCCATGGTATCTTCATTTTTTATAAAGGAAAAGTCGGAATGGGAGGCAACCTTCCTGAAATCATAGGCATAGATCCGGACAAATGAGGTAAAAAAAATAACGAAACTGTATGTTGTGAAGTATGGGGGCTCGGTCCTGGACAGTGGAGCAGGAATCAGAAGG
>RCNB010002121.1_pt1 | contig 12262 bp, 10 predicted proteins | sample 2041321 | NCBI WGS metagenome assembly RCNB01 (sample SAMN09708232, study PRJNA481090) | Marine sediment metagenome, whole genome shotgun sequencing project. | reverse complement strand
CAGCATCTTGCCATCTTCTTCACCCAGCTTGTTTTTCAGCTTCATACTCAAGCGTTCCGCTGCCAGACGAATGGGGGTTAGCGGATTTTTTACTTCGTGTGCCAGGCGGCGGGCCACTTCAGCCCAGGCAGCTTCACGCTGTGCCTGGTTCAACATGGTGACATCATCAAAAACAACCACCATACCGCCTGCATAGCTGATTTTCTTATCCAGACGTGACCCGCGGACCAGCAATACCAATGTCTGCCCGTGCGCCTGCAGACGTGTCTCGCGTTGCCATTCGGCTGGTCCACGTCCAATCTGCTGCCTGATCAGCTCCACCAGCGGGGCCAGGTACGGGGCCGCTTCAGCACGCTCGTACAAACTCTGGCCGGCAAAAAAACCGCTGGGCATACCCAGTATCTGTTCGGCAGCAGCATTGGCTGTTACCACATTCTGATCGTTATCCAGGGTCAGCACGCCAGCAGTCAGACCACCCAAAACGGTCTCAAGATACTCACTTTGGGATTGCAGTTGAGCCCGGCTGTGTTCCGCTTCCTGGCTGGCGCGGGTGAGAGCTTCCGTCATTTCGTTGAAGGATTGCACCAGGAAACCCAGTTCATCGCGGGTTTCTGCCTGGATCTCATAAGTCAGATCACCAGCGGCAATTTCCCGGGTGCCCTGCGCAAGTTTCGAAATGGGCGTGACCAATTTGCGTGAAACATTCAGCGCAGCCAGGATGGCAAGCAATACGGTTAGTAATAACACCAATGACAGGATCAGAATGAAACTCTGCTTCAATGGTTCACGCAAATAACTCAAGTTCTGATAACGGTAATATTCCTTTTCAATCTGGCTGGCCAAGGTAGTGACCGATTCCGGCAAGGGATAAATAGCGTGCAATAAATACCCCTGTCCACCCGGCACATTTTGCGGTAGACGCTGGATCACTCGTATACGCAATATACCATCGACCCCCGGTTCGGCTGCAGCATACTCACCACGATCTGCGGCCTGTAACAAGGCGTAGTCACCGGGCCGTTCGGGCAGATCTGCAAGCATATTGATATTGGCGCTTGCGAGCATCCGTCCATCAGTTTCCATGACAGAAAGTTCCAGCGGCCCGGCACTGCTGACATTAGCCAGCAATGTCCTGCGTACGACGTCTACGTCGTTTCCGGGGTTTTCAATTTCACGACTTAGACGGCGTACCTGGTTGCGAACTTCGAGTGTCCTGTTTTCCAAAAACTGCTGACCCAGTTCCAGTGAGTCAGCCAAGGCCGCCTCGACCCCCACATCAAACCAGCTGTCGACTGTTTGAGTGAGAAAATAGGCTGAGAAAAAGTAAACAATTAATACAGGTGGCAATGACAAAGCCAGGAAATATCTGACCCATCGGGCTGACAACATAGCGCCGGGCGCGTGCTCCCGGACTTTTCTGGTTAATGTGATGACACGGTGAAAAATAGCGGCAGACACGACCAGCAATGCAAAAACAGTTAAGACCAGCACCCAGACATATGGCTGGTGGAAACGGCTGGGATCCTGTTGCACATTACTGACAAGCATCAACGAAATAAGCAATGCCACCAGCGACACTGCCACCGGTATCACTCTCAGTACGAAGCGTCTTACGCGTTTATTTCGAAAGGCCATACCGACCACTCCGAACCGTGCTGCCACTGCGCTGAGAACCAGGCGGGTAATTGCATGGGGGTAGGCAGTCGGCTTTCATCCAGGTGGATTCTGGTACGTAGTTCATAGTTTCCTGACAATAATGGTCCGGTCGTCATCTGAACATTCAGTTCATTAATCGATGCTAGCAGGTGACGCAAGCGTGAAAAAGCCCGTAACTCATCTGTTCCTTCTTCCAATAACTGGTAACGCTCGCTTAATGGCAGGTAGCGGAGCTGAAAGTTTCTGTCTTCCTTGCGCAGGACCATCATATTATTGTCGTTGTGCAACTCCAGTTCCAGCATGATGATCAAGGTTACACCGTGTTCCAGCGCTTCACGCGCCTGCTGGCTCAGTTGCAAATTCTGCCGCAGATGAATATTCAGCGACTGGTAAGCCTGGCTGATCGATACATTTTTAATGGTGAATCCATAGTCGACCGCACCCTGTTGACCACAGCCAACCAGAACAAACAGGCAAATACTAAGCAGACTTGTGCAGGACCGCATAATAGAATCCATCCATCTGGGCTTCCCCAGGCAGAATCTGACGTCCGTATGAACCGGCTACACCCCATTTCACGACGGGATTCGCGACCGTCGCATCTGCATGTTGTTCCAAAAACCGTTCAATTTGTTGATCATTTTCACGCTTCAACACCGAACAGGTGGCATAAACCAGGGTACCGCCGGTTTCCAACACTGACCATAGAGCGGTCAGTAATTCGAACTGTATCTGCACGACGGTATTCACTTGCTCCCTGCATCGTAACCATTTGATTTCCGGGTGCCGACGGATTACACCCGTTGCGCTACAAGGTGCATCCAGGAGGATTTTATTGAACTGCTCACCATTCCACCATTTCTCAACTGCCACCGCATCAGCAACTTTTGTGTCTGCTTTCAAACCCAAACGGTTTAAGTTCTGGTGAATCTGTTCAAGCCGTTGCGCCCGTCTGTCCAGGGCAGTCAATGCAATTCCGGAACAGCTCTCCAGCAAATGGGCTGTTTTGCCACCCGGTGCGGCGCAGGCATCCAGAATACGATCTCCAGCCTGGGGGTCCAGCAAGTCGCGCGCCAATTGTGCAGCCGGATCCTGTACGGAAAGCCAACCCTTCTCAAACCCGGGAATCCGGGAAACTGCGGCTGCCGGGCTAATGCTAATGGCATCAGGGGCAAACGGGTGACTACCAACCTCAAACCCTGCGGACAGCAAATCACTTCTAAGCGCAGCTTCGTCGCCCTTCTGGCGATTGATCCTCAACCACAAAGGCGCCTGGAGGTTATTGGCATCGACGATGGCTTGCCAGTTTTCAGGCCAGTTTTGTTGAATTTCATCCAACATCCAGTCCGGATGCGCAAACCGTTGCTTTGTTTGCCCCAGTTTATTCAGGAGCTGTTCCTGCTCACGTTGAAACCGTCTCAGAACTGCGTTGATCAAGCCCACAGCCCACGGCTTACCGAGCAAGCGGGCACATTCCGCTGTTTCATTGATTGCGGCATGGCTGGCGGTTTGATCGTGCCAGAGTTGTTGAAGACCCAACAGCACCAGGCGCTGTATGTCGCGGTCACGTTTCTTGAGTGGCTTCGACAGCAACTCGGCAGCCAACCACTCCAGCGCATTCAGCCAACGTAAAACACCATAGACCAGGTTCCGTGCGAAAGCATTGTCACGGCCGTCATGGAGTTGTGAGAGGGCCTCGCTATCGGTAAGATTCTTATTCGAATCCAGCACTTCTGACAGTGCCCGCAATGCCGCCATGCGTGGGTTTTGCAAAATCCTATTTTTTTTCGACAAAATAATCACCAGGCCTGGCATTCAGAAACTGTTCAGCGCTCATGCGCTGACCACCCGCGCGTTGTATTTCCAATATTTTCAATGATTTTTCCGCCGTTCCGACAATGAAGGACTGCTGTTGTATGACCACCTGGCCAGGTTCACAGTCCTCTGTATTATCTACTACTTCGGCCTGCCAGATACGTAAACGTTGACCGCCAAGTTCACACCATGCAACCGGCCAGGGGTTAAACGCCCTGACTTTTCGCTGTAATACCCCGGCAGAAAGGTTCCAATCCAGTTCAGCTTCCGCCTTGCTCAATTTGCGCGCGTATGTGGCCTCGGCATCATCTTGCGGCTCTGGTTCTGGCAGTTCACCCTTCGCTGCCATTTCCATGCATTGTCTGAGTGCCTGGGCACCCATGTCAGCCAGTCGGTCATGCAGCATCCCGGCAGTATCCATTGATCCGACGGGTGTGGCAAGGCGCTTATAAACAGGGCCCGTATCCAGGCTGACCTCCATCTGCATAATGCACACACCGGTTTGCTCGTCACCCGCCTCAATACAACGGTGGATGGGTGCAGCACCCCGCCAGCGGGGTAGCAATGAAGCATGGATATTCCAGCATCCCAGCCTCGGCAGTGTCAGCAGCTGAGCGGGAACCATCAAGCCGTAAGCCACCACCACAAAAAGATCCGGTTTAAGCTTTGCGAGTTTTTGCTGCCAACCAGGATCCTTAAGGCTTTCTGGTTGCAGCACATCCAGACCATTTTCCAATGCCAGCTGTTTTACAGGGCTGGCACGCAAATGTTTGCCACGACCTGCCGGCCGATCGGGCTGGGTTAAAACCGCAACGATCTCCGCACCCTCATCCATCAATGCCTGTAACGGTGGAAGTGCAAATTCGGGTGTGCCCGCAAAAAGGACACGCAAAGGCTGTTCAAGTGTCTTCACAATCAGATGACCAGGTGATCTTCAGTGTCTTGAGCGGCGACTTTTCGTTGCTTTTCAAGCTTTCTTTTGATCATATTTCTTTTCAACGGCGACAGGTAATCGACAAAAAGACGACCCATCAGGTGGTCCATCTCATGTTGAATGCATACCGCATGCAAGCCTTCCAACTGTTCTTCGAAGGAAGTTCCATCGACGCCCTGTGCCTTGACGGTGACATTTTCGGCCCGTTTAGTGCTGGCATATATGCCGGGTACAGACAAACAGCCTTCCTCAAGATTTTGCTCACCAGACTGGTTCATTATCTGCGGGTTGATATACACAAGTGGCTGGTCCTGTTTTTCGCTGATATCCAGTACCAGCAGGCGTTTGTGGACATTTACCTGGGTTGCAGCCAGACCAATTCCATTTGCCGAATACATGGTTTCCGTCATGTCTTCAACCAGTCTTTTTAATGCATCATCGAAGTCTTCGATGTCACTTGCGACCGTCGTCAAGCGGGGATCGGGAAATTCTAAAATGTTTAGTTTTGCCATAATGTTTCTCTACCTGATGAATAATTTAGGTGAACTTTTGCACCACAGGAATTATGATAGCTAATGACGAACTATGTTCGCCAGTAAAGATTGATGACCGCATCGGTCAAGATGGCTGGATGCCTACTATATGGGGAAAGGACTGTGATTAAGAAAGTTTTTCACTTTATCCTGGTGGCGATGTTGGCAAGTACGGCGATGGCACAGGATGTGTCAGTGCGCGCCGATCACCCAGATGAATACGTCGTCGTGAAGGGCGACACCTTATGGGACATTTCCGGGAAATTTCTGGAGAAGCCCTGGCAGTGGCCAGCTATCTGGCATGCCAATCAACAAATTGAAAACCCGCACCTGATATATCCCGGCGATCGAATATCGCTGGTTTATGTCGACGGCAAAGCACGTCTGCTGATCAATGGTGACAAGCCGACCGTGCGATTGTCCCCGGGAGCGCGCAAGCTGCCCCGTGAACCGATCCCTCCGATTGATTGGGACTCCATCGACCAGTTCGTCACCAATGCGCGTGTTTTGTTGCCAGGCAGCTTTTCCGACCTGCCTTATGTAGTGGCCAATGAAAGCCAGCGCAATATGGCAACGACCAAAGATCTTACCTATGTGCGGGGTTTAGACGGACGGCTTGGTTCGGAATATGCCATCGTTCGGATGCGTCATATCTATTATGATGACAACGGCGTAATGGAAAGAGGCAAACATCGCAGGTACGCAGAACACTTGCCCATTATGGATGAGTACCCTGGTGACGTCTGGGATGCGACGATGTCATGGCGGCGCAAGAATCCGCCAGTGCTGGGCTATGAATTCTGGGATATTTCGGTGGGAAGACTGGTCAAGAATGGTGATCCTGCCACGCTGGAAATTCAGGGCGGTCGTACTGAGGTTCGGCAAGGTGATTTTATATTACCTATTGACGATTATGTACATGATCCACAGTTGATACCTCATGCGATGGATCCGGTTCCGGAAGGCATGGAAGTCATTGCATTGACCCAGGCCAATTATGGCTCAGGTCATTACCAGGTCATCGCGATCAACTCCGGTAGCAACCAGGGTGTTGAGGTAGGCCATGTATTTTCGGCTTTCCGGCCTGGTAAGAGAATACAGGATGAAGTGAAGTACCCAACGGGTAGCTGGGCAGACCAGAAAACCATGAATGGTGACAAGGTCACGCTTCCTGATCAATTCAGTGCCCATATCCTGATATTCCGGGTTTTTGATGAAGTCAGTTACGCCATGATTATGAGTGGGGATCGTCCGGTTCGTGAGCGCGACATACTGAAACACCCGGACGAGGATATTTAACACACAGACATAAAGTAAAGGGGGCTGCTACGAAGCAGCGTGACTGGCTAGTTATTCTGAATGCGCCCTCGGTCGGGGGCGCTTCACTTATCAGGGTGATCGAAGCACTGGGTGGCGCATCGGCCGTTGCCTGCGCAAGCACGCGGGAGCTGACCCGGCACGGCTTATCGATTGAGGCCGCCGCTGCGATTACCAAACCGAATGAGGCTCGACTCGAGTCTGACCTGAAGTGGCTTTCTCATCCGAACCACCACCTATTGTGCTGGGATGACGATGCTTATCCCGCCTTATTGCGTCGCATCAATGGCCCACCAGCCGCCCTGTTTATAGACGGTGACCCGGGCTGTCTGTGGCAACCTCAAATCGCCATTATTGGCAGCCGCAACCCTACCGCCGGAGGGCTGGACCACGCACGCGACTTTGCGAGCACCCTGGCCCGTCAGGGCATGACCATCACCAGCGGTCTTGCCAGTGGTATCGATAGTGCCGCGCATGTGGCTGCTTTGAATGCCGGTGCCTTAACCATCGCCGTCAACGGAACCGGGCTAGACCGGGTTTACCCTGCCAGTAGCCGGGCTGTGGCCGAACGTATCCGCTCCCAGGGTGCGATGATTTCCGAATTGCCTTTGGGTTCACCACCAAGACGTCAACATTTTCCGTCGAGAAACAGAATCATTTCCGGCCTGAGTCTGGCTGTTCTGGTGGTAGAGGCCGGACTGAATAGCGGCACACTGATTACCGCCCGAAAAGCTGCTGAACAGGGCCGTGAAGTATTCGCCCTGCCCGGCTCTCTGCATAATCCAATGGCCAAGGGTTGCCACCGCTTGATCCGTGAAGGTGCACGTCTTGTCGAGACAACGGCAGATATCATGCAGGAATTGGGCCCGGTGGCTGCCGAGTTACAAATGGAGATTCGCCAACGTCTTGAACAGCCTGACACTGACGAAGAAAAACCCGTCCACCGCCAGCAAAACCTGTTGGATGACTCCGATTACAGCTCTGTCTGGAAGGTACTCGCCTATGACCCCAAACCCGTGGATGTGATCATTCAGCAATCAGGTCTCAGTGCGCGTGAGATATCCTCCATGCTGTTGATGATGGAACTCAAAGGCATGGTAAAAAAACAACCTGATGGGCGATACGTGCGCGCCTGACCGGGTGTGTAATTCATCACGCACGAGGCATAGACCACACTAATCCGTAGGGTGCGTAATTCATCACGCACGAGGCCTGAACCACACTGATCCGTAGGGTGGGTAACTTGTTACCCACGAGGTCTGAACCACACTGATCCGTAGGGTGCATAACTTGTTACGCACGATTAAATTCAAAATATGCACCGTCTATAAACAGGTTCTCGTGGCTAACAAGTTAGCCACCCTACTTGAACATTCACACATCCATCCCAACCTGCTGTTGACATGTTTTGAATAGTTTTTCTTCCTGTGAGCGGTATTCGGACAGGTATCTGCGCAAAAGTGCATTGACGCGTCGGTCAGTCTCAGCCATGCTGTTAGCTGCATAACGGAGAGGAATCAGGCTGGTGATCGCTGTGGCAGACCACCGGCCAACCGTCATAGAGGCTTAATAATGAAAGAAAATGTACTCGACGTGCTGATGTTTCTTTTTGAGAACTACCTATACGATGAACCGGAAGAAGCCCCGGACCGGGCCTCTTTGGAGGAAAACCTCCACCAGGCCGGGTTCACAAATGGCGAAATCGACAAGGCATTTAATTGGCTTGACGGACTCGCGGAGCAACGTCACCAGCCCGATTTGTTTCTGGACAATCATCGGCCGATCCGTGTTTATGTCGATTCCGAAATCGCACGCCTGGATACTGAGTGCCGGGATTTCCTGATGTATCTGGAGAATATTGGCATTTTGGATGCCCAACGTCGTGAATTGGTACTCGACCGTGTGCTTGCTCTGGAAACCGATGAAATAACACTTGAGGATATGAAGTGGGTAGTTTTGATGGTGCTGTTCAATCAACCGGGCCAGGAAGCTAATTTCGCCTGGATGGAAGATTTGATGTTTGACACCGAGCAGGAGTATCGGCACTAATATAAAGAGGACACGACCGCAGCATACGGTCGGACCGGTGCCAAAGAGCTACACAACTGGAGGAATTAACCATCTAAACACCATGCTGTTAAAAGGCAGTTGGTGCATATTTGAGTTTTGATAATGGCAAAATACCTACTCATCGTAGAATCGCCGGCTAAGGCGAAAACAATCAACAGGTACCTTGGAAGTGATTTCGTGGTACTGGCTTCCTATGGTCATGTGCGTGATTTACCCTCACGAGACGGTGCTGTGGATACCGAAAATGGTTTCGCCATGCATTATGAGCTCAGCGAAGGCAGCAAAAAACACGTTGATAAAATCGTCAAGGCAACCCGCAAAGCGGAGGCGGTATATCTCGCGACCGATCTCGATCGCGAGGGAGAAGCCATATCCTGGCACATTTACGAAATCCTGAAGGAAAAAAAGCTGGCGGAGAAAATTCCCTTTTACCGGGTCGAGTTTTCAGAAATAACAAAGCAAGCCATTCTGGAAGCAGTTGCCAACCCACGTGAGCTTTCCATGGATCTTGTCAATGCACAGCAGGCAAGACGTGCACTCGACCACCTGGTCGGATTTACATTGTCACCATTGTTGTGGAAAAAAATAAAACCCGGACTGTCAGCCGGCAGGGTTCAAAGTCCGGCGCTTCGCATGATTGTAGAGCGCGAGCGTGAAATCGAAGCCTTCAATGCCCGGGAATACTGGACGATTGAAGCCGACCTGCAAAAATCCGCACATGCATTTACTGCCAACCTGGTTCGTCTCGACGGTGAAAAGTATCGCCAATTCGACATCCAGGATGAAAAACGTGCGACTGCGGTGCGTAATCAATTACTTGAAGATGCCAATGGCCAACTGAAAGCAGACAGGATTACCCGCAAAGAACGTCAACGTCGGCCTTCTCCGCCATTTATTACTTCAACACTTCAGCAGGATGCTTCACGGAAACTCAGGTTTTCCGCACAAAAAACCATGCGTACGGCACAAACACTGTACGAAGGTGTGGAGATCAATGGAAATACAGAAGGTCTGATCACCTACATGCGTACTGATTCGGTCACTCTTTCCAATGATGCACTCGCGGATATACGTAAACAGATCACCGATCAATTTGGCACGGACTATGTGCCGAAAAACCCGAATTTCTATAAGACCAAATCAAAAAATGCCCAGGAAGCGCATGAGGCTATCCGTCCGACTTCGGCCAGCCTGATACCCGCCAGGATAAAATCCAGTCTGAGCGATGACCAGTTCCGTCTTTATGAGTTGATCTGGAAGCGCACTTTGGCCTCCCAGATGACACCGGCAAAAATGGACACTGTTGCAGTCGAATTTGATTGTGGTGCGAATGCCAGTTTCCGTGCCAACGGTTCTGTTGTCACCTTCCCTGGCTTCCTTGCGGCCTACGAGGTTTCAAAACCTGAAAGTGATATTAAAAAGGAAAGTCGTCTGCCGGATATGAAGGAAGGCGATGTACTCAAGCTGGACGGGATACGCTCCGAACAGCATTTCACCGAGCCACCTCCACGCTTCTCCGAGGCCAGCCTGGTCAAATCCATGGAAGAATATGGCATCGGCAGGCCATCAACCTATGCCAGCATTATGTCCACGCTGGTCAGAAGACATTATGTCGAGCTGGACAAGCGTCGCTTCAAACCCACGGACACCGGCCGGGTAGTCGAACGTTTCCTGGAAGCCCATTTCAACGAATATGTCGATTACGAATTTACCGCCCGCCTGGAAGATGAACTCGACGAGGTCTCACGTGGCGAACTGGACTGGGTTCCATTGATGGAGTCGTTCTGGAAGCCTTTTGAAAAACGGGTAAAGACAAAAGAAGAGACGGTCGACAGAGGCGAGGCAAAAGGTGCACGTGTGCTGGGCGATGACCCCAAAACCGGCAAACCACTCTCTGTTCGCCTTGGCCGCTATGGGCCGCACGCTCAGATTGGCACCCGGGATGATGAGGACAAACCGACTTTTGCAGGTCTCAGACCCGGCCAGAGCCTGGAAACCATTACGCTGGAAGAGGCGCTGGAGTTGTTCAAACTGCCACGTGAACTGGGCCAGACACCGGAAGGTGAGGAAGTGGTCGCCGCAATTGGACGTTTTGGCCCCTATATCCGCTTTGGCAGTCAATTTGTTTCATTGAAGGATGTCGACCCGCATGAAGTCACGCTGGAACATGCACTGAAACTGGTTGCTGAGAAAAAAGAGTTCGAGGCCAACCGCATAATAAAGACCTTTGAAGGCACCGACATCCAGGTTTTGCACGGCCGCTACGGCCCCTATATTACTGACGGCAATAAAAATGCCCGCATGCCAAAAGACCGCGAACCGGAATCCCTGACGCAAGCAGAATGTGAAGAGCTGATTGCAGCGGCACCCGATCGCAAGCGTGGCAGGAAGAAAACCGCCAAGAAGAAAGTTTCAAAAAAGAAAGCGACACGTAAGAAGACGGCTGGTAAGAAAAAAACTTCAAAGAAGAAAACGGCCAAAAAGAAAGCCAGTAAGAAGAAAACGACCAAAAAGAAGTAGCGGGAAAATGATGTTCAACGGTCGTAGAACCACGCTTTGAACCATGGCAAGCTTCACACTGCTTGATACTGCCACTGCGGCCGAGCAATTACGTGCAGGTCAGGTTATCGCCTATCCAACAGAGGCTGTTTTTGGATTGGGTTGCGACCCCAGCAATGAAACCGCCGTTCGCAAACTGTTGGTGCTAAAAGGCAGACACGAATCGGCTGGACTGGTGCTGATTGCCAGCGATTTTTCACAATTGCTGCCGTGGGTTGCGGACGTCCCTGCTTCTTTGACAGACAAAGCAATGCAAACCTGGCCGGGCCCGGTGACCTGGTTATTTCCACGTCCGAAAAATGTACCCAACCACGTGGCGGGTGAGCATGAAACTATCGCCGTACGTATTACAGCACACCAGCCCTGCCGAAATTTGTGTAACGCGTTTGGCTCTGCATTGATCTCAACCAGCGCAAATCACACCGCTCAAACACCTGCCCGAAGCGCGGCAGAAGTGGACAATTACTTTGGCCAATCCATCGGCGGCATACTGGCAGGCCCGTTGGGTGATGGAAGCAAACCTAGCGAAATTCGCGACCTTTTAACTGGCGCCATCATTCGACAAGGCTGATACAGGGACTGATATATATGCCAATTGAACGTGTAAAAGAATATTTGCTCGGGCTTCAGGACAACATTTGCAGTGGCCTGGAGGAACTCGACGGCAGCAGTCGTTTCAAAGAAGACCTGTGGGAACGCGAAGCCGGTGGTGGTGGGCGGACACGGGTTTTGGAACAGGGTGATAAGTTTGAGCAGGCGGGTGTCAATTTCTCACATGTTTTCGGTAACAAGTTACCTCCTTCAGCAACTGCGGCCAGACCGGAACTGGAAGGGCGTGACTTCCAGGCCCTGGGAATTTCACTGGTCATCCATCCGCGTAACCCCTTCGTTCCAACCTCTCATGCCAACGTGCGTTTCTTTATTGCCAACAAACCCGGTGATCAGAAGGGTGAAGATCAATCCATCTGGTGGTTTGGCGGTGGTTATGACCTGACCCCGTATTATCCGAATATGGAAGATGTCATTCACTGGCATCAGACCATCAAGGAAACCTGCGAACCATTTGGAGCCGATGTCTATCCCCGCTACAAGAAGTGGTGTGATGATTATTTTTATCTTAAACACCGCAACGAAACCCGTGGTGTTGGCGGTCTGTTTTTTGATGATCTGAACGAATGGGGGTTTGAGCGTTGCTTTGACTTCATGCAGACCATCGGTAACAGCTACCTGCCGGCCTATCTGCCCATCGTTGAGCGTCGTAAATCAATCGAGTACGGTGAACCGGAGAGGGCATTTCAGCTCTACCGTCGCGGTCGCTATGTTGAATTCAACCTGGTTTATGACCGCGGCACACTTTTTGGTCTGCAGTCCGGTGGCC
>RCNB010002120.1_pt1 | contig 12264 bp, 9 predicted proteins | sample 2041321 | NCBI WGS metagenome assembly RCNB01 (sample SAMN09708232, study PRJNA481090) | Marine sediment metagenome, whole genome shotgun sequencing project. | reverse complement strand
ACGGACTGCCTATTATGAGAGTGGGGTTTTACAGTCAGAAACACCTTATTTAAATGGGCAACCGGGTAGGGGACTTATAGAATACACCCAGGACGGTGAGTTGAGGTCTTATGATGCAAGGATCCAGATCAGGGAAGTTGACAGGATCAGCCTGGATAGGACTTTCACGCTTGTCATCTCTTTGTCTGACCAGAGCCGGAGTGTAAAATTTTACCAGGGGAAGCTCACCAATGGGACTTACTGGAATGATCAACTCGAACCAATTGCCACCGAAAATGGCAAGGCGGAGCTCAGCTTCCTAATATCAAAAGGTACCTTCAAAATGGAAACCCTGAACATTGTAGCCAGGGATAAGTCCAGGCTCAATCATTACCATATCCTGCAGAAGGAATATCACCTGGCAGTGGAAAACAAATTTTAGTCACTCGAAGGACTTCAACTTCAATTTCAGTTCTAAGTTATGAGGGGCATATTTGAGTCCCCTTTCCAGTAATTCCCTGGATCTTTGTACCTGGCCCTGACGGTAATAATAGATGGCAGCCGAGGAGTATGATCTGCCAATAGCCAGTGAATTAAAGGTTATGTCGGGATACCGGTCAAGCATTTCCTCGAAAATAGCCATATAATGTTCACCATTTTTTTCATCCCGCAGCTGGAATGCCTCTCCGAAAAATTCCAGGCAGACATGTAGTTTTATCGATCGATAGATCTCATTATCGACGATCCCGGAATAAGCAGTATCATATAGACTTATCTTTTCCAGGACCATTCCAGGGTTTGCACCGATTGAATATCCACCCAGTGCCCGGGCTAAAAGATCCTGGTTGTTGTCATCATCAGGTTTCAGGGAATAAGCAGTTTCAAATGATATCAGGGCTTTCCAGTATTGTTCTTCGTTAAAATAGAACCTCCCGGTTTCATAATAAAACAGGAAGCTAAATTCCTTCTTTAATGCCTCATCGGCAAGATATTCCTGCATGTAATCAAATATGTATTGCATTCCTTCCAGGTCCTGTTCTTTGACCAGCACTTCGTGAATAATGCTCTGCAGGAAACCGGTAATCCTTTCCCTTTGTACACCAAATCCAATCAGTCTGCTGGCTTTAATCAGGTATCCAAGGTCCCGGGAATTGTGATAATCCATGGCTATAAGAAAACTATTCAGGTGAGCAAGCATTAGATACTGGGTTTTATGGGATGGATACAGTATAAATGCCTTTTCGAACTGGTAGTAAGCATTTGCAGGTTCTGATCTGTTCAGATAATCTATGGCGGAATTCAGATACAGCATCCCGATCATTTCCCGGATCGTTAATCCGTAGTCCGCAAAATAATAACGTTCAAACAGCACATGTGATGTTGTCGAGGAAAAAGCGGCATCATCGATTGTGTTTGATTCCCGGAGAAATTCAACAAAATTGCTACGGGTATCATGCGCAAATGCAAAAAACTGAGAGACAGGGCCCTCTATTTCAATGGTGATCTGCTCCACATTCGGGTAAGCAAGGAGTAAAATGGAGTTCGATACTTCCCGGATCTGGTAGGGAATGTCCAGCTGGTCCAGGATAATGGCATATACCGAAGCGGCTGTGTAGTAATTATATTTTCCGAACCTGAACATATCATTGAAACTGGACTGATGTTCAAAAGAGGTCAGAAGAGCATTGATTACTGATTTTTTCACCTCGTTAATTTTCTTTGCTTTACTCAGCCGGTCAAATTTATTATGCCGGATCTCCTGAATAATATCCATGATCCAATCGTGAAATATTTCGAGCTCATTTTCACGGCTGTTTGCATCTATGGTAATGATCATTTTGAAATAATCAGGATTGCCATCGAAATACTGGCTGAACGATTCCCCTTCGAGAGTAGAGAAATAGAAAAGATCAGATGGCCTGAAAAGGGTGTCAGTACCCTGGATTTGAGCCAGGCTGCCGGTCATTAGCACAAATGATATCAATGCACTTATGATTCCCCGCAAGAACATGCTATAAAGATATAATATTTCCTTACAGTTTGAAGCTGTCCATTTTTTAAGTAAATTTGGTAAGCACTCATCCTAAAAAACTTCAAAATGGATAAAATTACCGTTATTGGCGCTGGAGCCGTAGGGGCGACCTGCGCAAATGTCATTGCACATAAAGATGTTACAAAAGAAGTTATCCTGATCGATGTAAAGCCTGGAGTGGCTGAAGGAAAAGCCCTGGATATCTGGCAGACTTCGGCCATCAATAGTTTTAATACCAGGGTGACAGGCTATACCGATGATTATGAAAAGACCAGAGATTCAGGGATCATAGTAATCACATCGGGACTGCCGAGAAAGCCTGGCATGTCACGGGATGACCTGATCAAGACCAACGCATTGATCGTAAAGGACGTCGCGGACAAGGCTATGAAATATTCACCAGGAGCGATCATTATCATGGTAACCAATCCCCTCGACGTTATGACCTATGCTGCCACCAAAGCGGCCAGGAAAACCGGCAACCCGGTCTTCGGTATGGCAGGCATACTGGATACGGGTCGTTACAGGGCATTTCTGGCCAATGCCCTTAATGTTTCTCCCCTGGATATACAGGCCCTTCTCATGGGCGGACACGGTGACACTATGGTACCTCTGCCACGATATACAACCATCGCCGGAATACCACTTACAGAACTGCTGGGTAGTGAAGAAATTGAAAAAATTGTGGAACGGACCGCCAAAGGTGGTGGAGAAATTGTCAAACTACTGGGCACCTCGGCATGGTATGCCCCGGGTGCTGCTGCAGCACAGATGGTTGAAGCCATTGTAAATGACCAGAAAAGGATCTTCCCGGTTTCCACCATCCTGAATGGTGAATACGGCCTCAAGGATGTATGTCTCGGAGTACCCGTTGTACTGGGCAGAGGCGGCATTGAGAAAATCATTGAAATTAATCTGAATGATGATGAAATGGCCTTGCTAAATACTTCTTCAGGACATGTAAAAGAAGTGATGAAAGCACTTGATGACATGAACCTGTTTTAGCGAATAGCTTCCAATAATCCAGACTAATCCCCCTATCAGCCGAACAGGGGGATTTTTTTATCGAAAAGATTTTATAAAAGGGGTACTTCATACATATATCAGACTGTTCCGGATGTCCTGAAAATTGTATATATTTGCGCGTTCAAATAACCAAACAAGAACCAAATGCAGAATAAAGGAGCCATTAGGGTATTCGCCATTGCCTTGGCTGTTGTATGCGTCTATCAATTGTCTTTTACTTTTGTGACGCGGAAGGTGGAAAGTGATGCCAGGAATATTGCCCAGGGGGATTCCGCCAGAGAAGAATTATATATCGACTCCATCAAAAGCGAAGTAGTATATAATATTCTTCTCCGGAAATATACCTATCGTGAATGCAAGGAGCGGGAGATCAACCTCGGACTTGACCTTAAAGGAGGAATGAACGTGACCCTGGAAGTATCCATGGTGGACATGATCCGCTCCCTTTCAAATTACAATACTGATTCAACTTTCAACCAGGCCATTGCCATGGCACTGGAATACCAGAAAGACAGCCAGGAAGATTTTGTGACCCTGTTTGGCAGGGCCTTCGAGGAAATAGACCCAAACGGTATGCTCGCAGCTATTTTTGCCACCCGCGAATTAAGAGGGCAGATAGATTTTAATTCTAGCAATGCAGATGTCCTGAGGGTTATCCGCGCTGAAACGGAAGGGTCCATGGATAACGCGTTTAATGTGTTGCGTAGCAGGATAGACCGTTTTGGTGTCGTTCAGCCTAATATACAGAGACTGGAAACGCAGGGCAGGATCCTCGTACAGTTACCGGGGGTCAAGGAACCCGAGAGGGTGAGGAAGCTTTTGCAGGGGACAGCCGTGCTGGAATTCTGGGAAACTTATGACAATTCTGAGATCTTTCCATTCCTGCAGCAAGCCAATGAGAGGCTCCGGGAGATACTTGAGGCAGAGGCAGCCCTTAGAGAATCAGCCGCAGATGTAGCAGAAGGATCCGGGGAGCAAACCGAATCATCCCAGGCAGACGAAATGAATCCCCTGCTGGCTGAACTTGAACAAACGGCTGGCACTGAGGGGACCACCGAAAGCACGGAAGCTGATACTGGTGACCAGGAATTAAGCCTGCTTGACCAGATCACAGCCGACAGCCTGATGGGTGATACCACGTCTGCCTTAACCCTTGAACAATTCGTAGCTGAGAATCCCCTGCTCGGCATTCTGCAGCCAAATGTAACACGACAGGGACAATTCGTGCCCGGTGCAGGTATTGGATTTGCCCATACCAAGGATACTGGTAAGGTCAGGGAATACCTGAATATGAACCAGATACGGTCCCTTTTTCCCAGGGATGTCCGTTTCCACTGGGACATGGCCCCTTATGATGAAGCTGAAAATTATTTTGTCCTTTATTCATTAAGAATAACAGGGAGGGATGGAAGACCTCCGCTGGAGGGTGGTGCAGTGACCAACGCAAGTGTTGATTTTGCACAGACTGGCGGGGCACCGACAGTTACCATGGGAATGAACAGTGAAGGAGCCCAGGTCTGGGCCCGCCTGACCAGGGATAATGTGGGCAAGGCCATCGCCATCCTGCTGGATGATTTTGTGGTTTCCGCCCCAACCGTTAACGAAGAGATCCCTAACGGGAGATCAACCATAAGTGGTAACTTTACCTATGCCGATGCAGAAGACCTTTCCAATGTGCTGAAATCGGGTAAATTACCAGCTCCGGCAAGGATCATCCAGGAAGCCATTGTGGGTCCTTCCCTGGGACAGGCAGCCATTAAGTCGGGATTGAATTCCTTCCTGCTGGCCTTCCTGGTAGTATTGCTCTATATGGTATTCTATTACAGCCGGAGGGCGGGATTGGTTGCGGATTTTGCATTAATTGCAAACATGTTCTTCCTGATTGGTGTACTGGCATCTTTGGGTGCCGTACTTACCCTGCCCGGTATTGCCGGTATCGTTCTAACCATCGGTATGTCCGTGGATGCAAATGTGCTTATCTATGACCGGATCCGTGAAGAGATCATTGCGGGAAAAGGCATTAAACTGGCCGTCGCAGACGGGTATAAAAATGCCCGGTCGGCCATTATTGATGCGAACGTTACGACATTGCTCACCGGGATTATCCTTTTGGTCTTTGGGACCGGTCCCATTAAAGGTTTTGCCACAACCCTGGTGATCGGGATCTCTACCTCACTGTTTTCGGCTATTTTCATTACCAGGCTGGTATATGAAAGAATGCTTACTAAAAACCGGAAGATCACGTTTGCCACCAAACTGACTGAAAATGCCTTCAGGAACACCAATATCGAGTTCCTGGGGAACAGAAAGATCTTTTATGTAATATCATCCATAATAGTAATTGCCGGTGTGGTTTCACTGCTTACACGTGGACTGAACCAGGGGATTGACTTTACAGGGGGACGGACCTACGTGGTTAAATTTGAGGAATCAGTCAACACCATGGATGTCCAGAACAGCCTGGAAGGCGTGTTTGGCGAACCTCCACAGGTAATTACTTTCGGATCAGACAACCAGGTGAGGATCTCGACAAAGTATAAGATCGATGAAAATGCAGTGGAAGTTGATGAGGAAGTTGAACAGCTGTTATACGAGGGATTGCAGCCATTTATTGGAGATGATGTGAGTTTTGAGTTCTTTTTAAGCGAATACAGGCAAAGTTCCCAGAAGGTCGGTCCCACAATAGCCGACGATATCAAAGTACAGGCAGTCTGGGCCATCCTGTTCGCCCTGGTTGTGATATTTATCTATATTTTGATAAGGTTCCGGAACTGGCAGTATGGCCTTGGGGCCGTTGCGGCCCTGGTGCATGATGTGCTGATTATCCTGGGGATATTCTCCCTGTTCTATGGGATCATGCCTTTCTCGCTGGAGATAGACCAGGCATTTATTGCGGCAATCCTGACAGTAGTGGGATATTCCATCAACGATACCGTGGTGGTATTTGACCGGATCAGGGAATATGTCGGGCTCTACCGGAAGCGGGAACGTGCAGAGATCCTGAACATGGCTTTGAACAGTACACTGAGCCGTACATTCAGCACCTCGCTAAGTACATTTTTCGTGTTGCTGATGATCTTCCTGTTCGGTGGTGAAGTGATCCGAGGGTTTACATTTGCCCTGCTGATCGGTGTGGTAGTTGGTACCTATTCATCCCTGTTCATTGCTACACCTGTGGTTTATGACACCATACTGAAATCGGAGACAACCAGGGTATTGAAGGGTAAACGAAGATCATAGGTCTTTATCAAAACAAAAGAATCAATGATTTTACTTTTTTAATGATGTTAAATAAGCTGCCTTTTTGTTTTGCGAAGCAAAATATGCAGCAGTGTTTTAGCATCATTAAAAAAGAAAGGTAGATGATTATCGCAATTACAGTATATTTGTATTAGAATTAATGAGATCATGTTCCAGGTAGTATTATTCATAAGTGGTCAGGAGATTTTCATTCTTGCATTGGCTGTGCTCATTCTTTTTGGCTCCAAGAAGATACCGGAGGTGGCCAGGGGACTTGGGAAGGGGATGCGTGAATTCAGAAAGGCCGCGGATGATATCAAGCGTGAACTGAATCAGAGTGCGCCTGACATCAAGAGTGGACTGGAGGATATCGGCAAGGATATCAAGGATAGTACTGAGGAATTGAAAAAAGACTTCACCAAGTTCAAGGATGATCTCGATTAACATCCATTGATCCCTTTTATAACCCTCACATTCGACCAAAAGATCCGATGGTATACCTTCTCCTGTTGATTGGTTTTGCACTGTTGGTTTTCAGCGGAAGGATCCTCATCAGAAGCAGTGTTTCAGTTGCCCGTCGTTTTAAACTATCTCCTTTTGTTATTGGCCTTACGATAGTTGCCATTGGCACATCTGCTCCCGAATTGCTGGTGAGCCTCACAGGAGCCGTCAAGGGACATACAGACCTGGCGGTATATAATGTAATAGGGTCAAATATATCAAACATTCTGCTGGTGCTGGCCGTCACAGCCCTGATCCTTCCCATCCCGGTGAAACCAAAAACGTTCTGGCCGAACTGGTCTGTCATGTTCCTTTTCAGCCTGTTCGTTTTCCTTTTCCTGCTAGACCTCAGGTTCTCGTGGAATGAAGGCTTATTGATATTCATCCTGTTGATCGGCTATGTAATTTATTCTGTTTACCGCTCTGGCAACAGTGAACACCAGATTGAAGAGGATGATCAGAAAGATATGAAGATTGTCCCGGCCCTACTTTTGATTGTAGGGTCATCGGGTGGACTTGCACTGGGGGCTGACCTGCTGGTTGACAACGCAGTTATACTGGCCATGGATTTCGGGATCAGCGAGAGGATTATCTCCATTTCACTCATCTCTGTCGGTACCAGTATACCGGAACTTACTACTTCAGCCATAGCGGCATTGAGGAAACATACTGATATTTCCATCGGCAACATAATCGGTTCCAACATTTTCAACCTTGGTTTTGTCCTGGGCATCACCAGCATGGTTAAACCCCTCGAAGTAAATACCATGATCCTTTCCTTCGATATATACTGGTTATTCGGGATTGCTTTTATCCTTATGGGTATGATGTTTATCCCGCCAAAATTAATTCTCTCCCGTTGGAAAGGATTGGTCATGCTTTCCATCTATTTGATATATTTGTACATTATTCTTCAATAATATATCAGATCGGGGAATGATCCGGACAGAAAATATCAATAAATCCTTTGGAGACCTACAGGTGCTGAAGGGGATTGACATGGAGATCGGCAGCGCGGAGATCATCTCCATTGTTGGTGCCAGCGGGGCAGGGAAGACGACCCTGTTACAGATCATCGGGACCCTGCTTCAAAAGGACAGGGGCAAGGTCTGGATAGATGATGAGGACATTGATTCATTTCGCGAAAAACAACTGGCAAAGTTCAGGAATCTGAAAATAGGTTTTGTCTTCCAGTTTCATCATCTGCTACCGGAATTCAGTGCCTTAGAGAATGTTTGTATACCCGGTTTTATTGCCAGGCATTCTCGCAGGGAAGTGGAATCCAGGGCAAAAGAACTACTGGCTTTCCTGAACCTGCAGGACAGGCTGGAACACAAACCTTCAGAACTCTCTGGAGGAGAACAGCAAAGGGTGGCAGTAGCCAGGGCCCTCATCAATGAACCGTCAGTAATCCTGGCAGATGAACCTTCCGGGAACCTCGACAGCCAGAATAAGAAGGAATTGCATGAAATGTTTTTTGTACTCCGGGAAAAATTCAAACAAACCTTCGTCATCGTGACCCATGACATGGAACTGGCCGGCATGTCTGACCGGAAAATACGTCTTAAAGACGGGCAGATCATTAGCTGAATTCAGGCAATTCCAGACAGGATTTATTAGTAAAAAATATGGACTCTGAACTACTGAGTACTGTGCGGCAGTTTCTTGAGGAAAAAGTGATGATGTATAACCGGAGTGAATTCATCCGGAACGATCCAATCCTGGTGCCTCATCAATTCCAAAGGCAGGAAAACATAGAAATAGCTGCTTTTCTGACAGCCACAATTGCCTGGGGCAGAAGGGATACCATCATCAGGAATGCCTCTGGCCTGATATCAAGAATGGACCATGATCCATATGAATTTATAATGAATCTGAAGAAAGATGACTTGAAAGTTTTCAATGGATTCAGACATCGCACATTTAATGAGCAGGATTGCTATTTTTTTATCTGGTCACTGAACAATATTTACAAAAACAAAGGTGGAATGTACCCCGTTTTCCTGGCTGGTTATAATGAAAACAGGAGTATTAAGCATGCAATCCGTGGATTCAGGGATATTTTTTTCGGTATAAAACACTCCCCGCGATCAGAAAAACACCTGGCAAATCCCTTTGCCGGTTCAGCAGCAAAAAGATTGAATATGTTCCTGAGATGGATGGTGAGAAGAGACACAAATGGAGTGGACTTCGGGATCTGGGACAAGATCAGTCCCGCTGATCTTTATCTGCCACTTGATGTACACACCGGAAATGTAGCCAGAAAGTTGGGATTACTGAACAGGAAGCAAAACGACTGGAAAGCCGTGGAAGAGCTTACCGGGGTGTTGAGAGAATTTGACAATACAGATCCGGTTAAATATGATTTTGCTTTATTTGGACTGGGGATATTTGAAAATTACTGATGCCTAACGATTATTTTCAGTTTAAGCAATTCCTGGTAAAGCAGGGCAGATCAGCTTTCAAGGTTGGGACCGATGGTGTATTGCTGGGGGCATGGGCCAGCGTGGAGAATGCCGGATCCATCCTGGATGTCGGCACCGGGACCGGCCTCATCGCCCTGATGCTGGCTCAACGCACGGCTGCCAGTATCGTGGATACAGGTATCCATATCGTGGCCCTTGAAATCGATAAGGAATCCTGTGAACAGGCTATGGATAATGTCAGGATGTCGCCCTGGAATCAAAGGATCAAGGTGATCAATCGTTCATTCCAGGATTACTGTGAGACTGAACATACAATGTTTGATCTGATTGTCTCCAACCCGCCTTTTTTCAGTGATTCCCGGAAACCAGACAAGCCCGGGAAAGAAATCAGCCGGCATGATACCCTGCTTGGCCTGGGGGAAATGGTATCAGGTGTGGGAAAACTTCTTACACCGGAAGGGAAGTTTTGTGTGATCCTGCCGGTTGAAGAAAGCAACAAACTGCAAAAACTGGCAGGTGAAAACGGATTACACCTGTACAGGATATGCCGGGTCAGTCCCAATACAAATTTACCAGTCAAAAGAAACCTGCTGGAGTTCAGAAGGAAGCCCGTAGAGTCAATAGAAGAATCTGAGATGGCCATCGAAAGAGATAGAAGGCATGATTACACTGATGCCTACAGGGAGTTGACGCAGGACTTCTACCTTGCATTCTGAGCTAAGTTTATCCCGGTCTGAGCGGATTATTCTTCAATGAAACGAATGCCGAATATCTCCAGTTCATCCAGCACAGGTTCATAAATCTCCTCATGTATGGGGATATGAACCCCTGTCAATTTAATATTTCCCTGCAATATCAGTTTTGTGGCAATGGCCACTGGCAGGCCAACGGTGATTGACATGGCGGTATTGACTATATCTTCCCCTTTATAGGCCATGGATGAAACAATACGTTCTTTCCTGCCATCCAGGATGTATTCGAACTGGTGCTGCATGACGATCATATCCCGGTCAGCAGGTTCCAGCTTCAGTTTATCTTCCAGCAGGTGCTGCAGGATCCTGGCAGGGGTCTGGTCCTGTATCCCTGCTTTTCTCCGTTCGAACAATCCGAGCCATGCCAGCTTCTGCATGATGTCACCATTCGGATCTATGTCCAGATACCTGGCCAGCTTCGTCTCTACCGGATCAACGATATTGTATGCCAGGAAGCTGTTGGTGAAATCACGGTATGTCATTTCTCCGGGGAATTCGACCTCGTATGAATCATCCGTGGCACCGAGCTGCACGAGGGCATTCCATGCATCACAAAATCCCACCCTGCGGATGGTGCCGCGAAACATGGTTGACAGATCATGCAACTGGTAATCCTCCTGGTAGGTCAGGGAATCACGGTTGGGGTAGGCCTCAAACTTACCAAGGTCAAGAATTCTGAGGATCTCGTACCGCTGAAATAGCCTGTGGTAGGGAATATATTTGAATTTTCCGTTGTGCAGGAACCTGGCTCCGGCCTGACCGGCCAGGACAACATTCCTCGGGTTCCATGTAAATTTATAGCGCCATGGATTATTATCGTAGGTCGGTGCTACGAGTCCACCGGTATTGGACTCAAATACATCGACCTTCCCGCCCATATTACGGATCCTGTGTATGATGCGCATGGCCGACATATGGTCAATGCCTGGATCAACACCCATTTCATTCAGCAGTAATACCCCCTGTTTCCTGGCCTCAGCATCGAGTCCCCTGATCTCTTCCGATACATAGGAGGCCGTTACAAGTGGTTTTCGGTTTCTTACACAGTTTTCCGCAACCGGGAAATGCATCCTGGCGGGCAGCATGGAAATCACAATATCAGCAGCATCAATTAATTTTACCCTGGCCTGCTCATCAAATACATCAAAAGCCAGTCCCCTGCCATTGGGATGCTTTCCGATCTTTTGCAGGGCAAGGTCCTCATTGATATCACCAAGGGTAACATGCCACTTGTTCTCCTGCGAGAGATCCAGCAAATACTTTATCAGGGTTGAAGAGGAGAGTCCGGCTCCAAGTATGAGAATATGTTGCATCTGGTTCAGGGTTTCCTTCCGGAATTTAAAGTTAATATCCCGGGTGAAAAGGGCCCTTTGATTTCATGAGTTGTAAAACATGAATGGCATGAAAAAGGGGGCCGTCATAAGACAACCCCCTACACAAGGAAACATCCGGCAATGGATCTCTAGCCTCCTGTGTAATATTGATTCTGTATCAGATTCTCCGGATTGGCCTCCATTTCACGTTCCGGTATCGGGAGGATCAGGTTACCTGCATTATAAGGATATTCTCCTATGCTATCATTCCATCGTTTCAGGTCATGAAGCCTGAGTCCCTCCCAGCACAGCTCAAGATATCTCTCCTGGCGTATAGCATCCCTGTCGACACTGGGCAAAGGATTCGTGCTGGCTCTTACCCGGATGGTGTTAATATCCTCCAGGGGTGTGACACCATGACTAGTGCCGGCCTCAAAATTGCCTTCGGCGCGGGTCAGGTACATTTCAGCAAGGCGTACAACCGGGAAATTCCTTCGGCTGTCTCCGTATTTTGCACAGTTGATAAAACCTGAATTGGTCGTCCCAATTCCGATATAATACATATCGGTGACATTGTCAATCTGGGTGACTTCAGGAATGGTTTCTGTCATCAGACCACCCCTGCCATCATTTGGACCATAATTATCCAGAAATGACGAGTGAATTTCTACGTCACCTCTTCCCTGACCAGCCAGTGAAGCATAGTGAGTGGAAAGGCCACCGTTGCTTTCACCGTGGTTACTGGTTTCTGTCTGGCGGATAGCGAAAACATCCTCTGATACGAAGGCTTTGTTGTTAAAAGCTTCCAACGGATCTTCAACGAGTGTATATTCCCCTGACTGTATCACCCTGTCTGCTTTTTGAGCAGCCTCCTCATACCTTCCCTGTTGCAGGTAGATCCTGGAAAGGTATGCACTTGCTGAATAAGTGGAAATGTAACCGTCATTGCCTCCAAATCCAGTCAGATTGGTTTCTGCATCTCCAAGATCTGCGAT
>RCNB010002119.1_pt1 | contig 12269 bp, 7 predicted proteins | sample 2041321 | NCBI WGS metagenome assembly RCNB01 (sample SAMN09708232, study PRJNA481090) | Marine sediment metagenome, whole genome shotgun sequencing project. | reverse complement strand
AAAATAGACCTCTTTAAAAATAAATTCCGCTAACCATTTCTGGAGGTTGGCGGAAGCTCTTGACACGCTGAATAAACTCTGCTAGTATTACATACAGCAAAGAACAGCGAGAGCGCCAACTCTCACTTTGTTAGCCCCCGTAAGGGGGTTTGCGCTTTAAGGGGGCTAATGTATTTAGTTGTTGATATATATTATGTCATACTTCATTAGACCCTTCCTTAAAATTAACACTTTTTCTGCTCTTTTCAATAGGTTAATAGCTTCTAAGCACGGTTACAGGCTGCTTGGTTTGGGACATTTTCTTATTCCAGGGGGATTGGCCCAAAAAATGATGATATTTGTAGTCCTGTGAGTTTCTCCATATCTTGCGCAGCGGGGCCATGCCGCCGTGCTTTTCATAGGGAAGCACGCCTGGCTTATGTGAATGACGACCCCACCAAGGATCATCTCTGCTGAGGATAAGCCTGTCGAGCAATACCGTCCAGCCGTTGATGTCGTTATCTGCAAGCATCTCTAAAAGTTCTTTTTCCCGCCACGGAGATCCGTCAATAACCCAGATCTGCGCAGGGCTTCCGGATAGAGATCTCCAAATACGGCCGTACTTCTCACACCTAGTTGATAACCGCGAATAAGGAATAGATGAACGATCGATCTCGACTAACAAGTTGGACGATGAATATATGTTTTTAGGTTCATAGACGTGCCCATTTTGCCAGATTTTGTACCAAAATGATATATTTATTACTGCGTCCGGTATCACCCAGGCGTATTCCCCGCTGGAAAGGTCCTTATAAGATATCCTCTTGCCGACGATTGCCTCGAGGAAAACATCAGCTCCCCCATGCTCTTGTTGAATGCGCAAGGAATTGTCAACAAGACCAAATGCAAAGCGCTGTACAAGCAGAGTGTGATCCTTGATGAAGGATAAAGGCTTTTCAGAATATGTTGTATCCCCGTCTTTTATTTTCTTTTGGGGCCATGCATGAAAACGGCGCAGACTTTCTCTTTGTACTCCCCAATATTTAGACAGAACCTCTAGTCCTCTCGAGGCTAGCTTTATTCCTGGAGAAGGAGGGGACGCATATTCTATCAACCCTTTTTTCTCCAAGAAAGAAAGCCGCTCTGACACGGTGTTCATTACACTTTCTCTATCGTCCAGGTTGGGAGAACCTGTAGTCGAAGAAGAAAGAAGCAAGGCTATCTCTGCAACAGAAAAAACCGGGTTGTTGCCAACATAATTGAGGATCATGAAATCAGGCCTTCCCAATTCCAAGAAAAGCTTTCCAATATTTTGATCGCGCCGAACATTATCCATCCTTTTCGCGCACGATTTGGATAAAGCCTCTTCAAACGCCTGCAGGCTTAGTGGGAACTGACCCCTCCGCTCTTTCGGATAATGAGAGGTACGCTCAGCAGAAAAAGGCCTGCCCTCATGGGAACAGAAGATGGAGACGCGGCCCCGAGATGACTTTTTTACAGAAAGCAGCTGGACGTTAATCACAGCAGCCCTGTCAAATGAAGTTGTAAGGATCAGATCATTTACATTGTGCGCTAATAAAGGAGGATCTGGATCTATAAAAGGCGCAGCTTCAACGCTAATCTCCCCAAAATCAACCCAAACGCGTATCCAACGTTCTTCTCTCTGACGATAAATTAGCAAGTCCGATCCCCATGGTCCAGGAGCCCCTCCAGTCCACAGAGCATCTTTTCCCAGGGCTTTGATTGTGTGGTTCTTGGCCATCTCGCGGCGCCGAACGCCGGGAAGAGAGCCCAACTTTTCCTGCTTCACTCCCCAGCACTCCCCCACCCCGGGAACACGAACAATGCGGACCTGATTTCTATTTACAAGACCCTCAAAAGCAGGACCAAAAACAGCAAGCAATGTCTGCCGGCATGTCCAGGGGTATTTATATAGAAAATCAAGAAGGAGGTTTTCTTCAGATGAATAACTACCCATCACCGTCCTCCTCATATTCATCAGACATTGCAAGCGGGAATGTGTCTTCTGAAGCAATATCCTCTTTGACAACCTGGTTCAACCTGGTAGCGAGTTTCTCTTGATAACCTAGAAGCAGCTCTTCTTGTAAATACTCCTCTTCGTTGATGTCATCATTTTCCAATAAAGCCGCAATAAATGTCTCTCCCTCAGAGCGGATTTGGCCGATAGACTTATCGGGAGTGTTGGTGGTATAACCTTGAGACGATTTAATTGAAGGAGATGTTGGTTTCCCGCTGCCTTCACTCATCAACTTCCCAAAATGGTCTCTGATGTAAGTCAACGACGCAAGACCGTTTTTAGACGCAGTTTTCACAGGGGTGCTGTAATGAGCACGAGCATCCAGAGCGTCCTGAACCTGGTTGTCATTCACTTGGAAAGGAGGCTTGACCCGCATTGAGAACGGAGGGATTTTCTTCCCGTCATCTCCTACCATAGATGCCCACACATGGTAGGGAGGAAGTTGTGTAAGGGAGGTAGGATCAACGCCTCCATCATCTGTCCGAAACTCTTCCGACGATAATTTTTCAGCATCCTCACCGTTGATCCGGAAAGAAAATAAACTGTGGGATCCTCCCAGGATAATGCCTGGCATGTTGGCCCCTAAGTTTTCCCGGATACTGGCAAGGGACTGGGTGCCGATGACCAAATTGAAGCCATGTTTTCTCATCTGTCCCAAAAGCGTATCCCACTGCACGCCGGCTATCGTCTGCATTTCATCTACCACAAAGGTAATCGGGATCCTTTCTTTGACGCGGTTGGCGACCTGCTGCATGACAATCTTGACAACCGCGTTGATGAAAAGGGCGCCGGTGAAGGCAGCCATATCCTCGCCGATGATCCCAGAACGAGTATTTATGATCAATATCTTGCGGTTTTCGATTACTTCCCAAAGATCAAGATCTGATTTGGGAGCATTGTATAGGCTGTTAGCGGGTTCTTCAGCAAACCGGTCAGACTTGGACAGGACAGGCATGATCACCTGCTGTTTCAAATGACTATTGATATGAGCCAGCTCCCCCTGGTAATACATGTTCAGTACTTCGGTTGCTGCTTCTTCGTCACCGATTTCTTGTTTGATGAATTCTGACCACAACTCATTATCAGCCATCAAGAACGGGGTGATCAAGTTAGGGCCAAACATTTTCCCAGGACCGCGCTTTTTATTGGCCAAAGCCACAGTTAAGATGGTCCGTTTGTAGGGGATCTGCATCCTGGGCCCCCAGTACTTGCCGAACAAAGCCTGGCCGATGTCCATAAAGATCTGGGCTATAGCTTGGGGATCGAGCCCTTTCTGGGTGGGATCCAGGGGATTATAGGTCATGATGTAATCTTTAGCGGCCACATCAAGATAGTAGACCCTGTCTCTCACAACGTCCGGAGAGAGCACGCCCAGAAGCCTTTCGGCCAGGTCACCATGAGGGTCGATAACAATCACTGCCGGCTTTTCAGGATCTTCTTCAGCGCTTATCTTGATGATATGCTCCATCAGGATCGATTTTCCCATGCCTGGTTTGCCTACCATGGTGATGCCTCGCCGTAGAGCTTGTGCGTTGAGACTCACATCGAACTCCCCCCCACCGGGTAAGCGAGCTACGCCAATAGGCGCAAGGCCATTGGTGTCGTCTGGTGATGGAGCTCGATACGCAATCGTGTTCACCGGAAGAGAGTCCAGGCTGGTCCTTTTATCGATCAGTGGTGGGTGCCAGACGCCTGCGATCTCAAGGGGACTGAGCCACACACGAGGTATGTGTTCTTGCTCATAACCCGAACCAGGTACCATGGCTAAATTGAACGGTCTGGAATAATGGAATGCATTGAAAGAGTTACCGCCGCTTATGCTGTACTGGTCAAGCACGGCAGAAAACCTCTGCAGTAAAAGCAAGCTGCGCTTATCATCCGGACTTATAGCAGCAGCTCTCAGGGATACCTTGATCAATTTATGGCTGTCAATCATTTTTTCCCTGACCAGGCGCAGGTCGGTTTGATCCCATTCATCTTCCCGAGAGTGTCCTAGCCATCTGAGAAGGAAAAGAGAACCAATAACCGATACGATCGCAACAAGTGAGGCCAGGATTTTGCTGCCAAAGGTGTATAGGTATAGTGCTGATCCCAAACCCATTAGACCTACAACTACAGAAGCAACTAATCCGTAATTAATATTGTCGGGTTGGTGTATCTGAACAGGAGAACTCACCATGGTGGCGCTTTCATCTACTAAATACCCCCGCTGAGCTTCTACCTTCAGGCGCTTTTGAACCTGGGCTTCCCATTCTGGCGAACCGCCGCCATGAAGGTAGATCTGAAACCATACACCCTCGTTCTCGCCAAGCCCTGAAAAGGCAGATAAAAGGCTCACAACAGGGTCTCTTCCATTGGTGAAAGTCTGCCAGGTTTTGACAGGTAGCCATTCAGGTTTTCGGAGACAAAACGGGAGCTCCACAGCCCTGATGTCGCTCCTGTGGAGCAAAGCAGCAACAGGATCTTCCTCAGTAATACGAACTATCATTTTTGGGTAGACAGATTCGAGGCGGCTGGCTGTAAATTCCAGGACAGACCTGCTTCCTCTGATCAAAAAATACCGGCGGTCACCATGTCCAAATATCTCCAGGCCAATAGGAAGCTGAAAACTTCGGATCAGGTCCGCTACTCCCTCTGCATCAATCACATTCCGGGAAGGGAGCGTGATAATGGCCACGGGGCCCGGGCTATACCGAAGTGGTGATGTCTGTGTAGTCAAGTCATCCTCGGGACCGTTCTGCAGCGCACCTTTCTCAAACTGATCAGTATCTACCAGAGACATCATCTCTCCACAGGCAGGGCATATCATGCCCTGCTGGACGCCTTCCTCCAGTGAGAATATGTTATTACACGGACAAATTAAACGAGTATTATCCATAATTTAGTTTCCGCACGGCCACTCTTTTGTATCTGAGCGATTAAAGAATCCCTCTGGGTCAAGCCATATATAACTCTTTTCACCGGTTTGTTTCTTGATCCCGTAATGAAGATGAGCACCTGAGGAGTTTCCATTATTACCAAGGGTCCCAATCATTTGGCCGCGCGATATCACCTGCCCCTTGCTAACACCAAAACTATTCAGGTGTGCAAAATAGGTCTGGTATCCGTTGTTTTCCACAACGACCAGGTTTCCCCAGTCTCCATTGGCATCTGCGTATACCACCAACCCTGCCATGGTTGCATAGATAGGAGTACCTATCTCCCCAGGAAAATCCACTCCAGTATGATGAGAATACTTAGGGTCCTTAAATTCGCATCCTAGCTTGGCTTTATAATCTAAGGGAATGCCTCTAGGTATTGATGGATCATCAGGGTGTGTGTAATCTTTCCACCCGACACCTACGCCGGCGTTGGTAAAACCATTATCCGAGAACTCACTATCAACTGGCTGTGGCGTGCCCAGCATCCACTCTTCCACTTTGTTTTTGCCATATGGCAACTGCTGCCTGGCGATTTCAACAAACACGGTGAAAATGACGGTGAAGCCAACAATAATGGCCACCGCGCTTAACATACATCCAAATAACAACTTACCGCCTTTGATCATTTCAATACGTAGGACGAGACCAATAATTTTGCATCCTTCACCATCTCGTCTACAATTCCTTTGAATATAGGAGGAAGATTGATCTCTGCAATATCATCAAAAATGGATCTAGCAAAAGATGCTTCTTTCGCTATGTCTTCCAAGTTTTCTGCAGGTTGAATCGGGATCGGGTCCAGCTTAATGAACATCCTCCCTGCCCTAAGCCCAACAGCAGCGACATATGCCCTAAAAGCTTTCCAGACCTTTCCTTCACGAAACCATATCTTTGAAAAAAGATTGAGCAATCTGGCCACATCTTTTACGCCCAACACTTCGTGGTCGGATGCAGGAGCTATATCAGGCGAATGGGACGCGTTTGTCATCACGAATTCCTCCTGAAAACGACGACTCATTAACTTTGTTTGTTTTATTGCGGTCAATAAACTGAAGGAGATCCTTCTTTTTGTAAATAAAGAACTCTTCCACCACGACCACGGCAGACCTATTATTGGGATTGAACCTTCTTGCATTCTGTAAGATCGCATTCACCACATCAAGAATCTGCTGGCCGGTTAGGACCCTGTTTTCCAGTTCGGCAGAGATCTTTTCGCACCAATAGTCAAGCTTCCCAACTTCTGCATCAACAGGCTCTTGCAAATCCAACTCACTGTTATGATGAGTGAAGACAACGCCACCTTTAATTTTGGTTATGGGAGACTGAAAAGGATGAAGGCCTTGATTCCTTAATGCCCTCACAACTGCGTCCTTCTCCCTCTTCCACTGTGATTCAACGTTATCCAGGCGATCATTCTGTTGGGCCAATTCCCCTCCAATCTCATGGTATAACTTTTCCCTGCGCCACCCATATGGGCCTTTGATTATCCTTCCGGCGATGAATTTGCTCTCCAGTATCCAAATTCCAGACGGGCCGATCAGGAGCACATCAGCATCTAGTTTTTTTGCCACCATTGCTCCCCGGACACAGATATAGTCATCGTTCAGCATCATACCCAGTCGCTGTACAAGCCTATCCTCCCCCTCCACCCCATAATTATTGTTGCCGTGTATGGGATTATGTGCCTTTCCCAAATGGGAAACCAGTTCGTCCGAGAGGTTAAACATTTGTGAGAGTATGTCTTTGTCTGAATGCGTTTGTGTCGGAAAATGAACGGGTCTTGGGACCGGTTTAGGGAGTTTTCCTTTCTTAGACGAGATAGAGAAAGATAAAAACAAAATAGCGACCGGGGCACCCAACAGAAACAAAGGCGCATTACAAATTATGCCCAACAAAAATGACTGAGCAAGCTGCCAGTTTATCAATCCAGGAAGCGTGGCTGGAGCCTCCACGGCGCTTAGAGCCAGTAAAGCGGGAATAGCAAATACAAACGTAATGGTTCCGAGGACCATCAGGATCAATAAAACGTTCCGGGTCTTCTGCTGGCGGTTTATCTTCGCTTGTAGCGGCTTGACAACGATAGAATTGTTGTGCTTTTGATTCCATTCCCAGCCCCGGAGCTGCTGTTCGCGCTCGATCTTGTCCTTGTTCTTCAGGACGTGATCCAACTCATCGCCAAACTCTTCGATCAGCTTCTTCTCGAGCTCTGAAGCTTTTTTCAGGCCTTCCTGGACGTCGTAGAATTCCCCCGCTATGATCCGCATTGTCAGCGCTCCTCTATAAAACTCCACTAATGTCTTCTGGTATTAACGTCCTGACGATCTTGGTGCCCTGCGGCAGTTTTAAGACCAGCTTACCGGTCGGGAGCTCCACCAATAGATTCCTGATAAGATCTGACAGACGAAGGAGTCTCTGAAGCTCGCCTGCAGCATACTCTGTCTGGGACATAAGGGCTGTAATACCAACAACCTTCAAGATCCTCTGACCCACCTGGGAATGCAGGAACTCATCCACTTCCTGGGTCGCCATCCAAAGCACGCCGTTTCTTTTTCGATATCGTCTTGCCATGTTTTCGATCGCGTCCCCGCCGCCAGGGGCTCTAAGCAGAGCCCAGACCTCATCGAGGAACACATCTGTTACATGGTTTGGGTCTTCTCTGTGCCTGCGAACTGTTTCTGACCAGATGATGCTCATTACCTGCCAGAGATAAGCGCTCAGCCGGACTTCGGCAGAAGACGAAGAGTTCACATCACTCAGGCCAAACACTACGAGACGCTCATCAACAATGTCCAGGGTAGACTGGGAGCCAAAAAATTGAGAGTAAACGCCTGTTGCATATGGCTTTAGGCCAGCTCCCAATGAGCGCCCTACCTCTCCCATGTGTTCCAAGATATCTGTGATGTCGCGCAGTACAGGAGAATTGATCCGAGACCAGCTATCGGGTTCCTGGCTGCCAGCGCGTCCCTTTACAGCCTCTTCATAAGCCTCAGATAAAAGATTCCATTCCTCACCGTGGGTGATCTGTCTTTGTAAAACCGTAGAAGCAAAAACAACCAGCTGCTCAATGCCGGCAACCAAGGGCTCCTCTTCACCAGGATGAACATCCAGCACGTTGAGACGATCACTGTTTCCGGTTCCTATGGTGACATAGCGGCCTCCGTATGCCTTTACAAATTCGCGCATCTCCCCCTCAAGATCAATAGCAAAGACAGTGTTTCCTTTCATCAGGCCGATCAACATGTTTGAGCGCAGCCAAACACTCTTTCCTGCACCAGTCTTGCCGATGGACAAGATAGTAGGAGACCGGTCTTTTGATGCTCCAAGTGGGTCGTAGAAAAGCGGAGTACCACTGTTGATGTCAAACCCCATGTAGCGCCCATTTTCTTCAAACAGGCGACCTTTTGGATGCCAGAAGAATGACTGAAGCGACCCGGGGGTCATATTGCGCTTCCTCTGCTGGAATGCCATATGAGTAAGGGGCATGATGGTTTTCCAAGTAGGTAGCTGGTTATGGGTGGTAGCAAAAAATTTGACACCCAGAGTGGTAAGTATGTTTTCAAGCATTCGGGACCTGTTTCCGAGCTCTTCGGGATCCGCAGCGGCTACCATTACATAGAACCGGATCGTGATCGGGTTCTCAAGGCCCATCTCCATCATGGCTCGGGTTTTCTCTACTTCTCCAACTTCCTGGTCCTTGCTGTAATTAGAAATAATGCCTTTGGATTGCCTGAGATGAGACAGCCCTTTCAATGAGGTTTCCTTGCTGCGCAGTTTTCCAGCAACTTGAGCAGGATCCTCAATTTCGATGAAAAGCGACCCAAAAAATCCTCCAGGCAGGCTTTCCAGCTGGCGCAGGTGGATAATGGACCCGGGGTTATAGTCAATAATCGAGTACCCCCTCAAATAGACTCCGTCTATATATAGGAGCTCTGGCTCTTCCCGGACGTTGTCAGGAGCAAGGGTTTCAATGACTTGCGCGGGGGCTAGGTCTGGCGAAAAAGCCTGGTAATCAGGGTAAGAATAGGCCTTCCCCCCCTTCCCTTGCTCCAGAATATTCTGGAGTGCTGTTTCAGCGCTTGTTTCGTGCGCTCCCGCGGTGGCTGGATGAAGCACTCTCCAGACAGCTTGAGCCATTTCTGGGCCGGAAAGAGGAATCAGATCCAAACCTTGGTTGATAAAAGCTTGCTGCAGCAGGCCACCTTGCTCAGCAAAATGCTCCCGTGCTTTTACTGCGCCCATTTCTAACGCAGCTCCGTTTGTTCCGCTGGTCCGCCCCAGGCCAAAGAGCCCCCTGCTCTGCTGAATAAAAGGTACATAGGATATTGAAAGGATCATTCGTGAACTGATCGGAGTTAAGCTTCCAAACCAGTTGGTGATCAATGCCATATAAGATCTGGCCGCGTGCTCGATACTCCCGTTGTTGAGGTAGCCCGCGCCAAACTGGTCACTCTCCGGCTGGCCGGCCCAATATTGCTGTAACTGATAAAAGTGTTCCAGATCCGGGGAGGGATCGATAGGTGCAGGAATAACAGATAGCTGAAATTTTATCCTTGGTGGAAGGCTGGCTAGGATATTTGCAAACTTCTGTTGAAAGGCGCCGCTGTTATCTCTCTCCATATTAGTAGGAATAGGGGGAAGTTCATACATCCTGACGAAAGCCCCATTTTTCGTTATTACCATGTCGGGCAGTACCCTGGAGATGGGGACTAGTCCCAAAGTATCTCCAGATGGGGCTTCAAAAGAACTCGTCCCTTGTGCCCTGCCCTTCTGTTGATGGTTTCTACTAAACACTCTATTCATAATAAATCCCTAAAATCCTGAAATGCTCGCCAAGAATGTCTTCAAACCGCCTAACCAAACCCATGTCAATATGCCGGCAACAAGAGCCAAACCAAGAACGTTCAATATACCCCCTATCGTGAGGGGCATAGACCGGATCTTGAACCAATCTTTGGACGCCGGCAGGACCCCATAGTCAGGCAGCTGATCAACCGTCCAGCCGGCAGGATCCGAAATAACAGCTTCATGAAGGTCAGGAGTTGAAAACAGATCCCCTTCCTCTGGCCCGGGAACATAATCTCTTTGATAAACCTTTGGCCTTCTACGGAACCGCAGCATGTCTTTGAAAATGTCTTCGAATTTCCGACCACTTCCTGGCTCCCTGGCAATGGCCAGCCAGTATCCAAACCCAGCAGCGAGAGTGCCGACAGCAATTTTTACTGGCCACCCCGCTGGTATCGCGACGCCGGCAATAATGCCCAGAACCAACCCGCTTCCCACAATGAGGATCTCCCTCATACCAACGCCAACCAAGGATACAACACTGCTGTTATCAAGATCGAAATAAGGGGGGACCTGGTGGTCTGTCATTTGTTTTGTCCTAAAGTATCATTGATCCAGTTAGTCAGGTTTCCGTTCTGGGCGGCGGTTTGCATGATATCGTCATATGAGCTTGCGCCCGACAGGCGCCTGGAGGCTACAGCAAGAGAGGTGCGTCTAATGAGATCCGGTGTGCCTTTTAATTCCTTGCCTTCAGCCAACAGGTGGCGCTGTTCTGCTTGCACGATCCGGTGGCCTACTGCGATGTCGCGGTTATGCCATTGTGGACTATTGGGAAAACTACCGCTGACATCATTGGCTTTGAATTTGCTTTTACCGCCAAGAACAAAAGTACCACCTTCGGCACGGAAATATTCCTGTGATGCCAATCCAATATTAGATCTCCCGGCATGAATGTATCCAGTTTCACGATAGTAATCTTCCCTTGATCCACCTGCGTTCTTGGCAGTTTGGACGGCAGCTTCAGCTGTATTGACTCCAATATTGGCCTCACCTTCGTATTCCTCGTATTCTCGGCCGCCAAAAGCCATGCGCTGCTTTTCTGTTGCGAATTGATCGGTGATATCGCTGAGTCCCTTATCGAAGCCTGGAATCCTTTTCCCCGCGAGATCGACAGGAGGGGAATTATATGGGAGCTTTGGAGAAGATTGGGCATTGCGAATTTTTTGGTCCTTGATCGCGCTTCCTTCCCGCAGACCTTGACCTGCGGACCTAAGGATGGGATTTCTAGAAGCACTAAGTGTGCTTCCGATCGTAGAGGCCAATCCGCCTGTTTTGGTGATCGTGTTTGTGTTGGAAAGGTTGCCAGTGCTTACACCAAGGACCCCTCCCCCTCCAGAACCATCGTCCCCCATAGTGGATCCGGCGACTTGACCTCCCCCGATTACTGTCCCAGCAACACCCCCAATTCCTCCACCAACCGCCAGCCCAGCAACCTTTGCGCCCATTGCCCCAATATCTTTCATCGCGCCACCAATTTTATTTGCCACTTCCATAGCAGCCCCGAATACCATTTTCCCCAAGGTTCCGTTGATGGCGATTAATATACTGGTTATGCCAATCACTATCACTATCTGAAATAGCGATGCTAGAGGACCAGTTGTCACGTTCCCAGCTGTATTTAGAAATTTGACACCTACTCCAAGAGCAAGAACATTAATCGGCAACAGCAGCAGGAACACCAAGAATGCCTTGAACCATAACCCCCGCAACCATCCAAGCGGCCTTACCGACCCCAAGATGATCATCACGGGCGCTAATGCTATTGCAATGATGATCACAACCTCGCGAGCAAGGAAAGAGATCAATACAGATCCAATAAAAACCAGCACGAATAAGAACATAAAGATGCTCATGATCATGGTTAGGATGGGCGAGTCCATGCTGGCGTTTAAGGACTTTAGTACAAAGCCATCAAAAACACTTCTCTTTATTTCAATATCGAGGGAGTCCGCGATAGCCACCGATAAGGTTTTTACCAGGCTGATCGATTGCTCCATCAGCCAGTAAGACGCCAACGCAAGCGCAATAGAAACAAAAAACTCAGCGATTGCTTCATACGTGTTGGCGTATCCAGTGACCGAATATAGCCCGTCTTTCATAGAAGCCCAAATTGTCAATGCGGCTGTAAGAGGAAGCAGGGCAAAAGCCACTTTTCGAAGCTGGGTCCAGGAATCAAGACGCGTTTCTTTGAGTGTCTCTACGTCAAAGACGATATTCGAGACTGCTTCACCCATTTTATAAAAGTCAGAAGTTGGGTTTGTCAATTGGCTGAGAGCCTCTGAAAAAATGGAGTCCAAGGCAGAGACGATAGCAGCTTTCAAGGTTGCCGTTGGAAAAAACACCTTGATAATATTTGTGAAGACATTGGTGCTTTTCTTTTCATCTGAAGAATCTCCGACGCTGCCTGTATTACCATTACCACCCTCGTTACCTCCATCCTCAGGAGGTTCGGGGTGTGGGACAGGATCCGCGGGTGGTTCATATGGCCC
>RCNB010002116.1_pt1 | contig 12272 bp, 11 predicted proteins | sample 2041321 | NCBI WGS metagenome assembly RCNB01 (sample SAMN09708232, study PRJNA481090) | Marine sediment metagenome, whole genome shotgun sequencing project. | reverse complement strand
AAAAAGAATTAAAAAGTGAAGTAGATACAGTTAGTTATGCTTTGGGGTTGAATATGTCAACTCAATTAAAATTAAATTTTGATGATATAGATAAAGCATTATTTATACAAGGTTTTCAAAATGGAGTTGATTCTACCGATGTGTTATTAAAGGACGTTGATTTGAATACTTTGTTAAGTGGTTTTTTTCAAAAAAGACAATTAGCGCAGCAGCAAAAAGCACAAGAAGAAGCGTCTAAAAAAGCTGAAATTGAGTTTGCTGTAGTAAAGAAAGCCGGCGAAGACTTCTTAGCGGAAAATAAATCAAAGGATGGTGTAGCAACGACGGCCAGTGGTTTGCAATATATCATTATGAAAGAGGGTACAGGTGAAAAGCCTGTAGCAAGTTCTAACGTAAAACTTCATTATCATGGTACTTCTTTGGATGGTAAAGTATTTGATAGTTCAGTAGATAAAGGAAAACCTATTGTAATGGGTGCAAGTCAGTTTGTAAAAGGTTTTTCAGAAGGCTTATTATTAATGAATGTAGGATCTAAATATAAATTTTTCATTCAGCAAGATTTGGCTTATGGTGCTAACCCTAGACCAGGAGGGCCAATTAAGCCATTTGAATCATTAATTTTTGAAGTCGAATTATTGGAGATCACGAAATAATTTTCAATATATAAAAACAAAAAAGAGAGGCTCCGGCCTCTCTTTTTATTTAGAATTGTCTAAAGCATGAATAAAATGACTCAAATAATTGAAATACCATTTATGATGACTTCATCAATTAAATTACTGCCAAAAGCATAGGGTAAGAATCCGTACGATGGAATTTCTTTGGTGATAATTAAATTTGCTTTTTTTCCTTTAGTGATACTACCGTGTGTCTGAGCCAAGTTCATAGCATAAGCGCCATTGATGGTAGCTGCATTGATAGCTTCTTCGGGTGTCATTTTCATTTTGATACAAGCAGTGCTCAGTACAAAGTTCATATTACCACTCGGTGTTGAACCTGGATTATAATCGGTTGCGAGGGCAAGCGGTAAACCAGCATCTATTAGTTTTCTTGCCGGAGTATAAGGAATTCCTAAAAAATATGAACAGGAGGGCAGTGCTACAGGCATCGTTTCTGAATCTTTCAATATGTGTATATCATCTTCAGTCATGACCTCTAAATGATCAACCGATAAAGCATGTTGTCTAACCCCTAATTGAACACCACCAATACTTGTAAATTGATTTACATGAATTTTAGGAATCAAACCGTGCTTTTTTGCCGCAGTTAATATCGTATCAGTTTGTGCAATAGTAAAGTAATTTGTTTCACAAAAAACATCAATAAATTCAGCTAATTTTTTATGTGCTACTTCTGGAATCATTTTATTGATAAGCAACTGTATATATGATTCTTTATCATTTTTAAATTCGTCTGGAAATGCATGTGCACCCAAAAATGTAGCTTTAATTGAAACAGGATAATTAGCTACTAATTTTTTTATAACTCGTAGCATCTTTAACTCAGCCTCGAGTGTTAGTCCATAGCCAGATTTTATCTCTACAGCTCCTGTTCCTAGTGCCATTATTTCTTCAAGACGCTCCGCTGACTGCTTATAAATATCGACTTCTGAAGTCGCTTGTAGTTTTTTTGCGGAATTTAAAATTCCACCTCCTTTTGCTGCTATTTCTTCATACGAAAACCCTTTTATTCGGTCAATAAATTCATCTTCTCTATTCCCTGCATATACAATATGTGTATGACTATCGCACCAAGCTGGTAAAACCATTTTACCAGTAGCATCAATGGTTTTATCGGTAGTTATCCCGTCAAGGCCATCCATCAGTCCAAAATCGATAATCAGTTCATTTTCAATCAGTAAATAGGCATTTTTTAAGGTAGGTAATTGCTGCATATCGCTGCCAGAAACTTTAGTAATATTCGTTTCACGAACCTGAATTAACTCTTTGATATTTTTAATGAGTATTCGCATTTATAAGGTATATTCGAAGTAAATATAATTTAAATATGTCACAATTAAACGAGAATGAATGTCATCCTTATTATAAGGTTTATATTGACCAAGTATTTAGCAATGGTAAAACGATTGTGGAGAATTTAGAAGATACCGTCACTACTTTTTTGAGTACACTCTCTGAAATACCAGTAAATAAGCATGAGTATCGATATGCTAATGACAAATGGAGTATTAAAGAATTAATTCAGCACCTAATAGATAGTGAACGCGTTTTTAGCTATAGAGCATTGCGCTTTGCGCGTAATGATAGTACAGAATTAAGTGGCTTTGAACAAGACGACTATGTGGCAGTTTATGAAGCCAACTCTCGAGACTTTCATGAATTACTAGAAGAGCTCGAAATGACGCGAAGATCAACTGTATTATTATTTAAGAGTTTTGGAGAAAAGGAACTCTTGAGGATAGGCACTGCAAGCGATAATCAGATGTCAGTGAGAGCGTTAGGATACGTCATTGCAGGTCATTTAGTGCATCATTATCAAGTGATTAATGAGCGCTATTTATAATAATTAACTGCTGTTTTGCGTTATCTTGTTAAAATCAATTTCGCTAAACATGGAAAAATACATTGACCCTGCAAAGTTAGAACCGAAAAAGAAAAAAAGAAAAAAGAAATTTTCGCATTTCAAAACGGATAAATATTCAATTTCTAAACTCGAAGAATATAAAAACTATTTGGACTATTTAGAAGCCGTTAGAAATCAAGGAAATTTAGGATTGAAATAGTTTTGTTATATTTGAGTAAATATAAAATTATGCTAAGAAATTTCCTTTTAATTTGTTTCCTAGTGATATTTTTTCCTGCGGGCGCGCAACAAGATAACGTGGTTTCTGACTCGAAAAAGGCTCCGTTGAGTATCTATACAGAAGGCACTCCTATGAATATATCTGATTTTTATGGAGATTTACCCTCGAACTATTTGTCGTTAACTGAGTTTAAATTTCGAATAGTTGATCAAGAAAATATTGAAAGGAATCAATTTACGATTGATTTTAGAAATATAGGCCGTAGTGGTTCTGTTTATGATTATCAAACTTACCGGAAAGCTGAATTGAATAAATACTTTAGCGTTATTCCGGATATATGTGTCATAAATAGATTTAATCAAGATTTAAGGTCGCTGAGTCACTAGAAAACTACTAATACGCTATTTTGTCTTCTTTTGCCGACCATTTTTGGAAAGGCTCTAAGGCAATATCACGTGCGCATTGCTCAAATGGAATACTGCGTTTTTCATAAGGCAGTGGTATTTCTTTGTAGATGAATTCATCGTCAAAACCAATATCGGCTGCATCTTGTTGGCTACTTCCATAATACACTTTCTTAGGTCTCGCCCAATAAATAGCACCCAAACACATTGGACACGGCTCACATGAGGTATAAATAATACAGTCCTCTAATTGAAAATCATTGAGCGTTTTACAGGCGTCGCGAATTGCAGTAATTTCTGCATGTGCCGTTGGATCATTGGTAGAAGTTACTTTATTATTACCCCTACCAATAATTTTACCGTTTTTAACAACTATACAACCAAAAGGACCACCTTCACCATTATTCATTCCTTTGATGGCAACCTTCACAGCTTCTTTCATAAAATATGCATCTCGCTTGGGCGTCTCTTCATTGTGTTGCTGAGCCTTAGCAGCTTCATCTAAGAATTTTTTATTGAAAGCGTTGCACATATTTTTTGGGTTTATTTCTGAGGTTTTATGGTTAACCATGGTACTGATAGTCAAAATTTATCAGATACCTAACTGCTATTTTCTATTTAAGACCTCCAATCATGTCTTCTGGTTTTACCCATTCATCGTATTGTTGGCTTGTAACATAACCAAGCCGAACGGCTTCTTCTTTTAAAGTAGTACCGTTTTGATGTGCCGTATTGGCAATTTCAGCGGCTTTATAATACCCAATTTTTGTATTTAAAGCGGTTACAAGCATTAAAGAATTATTTAATAACTCATTAATTACTTTCGTATTAGGTTGAATACCAGCAGCACAATTATCAGTAAAAGAAACACAGGCATCACCGAGTAATCTGGCAGACTGTAATAAATTAGCAGCCATCATCGGTTTGAAGACATTTAATTCATAGTGTCCTTGGGTACCACCAACAGTGATGGCAACGTCATTGCCCATAACTTGCGCACAAACCATGGTGAGTGCTTCAGCTTGTGTAGGATTCACTTTACCTGGCATAATAGAAGAACCTGGTTCATTCGCTGGAATAATCAATTCACCAATACCAGAACGAGGCCCTGAAGCCATCATTCGGATATCGTTGGCTATTTTATTTAGTGATACTGCAAGTTGTTTTAAAGCTCCGTGTGATTCTACAATAGCATCATGTGCAGCTAAGGCTTCAAATTTATTTTCGGCTGTGATAAAAGGCAAACCCGTAAATTTGGCAATATAGTCTGCAACTAAAACATCATAACCAGCAGGTGTATTTAACCCAGTGCCAACGGCAGTGCCGCCTAATGCTAGTTCAGAAAGATGGGCTAAAGTATTTTTTACCGCTTTAATTCCATGATTTAGTTGAGATACATAACCAGAAAATTCTTGCCCTACCGTTAAGGGTGTAGCGTCCATTAAATGTGTACGGCCAATTTTAACTACATTTTTAAAATCCTGTGATTTTTTTTGTAACGTATCTCTTAATTTTTCAACTCCAGGAATGGTCGTTTCTACAATCATCTTATAGCATGCAATATGCATACCTGTAGGAAATGTATCGTTAGAAGACTGTGATTTATTAACATCATCGTTTGGCTGAATTGTTTTTTCACCTTCACCAATAGTATAACCAGCTATTTCATGTGCACGATTTGCAACCACCTCATTTACATTCATATTACTCTGTGTACCAGAGCCTGTTTGCCAAATGACTAATGGAAACTGATCATCATGTTTTTCAGCCAGTATTTCATCACAAACACTTGCAATCAAATCACGTTTGTCTTCAGATAAAACACCTAGTTCACAATTTGTATAGGCAGCAGCCTTCTTTAAATAGGCAAAACCATAAACAATCTCTAATGGCATAGAGGCAGGCATTCCAATCTTAAAATTATTACGAGAACGTTCTGTTTGAGCGCCCCAATATTTATCGGCAGGGACCTCGACGTTACCCATGGTATCTTTTTCTATTCTATATTTCATGTTGGAGTGATTTTGTACGACTCAAAGTTACAAAATAGCTATTTCAGATTAACTGATTTTAATCAACAATTTGAAAAATTGCTAAAGCATATAAAGCAAATCGCAGGAAACGAAATAAACCAAAGCTTAAAACACCCTTCAACGGATACTTTATCATACCAGCGGTCATACATGTAATAGAGAATGGAATTGGTAGAAGAGCCCCAGTAACAATTAAAAAACCGCCCCATTTTTTGGTATTCTTCAAATGTTTAGACATTTTATTTTCTAAGTAACTCTTTAGAGCATTAATACGTAATGCTGTCTTTCCAATAAAAAAGGAGATGATACCTCCAATATAAGACAGACTTGCTAGCAGCGCTAAGAATGCAACGGGATGCGTTGTTTTTTTAGCCCATGCAATGAATATTTCTGGAGGAATTAATCCTAAAAAAGATTCTGATAAGAAAAAGATCACTAAAATATACTCGGTAGCAAATATTTCTGTTATTCTTTGAAGCCCATGATTGATATTATAGACATACGCATTAAATAAAAAAATAACGAGGATAATCAGTAATAAAGGAACAATCGCTTTTTTAAGACTTTTACCTACAAAACCATAAAAACCAGTATATGAATAATACTGATGTAGTAGTTTTAATTTTGACTTTTTTTGTGTTTTAGCGCCCTTTCTCATTACTTATTTTCGACCTACAAATGTATAACTCTATTTTTTATGTGTTATTTTATTTTTGACAAATTTATTTTAAGTGCCAAATTCTTCGCCACCTCCATCATCATTACCTCTTCTTTGTTGTTCACGTTTTTTCTTTTGATTGAATCGATATGTGAATGATAGATTAAAACTACGTTCTCTCCACTGAAACTCGCTTGTTCCATTAAATGTAGAAGTTGTTGTTTCTGAAATTCGTTTTCTACTATTTAAAACATCATTAATATTGAAAGCTAAGGAAGCTTTCTCTTTAAAGATATCTTTACTAAAGGCCAAATTAGCTGAAAAAATACCTTTATTGATGTTTTGTGCATTTTCAGACGGCCCGCGATAGTTTAAGGTTGTTTGCCAGTCAAAATTACCTGGCAATGTGACTTTATTGTTTAATCTCATAAACCAGCTGGTATTTTCTGCATCGAAATTTTCATCTTCAAAGTCTCCTTTCGTAATAGATCTGAAGAGATTAAAGTTACCATTGACTCTCCATTTTCTAGTTGGGCTGTACGTTAATGTTAAATCAAGACCGTATCGATCATTCGTAGCTAAATTAACAGGAGTTCTTCGTATTACAGGTACCAGCTCACCATTTAAATCAACTACTTCACCTGTATCTTGGGTTATAAAACTAAAAGCATCTGTGGCATGCTGAAAATATACTGAAGTATTTATAGTTAATTTTCCTAATCTATTTAAGTAGCCAAAATCGATTCCATCAGAAATGCTGGGGTCTAAATCTGGATTTCCTTGAAATAAACTCGTGGCAGAAGAACGCGATGGAAAAGGATTTATAAAGCGCGAACGCGGTCTGCGAATTCTGCGATTGTAACCTAATGTAAAACTTTGGTCATCATTTACTTCAAAGCCTAAATTTATCGTAGGAAAGAAATTGGCATAATTCTTTACTTGTTTATCATTCGTTGTAATTTGATCGATAGTAATACGAGTGCTTTCCATTCTTAAACCCATTAAAACCGAAATTTTATTGATTTTCGTACCGTATTGAGCATAGAGTGCATTGATATACTCATTAAATAATAAGCGATTACTTAAATCAGTATTTATTTCAAATTCTCCTGATACTTTCTGTTCTACAATATAATCTGTATCAAGCCTATTGAAATTACCTCTATACCCAAATTCAATTTGCGTTTTTTCGCTTAAAGGGAGTACATAATCAGATTGTAATAAAATACGTTCTTGACTTTCGTCAGTGTTCACTTTTTCAATTTCTTCCCCATCTTGCGTGATTAATGAGCTTTCATTTTCATTGTTATTTTCGAATTGAAAGGCGAGCGTTAGTTTATGACCATCTTTTTCGAAATTTTTATCATAGTTAAGGCCGTATTGAATGGTCTTGTCATCTTCTAATTCTGGATCAAATCGTACACTGGTAATTTCATCACCATCTACATTTCTTTGAAAAATATTATTAGTTGTATTTCGTTGATTATCACTTTCTTGGAATAAAACTGAAGCGGTTATTGATGAGGTTTCATTCACATACCATTCAATACCCACATTGCTGGTCAGCCCTTGTCTAATTCTATCAAACTCTCTTTCTTCTTGTAAGAAGAGTCCTGAATCATAGTTTGTCGCCGTAAAAGAATTACCAGGACCTTCTCTATAATTATAACCAGAAGTTGTAAAGAAATTGAAATCACCTGTTCTATAATTTACATTTCCAGAAATACCCGCTGAATATGGATATCCTATGTTCGTGGTAATTGCTCCGTTAAGACCTTGTAATTTACTACGGCGTAGAATTATGTTTAAAATACCTGCAGTTCCTTCTGCATCATACCTTGCTGATGGCGAGGTAATAACCTCTACCTTTTCAATTGCATCAGCGGGTAATTGACGCAAGGCATCCGTCGAGCTTAAGCCAACTAACCCTGAAGGTTTACCATTAATTAGTATTTGAACATTATCGTTTCCTCGCAAAGCAACGTTACCTTCAACATCAACAGAAACTGATGGTACATTATCGAGTACATCACTTACAGTACCACCACGCACAGTTAAATCTTTACCTACATTGTATATTTTTTTATCTAAGCGTATTTCTACGGTCGTTTTTTCTGCTATAATAACTACCTCTTCTAAGTTTTGACTGTCGACCGTTAGCGAAATAGTGCCGAGATCTAGATTGTTATTAATTTCTTTATTCGCTATTTTATATGTTTTAAAAGATAAAAATTCAAATGAAATGTCATAGGAACCTTTATTTATTTCGATCTTGAACTTTCCTTGAGCATCTGTTAACCCCCCCGTAACTTGTGTTCCATTTTTTGGCGATAAAACCACTGTCGCATATTCTAGAGGCTGTTTAGAATTTTTATCAATAACGGTACCCGATACACGTACGGTTGGCATAGCAGTATCGGATCTTTGCCCGTAGGAAGCAAAAAACAGGAGTAGAAAAAAGGAAAGAGATATTTTAACTTTCACCATAAGCTATTCAGTGTACCATTGATTTGTTTAATCAATTTTGAAAAAAAATTAACAATGCCGCAAAGGTATGTATCCATCGTTGTGCATATTTCATGCAAATAGTTAAATAAGCGTTAAAAAAAATGTAGAAAAAAAAGTAATAAAATATTGACTAAATAAAAAATATGTTTATTTTTGCTATATATATATAACGGAAGAAATCGTCACATGGAAATTACACAATTTTTTGGTTTTTTAATCTTTTTATCAGTACTTACAATGGGATTTTGGTTAATGATTTTTTTACTAACTTTCGTTATTCCTTACTGGGTTTTAGGTTCAGCTTTTGAAGAATGGAAATTAAAACGAGCCGCAAAGAAAAATAAGAAATAACATTTACAGTTATAAAAAAAGAAAGTCATTTGACTTTCTTTTTTACTTTAGAACTTTTTATCTTGCTTATCTTCTAAATCATCCTTATTGATATCTTTACTTCTGTCATTTTTACTATTACCTTTTTGGTTAAAGCGGTAAATGAATGAGAGTTTATATTGATTTTGATAAAACCACTCGTAGTTGGTACGTGTATTTGCTTCAAACGATTCATAAAAAAATCGCTTAGAGCTAAAAATATCTATAGCCTTGAACGTTAAGGATGCCTTTTTCTGAAAAAGGTCTTTGCTTATTGTTGCACTAGAAAAGTTAATGGCTTTTAATTTTGCGGCACCATAATCAACTGGAGATCGATAAACATATGAAAGATTTATTTTAAAACCCTCAGGGAGTGATATTAATGCATTACTCTCCGTGTACCACACTGTATTGTTATTATTGTAAATAGGGTCAATGGCATTCGTTATTTCTTGCCGATATGAGCTCAAATAACCATTTAAACGAAGTCCTTTAAACGGGGAATAGTATAGATCCAGATCTAAGCCTATAATCTTGTTGTCACCGCTATTTAAAAAGGTTCTGCTGAATATTTGATCTCCATTATTAGCCACCTGTCCTGAGTTTTCAATAATGGATAAAAATTGGTCTTTTTTATAATTCAAAAAAACCGCAGAAGTTAACGTTATCTTTTCAAAACTTTTATCAAATACGAGTTCAGCATAGTTCGTATAGTATGGATTTAAATTTGTATTACCAATTGTTTGAAAACGCTCATCGGCATAAGAAATAAATGGATTCAATTGCGGCACATCTGGCCGATCGATCGATCGATTATAGTTAAGTGAAATAAAACTATCATCGTTTATTTCATAGGCCAATGTTAGAGAAGGAAATAGATCTGTATAGTTTTTGGTAACAGAATTCGAGCTTTGCAAAGAAGTGGTTACATTACTTATCTCACTTCGAAGTCCTAAAGAATAAGAAAAACGCCCTAGTTCAGCATTATATACCCCATAAAATGCATGTACATCTTCATCGTACTCAAAGCCATCATCTAAATTATTGATTGTTGTAAAATCATTCAATGCATCATCAAATTGTTCTACTGCAAAAATGTTCTCATATGTTCTAAAAGTACCTTTATAACCTAACTCTAAGTTCTTGTTTTTAGAAAAGGGTAGGGTATAATCTAATTGGGTTGAAATGTTGTTCAATTCCTGATCTTTCATAGATCGTTGTAAAATGTTAACGGTACTCGCAGTATAAGTTTCTAAAATAGCTTCTTTTGCATCACCTATAGTACCATCATATTTAAATTGAATACTTAGTTTTTGTCCTAGCGTATCGAGGTCACTAACATAGCCTAAGTTAGCTTCATACTTTAGAATATCATCACTATTATCTGTATTTCTATCAAAATTATTTTCTTCGATTTGAAACACATTATTTTTATTATTCTGATTGATTAAAAAGGAGGCCGATAACGTATTCTTGTCATTCAAATAATAATCACTTCCAAAATTGAATAACACCGTATTTCGAAACCTATCTTCATTGATATCTTGAAATAAGCCGAGCAAGGGCTGGTCTAAATTACTTTCTTTAATTCTATTTTCATTTATATAGCTGATAGTAGAATATAAGTTTAATTTTTTGGTAGTTTTATTTAAAAAAGTTGAAAGCCCATGATAATCAGGAATTCCAGTATGAAGCGTAATTGAACCACTAAAACCAGTATCTTTTCTTTTCTTAGTAACGATGTTTAAAATGGCTCCCCCGCCTTCTGCGCTATATTTTGCTGAGCGTGTAATTATTTCTACTTTATCAATACTATTTGAAGGTATTGCTTTTAAAAAATCTGTATTATTAGCAAGACTGAATTGTGGCTTACCATCAATCAATATAGTTGCTTGACTACCTCTTATATTAATATTTCCTTCTGCATCTACCCGCACAGATGGAGTATTACTTAAAACATCCAATCCGTTTCCACCTCTATTAGCAATATCGGCTGAAGCATTGTAAATTTTCTTATTAAGTTCAAATTCGAGTAGTTTTTTTTCAGCGTTGACCTGTACTTCATTTAAAACAATATCTGATTTTAAACTGATGATGCCTAAATCTAAATTTTTTGCGATAAGTCTACGTTTAAATGTGTACGTATCATAAGACAGAAAATCAACTTGTATATTATAAACACCAGCGTCGATTTTCATTGTGAAGAGTCCGTTTTTATCTGATGTCGTACCGGTAATTTTATCTTGGCCAGCACGGAGAAATGAAACAGTAGCAAACTCTAAAGGGCGTTTTGTCTTTGCGTCGATTACAGTACCAGATATTATGATTGTATCATCCAAAGAAATTACTTGCCCACAAATAAATTGAGTACAAAAGAAGATTGTAAGAAAGATGATAATTCTTTTCAAGTTAATGATTTTGTGTTGGCGAAATTACTGTTTAAAGTTCAAAAATAATATAGTGGTTTATGGGTATTTTACTACCTAAAAACCACTAGTTTGCTATAAGATTTCTTTTATTTTTTCAGGAGACCTCCCAATCACGGCTTTATTATTTTTAACGATTATAGGTCGTTCTATGAGTTTGGGGTATTCCAGCATTGCATTTATAATTTCGACATCTGAAAGTGCTTTTCCTTTAAAATTTTCTTTCCATATCACTTCATTTTTGCGTATTAATCCTATCGGTTTAAGTTCAAGCATACGCAGTATTTCTATCAGTTCTTTTTTTGAAGGTGGATTTTCTAAGTAGTTGACGATTTCAAAAGATTGATTTGATGCTTCTAAAATAGCCAAACTTTCACGGCTCTTTCTGCAACGATTATTATGATATATCTTCATATAGACATTTTTTAAAGGTTAAATATAATGAAGCTCATACAATTTATAACTTTAGAGATTGGTTATCTTTGTGCACTTAAATTTTATAATGGTCATTACTGATACACATACACATTTATATTCAGAACAATTTAATGAAGATAGAGCGTTGGTTATGCAAAAAGCCATTGCTTTGGGAGTTTCTCGATTTTTTATTCCGGCTATAGACTCTTCATATACGGAATCAATGTTGCAATTAGAAGAAAAATATCCTGAGTACGTTTATTTAATGATGGGTTTGCATCCTACAAGTGTGAAAGAGAATTATTTAGAAGAACTTGCTCATGTTGAGGTATGGTTAGGTAAACGAAAATTTTATGGTGTTGGTGAAATTGGTATTGATTTATACTGGGATAGAAGTTTTTTAAAGCAACAACAAGAAGCATTTAAAATGCAGATTCAATGGGCGAAAAAATATCAGTTGCCTATTGTAATTCATTGTCGTGATGCTTTTGATGAAATTTTTGAAGTTCTTGAAGATGTCAAAGATGATAAGTTATATGGTATTTTCCATTGTTTTACGGGTACCTTAGAGCAAGCGCACAGAGCAATTTCTTTTAATATGAAGCTTGGTATTGGGGGAGTGGTGACTTTTAAGAATGGAGGAATAGATCGTTTTTTAAGCGAAATTGATCTCAAAAACATTGTTTTAGAAAC
>RCNB010002115.1_pt1 | contig 12273 bp, 9 predicted proteins | sample 2041321 | NCBI WGS metagenome assembly RCNB01 (sample SAMN09708232, study PRJNA481090) | Marine sediment metagenome, whole genome shotgun sequencing project. | reverse complement strand
TGGACCGGCGTTGTTCTGAGTCGAGTGTTTCAGAGATTAAAAACCCCATCAACACCATCAAAATACCATATATACTGAGAAACCAGAAAATACTTCGCCAGCCGAATTGATCATGCAACCAGCCTCCCAGAATCGGTGCGATTGCCGGTGATATCGCAAACAACAACATCACCTGTGACATGGCCTTATGTGCTGATTCGGCATCATGGGCATCACGGATCATGGCCCGGCCTGCGATAAGACCTCCACTGGCCGCGAGGCCCTGCAAGATACGCAGGAATATGAAGCTCTCAGCGCTGCCTGCCAAAGCACAGGCGATGGATCCAAGGGTATACAAGGCCATGCTGAGAATGATGACAATACGACGTCCGTACCGGTCGGCCAGCGGGCCCCAGAAAAGGGTGGAAATACCGAAAGCCAGCAGGTAAACACCGAGGCTGTGGGAAAGCACTGCCCGACTGACGCCAAACTCCATTTCAATGGTTGGAAATGAAGGTAAGTAGGCGTCAATGCTGAATGGTCCAATCATCGCCAATAGTGCAGCGACAATGGTCAGGTGCCGGGTACCTGGTTTTGTCAAACTAATACCTCTTGAGTGATACGCTGTGCGTCAGGATCTTGATCACGGTTCAAACCTGCTTGGAGGGTGAAACGACGATTGGTTCAATACGGTCACCCACCACAATATTCCTGGCTTCACCACGGGTGAGCGTCGCATATTGACCAAAGGCCGGTGCTTTCACTTTCGCAGGTATGGGGTTGATGGTTTGAAGGGTCTTGAATGGTTGCCCGTGCGGGTCTTTCTCAGCGGTTTCCTGGTCCATGGTCGTGATAATACAGCGCTCACACGGGGCGCGGAGTCTGAATTCATAATTGCCTGCACCTAATCCCGCAAGCTTATGTTCTGCGAAGGGCTCAAGCCCCTGTACGACAATATTTGGTCGGAAACGATTCATTGGCACTGCTTGAAACGAATTGGATTTGAGTACTGAATTGAGTTGATCGAGTGACGCTTGATTGGCTACCATGAAGGGTGCCGCATCAGCAAAATCGGTGGTGGTTTCCTTACCCATGATTTCCGGCTTGTTCTGAGGACGGACAAATTCAGGATTCATTCTCACCAGTCGCAAGGGCTCATTGCTGTCCAATACCCGTGTTAGCCAATTTGAAATCTGCTCACCCTGGTCTACAGCCTGGCACTTAACACGCCATACGCAGGTTTCGATGTGTTCACCAATAAAAAGATCAAATGGGACTGTTATGGAGCCATGGCCCTGCATGGTTAATTCAACGCCTTCTTCACGAAGGTTGGTATTCACCAGAGCTATGCGTGGGATATCCCGTTGGGTGACAAAACTGCCGCTTTCTCTCACAACCATCCAGTGCCGGTCGTAAAGCAGGCCCTTGCTTGTCAATGGCGCGTTTTCGACAGCAATTCCTTTCATGGACTTGACCGGGTATATGTACAGACCGGTGACTTTCGAAATACTCATATCAGTGTTTTGACCCCGTTACCTGGCGGTGTGTTGTTTCAGATGTGCTCTCACATCAAAGTATATCTTTAAAGCGATCACGATAAGTAGTACCAGTACCGGGCCACCCAAAACCATTGACAATCCACCACCGAAGATCAAAACAAACTGCATGAAGATGATACGGGAGTAGGGTTCTGACATCTGGTCATTTACTGTTCGTCCGAGGTACTCCTGCCGGCCAAGAAAGTTCTGATAAAAGGAGAATGCATGGCTGATAAACAAGGCGACCAGGGCAGGCCACAACACGACAAAGAGTTGTGCGACCTCAGCCAGGTCGCCACTTGAAGCGCCACCATTTTGAGGTTGTTTTATAAACAGCGTATAGATAAACAGAAAGTGGATGGCCATAAATCCACCGAAATGACCAACAAAGAACGGTCCGGCCAACAGTGCCCCCCAGCGGCCTATGACAGCAATCTTGCAGACATTGAAAAAACCGATCACTGCGCTTTCAGCCCAGTAGAGCACCAACACGTCGGCCAGGTTCCAACCCAGAAAAACGCTGCCGGCAAGCGGGACCATGTTGGCGATAATCAGGACCAGCGTCGAGGGTGATGTCAGTGACATTGGGATTCCGGAAACTGCAGACCCGGTTCGTGGTGTTATATGGGATACCGGTTCTTCTTTCTCCCATTCTGTGCTGATTTCATCGGGCAGGGCATCACCACGACGTATTTTTGCACCGGTTGCCATTTGTAACTGGTTTCTCAGCTCTATTACTTCATCACCACTGACAGAAGAACCAACCGCAACGGTATTCGCTCCATAGTCAAAAACCATATGGGTGCCGCGCCATGCGCTGCCAGACTTTTTGGGAGGGCGGTTAAAACGCAGATTGCGCATTTTTGAGACATCGTAGCTGGCTGTCACACCCACATATGGCAAACCGAAAAAAATCTCAACAGTGCCGCGGTTGGCCTTCAGAACTTCCCTGCCAAACAGCATCAATAAGAGAATTCCGGTTATCAACAACGGTGCGATCATCCAGCCCAGTAGCCAGGCGCTCATAAACAGTGCGGCTATCAGGTCAAATAACGAGTCGAAGCGACCCCATTCGGTCAGCGCCTGGTTGAAGGTTGTAACTGCAGGAAATAAAAAAACGGCATCAAAGGCAGCAAGTACGACAATGGCCACCCATGAACGTTTGAACGGGAAAACCCTGCGAAAACGGTCGTTGTCACCGGGTCGGTCAATTCCGGGTTTAAAGCCTGGTTTAAGTCCTTTTCTTATCATAGTCCAATATTATGGCTATACTCTTAACCTTATACGACCAATTAACAGGAAAACAAAATGTCACGAATTCTTATTTCAACCATTCTACTCGCTCTTTTCGTTTCTGGTGTGGCCCTTGCTGATTCCGACCCGATTCTAGAGCGTCAGCAACTAATGGAAGACACCCGGGATGCGGCAAAAGTGATCGGCGGTATGCTTAAACAGAAGCAGCCATTCGATGCCGAGGCCGCCATGCAAGCCTTCAAGGTCTGGAAGAATACCGCTACTGAAGCCGGTGATCTGTTTCCAGATGGATCTGGAACCGGTCATGATACAGAGGCAAAGGTTACGATTTGGACTGACCGTGATGGTTTTAACGAAAAAATGGCAGACTTCAGTACATCGGTGGACGCGGCAATCGCGGCCAAACCGGGTAGCGTTGAAGCCCTGAATGCAGCAGCAGGTCCGGTATTCAAAACCTGTAAGGGCTGTCATGAGGGATATCGCGTAGAGAAATAGCAGCGGATCCATCGTGGACTACAAGCCATGAAACGTTTGCTAATTAGCCTGGGTCTGATCGCGTTGGCGATGATGCTGGCGTTACTGTTAACCCGGCCGACCAGTTTGCCGGCAGGTACTTTGCCCCAGCACAACGTTGATGTTGCCAATGGCGAACGTTTGTTCCACGCAGGCGGTTGTGCTTCCTGCCATTCATCCACCAAAGATCATTCTGAGCCCGCCATCCTGGGTGGCGGGCTTGAAATGGACACACCCTTTGGTATTTTCCGGGTACCCAATATTTCACCGCATCCTTCCAATGGAATCGGTTCCTGGACAATGCTCGACTTTGTCAGTGCCATGCAACTGGGGGTGTCACCCGATGGCCGTCACTATTATCCCGCGTTTCCCTACACTTCCTATAGTCGTTTGCGAATCGAAGATTTGATGGATCTTAAGAGCTACCTCGATACCTTGGCTGTAGCGCAGGACAAGTCCGGGGATCATGATCTCAAATTTCCCTTTAACATACGTTCAGGTCTGGGTTTGTGGAAGCTTGTCAATCTCGATCCGGCATTTGTTGTACCTGTGCCGATGGATGACGGGCAATTGGTACGTGGGCGTTACCTGGTTGAAGGTCCGGGACACTGTGGCGAATGTCATACGCCTCGCAACTGGACGGGTGGACTCGACAACAAGCGCTGGCTGAGGGGTGCGCCAAACCCCGATGGTGAGGGCAAGGTGCCCGACATCAGACCCGTTGAAAAGGGTTTGGGTGACTGGTCGCAAAGCGATATCGCCTACTACCTTGAATCTGGTTTTACACCTGATTTTGATACGGTTGGTGGCTCAATGGTTAAAGTCCAGGAAAATATGGTCCATTTGCCCGCCGAGGACCGCGCAGCCATTGCTGCCTATTTGAAAAACCTGCCTTTGCTGGAGTGATTGAGAACTGCCAGGGAGTCCTGGCAGTTCTTTTCAACATTTTTTAGTTCTTACTCTGATTCTGTGTTCATTTTTTCCAGGAAATCTTCAAGCACAACTCCAAGATCGGGATAACCGATCTCCTGCAAGTCGTAATATACCCTGGTGCTTGGCTTGGTGATGTTGATTATCCGGTTGAGATCGATCGGTGTACCAATAATGACGGAATCACATTCTGTATTATTAATCGTATCCTCAAGGTCCTGGGTTTGCTGCTCCCCATAACCCATTGCCGGCAGAAGGCTACCGATCTGCGGATATATCTCAAAAGTCTCAGACAATTTGCCGACGGTATAGGGCCGTGGGTCAACACATTCAGCCGCGCCAAACTTCATGGCAGCAACGGTACCGGCACCGAGGGTCATCTGACCGTGGGTCAGTGTCGGGCCATCTTCAACGACCAGTACTTTTTTCCCTCTGATTAATGAAGGGTCATCTACCGTGATCGGTGAGGCGGCATCAATGACGACGGCTGCGGGGTTTACTTTTGCGATATTCTGCCTGACTTGTTGTATGCCTTCCGGTCCTGCGGTATCTATCTTGTTGATGATAACCACGTCGGCCAGTCTCAGGGTTACTTCACCCGGGTAATAGTTCAATTCATGACCTGGCCGGTGTGGATCTACTATGGTAATGTTGAGGTCGGGTTTGTAGAACGGAAAATCGTTGTTGCCACCGTCCCAAAGAATGATGTCGCAGCCATCGGGATCGTTCTCAGCTGCCCTCAGAATAGCTTCATAGTCGACACCTGCGTATATGACATTGCCCCGCACGACATGAGGCTCATACTCTTCCATCTCTTCGATGGTGCAGTCATGTTTTGCAAGATCTTCGACCTTGGCAAAGCGTTGCACTTTTTGTGCAACCAGGTCGCCGTAGGGCATCGGATGACGAATGGCGACGACCTTCAGACCCTTCTCCATCAGGTATTCAATGATTTTCCTGGAAGTCTGGCTCTTTCCACATCCTGTTCGTACCGCACCCACTGCGATGACAGGTTTGCATGATTCCACCATGGTATCGTCGGGTCCCAGCAGCATGAAGTTGGCGCCGGAGGCATTGACAAGCGCACTCACACTCATCACTTTCTGATAGGTGACATCACTGTATGAGAATACACAATCGTCTACGTCGAGTTCCTTGATCAACCGTGTCAGGTCTTCTTCCGCAAAAATCGGTATGCCGTTGGGGTAGAGATCCCCGGCTAATTCGGCAGGATATTTTCTGCCGTCAATATCCGGGATTTGAGCTGCTGTGAAAGCAACCACGTTGTAACTGCCATTTCCACGAAAATATGTGTTGAAGTTATGAAAATCTCTCCCGGCAGCGCCGAGAATAATGACATTCTTTTTCATGATAATCCTCGTTTTTTATTGTTAGGTTCAAGTACCTAAAAATTGGCGTAAAAGTATCATATTTATGGGTTTTTGTTTATCTGAATCTGGGTTTTTACCAGACTATCAGAGGTTTGCATGATCCTAATCAATTCAAAGTCCGAGAGTCTAATCCAATGCTTCAATATTTGCGTCAGAATTGACCTGTATCACTTCATACATTCGTCTTTCCGTATATCTTTTACAGCAACTTATTTGAAGCAACATATTTAATCCATTGATATGCGGAGAGCAAGCATGACAGAGCAGAATACAGCACAAAAATACGTTTACCTTTTTGGAGAAATTAAAGAAGTCTTGAGCCACCTTGATGGCGATTGGGAGGCGCTGAGAGGACTACTCGGAGGCAAAGGTGCAAATCTGTTTGATGCCACAAGTCTTGATATTCCTGTACCACCCGGTTTCACGGTGACCACCGAAGGATGCAACGATTATCTTGCTGCAGACGAGAATTTTCCAGCCGGGCTATGGGATCAGGCACTCACAGCCATCACCGGTCTGGAGGAGTTGACGGGAAAGAAATTTGGCGACGCTAAAAATCCACTACTGGTCTCCTGCCGTTCCGGCGCAAAATTTTCAATGCCGGGTATGATGGATACCATCCTCAATATCGGTATGAATGATGAGATAGCGGCAAGCCTTGCCGCGCAGACCTCTCAGCCACGGTTTGCCTATGACCTGTACCGCCGATTGGTACAGATGTTTGGTAGTGTGGTGATGGGTGTGCCTGATGAAGTTTTTGAGGCTGTGTTGACTGCGCAAAGACGTGAATCCAATGTAGAAAGCGATTCGGACCTCGAAGCGGATGCATGGAAAGCGGTCACAATCAAATTCAGGGAAATTATCCGTACTTATACCGGAAGGGAATTTCCCACCGATCCCTATGAGCAGCTACAACAGGCCACCGAGGCCGTATTCAAATCCTGGAATGGAAAACGCGCCAACGATTACAGAAACGCTGCCAATATAGCCCACGACCTGGGTACAGCAGTCAACATTCAGACCATGGTCTTTGGCAATACCGGTGACGATTCAGCCACCGGCGTATTTATGTCACGCAACGCGACCACCGGTGAATCCCAGCTTGAAGGTGATTACCTGATCAATGCACAGGGTGAAGACGTAGTGGCCGGAACCAGGACGACGCTTCCTATCCGGCAACTGGGTGATGATATGCCGGAGCAGTTCGCTGAGCTGGAACAGATTGCCCATCGTCTTGAAAAACACCATCGCAATATGCAGGACATGGAATTTACCATTGAGCGGGGCAAACTCTGGCTTCTTCAGACACGTGACGGAAAACGTACGGCACAGGCCGAAGTACGTATCGCCGTGGACATGGTGGATGAAGGTCTGATTACTATTCAGGAGGCAGTGTCCCGTGTGAAAACCGATCAGGTTGATTTCTTCCTGCATCCCCAGCTCGATGCTGAAGCGCTCAAAGGCGTAGAGCCCATCGCCAAGGGTCTGAATGTATCACCGGGTGCTGCGGTTGGTATCATCGCTTTTGAGCCGGGACTTGCCGAGCGCTGGGCGAAGGAGGATGGCAGGAACGTCATTCTTGTAAGACCTGAAACCAGGCCGGACGATGTACATGGTATGTTGGCGGCAAAGGGCGTGGTTACCTGCAAGGGTGGACGCACCTCCCATGCGGCCCTGGTCGCACGCCAGTTTGGTAAACCTGCCGTGGTGGGTGTCAACGATATGGTAATCGACCTGGACAATCACCAGATGACGGTGGGTGAAGACCTGGTCATCAAGGAAGGTGAATATCTGTCCATTGATGGCAATACGGGTCTGATCTTCAATGCAAAACTCCCCACCCAGATTCCGGATTTCAATGACCCGTATCTCATCAAGATACTCTCATGGGCTGATGAAATTCGCAAAATTGGTGTGCGCGCAAATTCAGACTATCCTGAAGATGCGGAGCGGGCGAGACTGTACGGGGCCAAGGGTATTGGTCTGTGCCGCACTGAGCACATGTTTTTCCAGGAAGACCGTCTGCCCATCATGCAAAAGGTTATCGTTGCCAGCACCCTTCTTGAACGCAATGAAGCTATTGCTAAACTCATGCCTATGCAACGTTATGATTTTGAAGGACTGTTTCGTGCCATGGACGGCTATCCAGTCATTATTCGATTGTTGGACCCACCTCTGCACGAGTTCCTGCCTTCGGCCAGCGAGCTGATGATAGATCTGACGGATCTCAAGTTACGTTTACAGCACCTGTCCAATCTCAAGGATGTAGACCGTGCATTGGAGGAGATCGAGGCTAAACGCGCAGTGTTACAGCGTGTTGAGATGTTGCATGAGGAGAATCCGATGCTGGGTACCAGGGGTGTACGTTTGGGTATCACCATCCCCGGTCTTTACACGATGCAGGTTCAGGCGATATTTGAAGCCGCCTGCCGCTGTGTTGACGATGGTGTCGACGTCATTCCCGAGGTGATGATCCCCCTGGTTTCACATGAAAATGAGTTCAATATCATGCGGGAAACACTGGAAGTCGTTGCCCGGGAAGTCATGGAAGAGCACGGTCTCGATATACCGTACGTGATCGGTACCATGATTGAGATTCCACGTGCGGCGTTGACTGCCGGTGATATCGCCAAAACTGCCGAGTTCTTCTCTTTTGGCACCAACGACCTCACTCAAACAACCTACGGGATTTCCCGCGATGACGCCGAGTCTGGCTTCCTGGTCGAATATCTGCGGACCGGTATACTCGAGGACAACCCGTTTGCCAGTATCGACCCGGAAGGTGTGGGACGTCTGATGGAACTTGCTGTCAAGGAAGGGCGTGCCTCACGTGGTGACCTGGAAATCGGCGTCTGTGGTGAACACGGTGGCGATCCAAAGAGTATTCACCTGTGCCATAAGCTGGGTATTGACTATGTTTCCTGCTCCCCGTTCCGGGTGCCCATTGCACGTCTGGCGGCAGCCCATGCGGCACTGAATGACTTATGAATGGTGTCTGCAGTCTGACATAATGAGGAGATGAGCAAACCTGAAAACTCACTTGTATATGAATATGATTTTTGTCCGGATGTCGGTGAAGCCATCGACATCCTCCCCGGCTTGAAATGGCTGCGCTTACCGCTACCATTCATGCTGGGGCATATCAATGTCTGGTTACTGAAAGACGGAGAAGGCTGGGCGATAGTCGATACGGGTATTTTCAGTAGTGAAACGCGGAAGGTCTGGGAGAGTATATTTACCGGGTGTATGAACAATGCACCGGTATCTCAAGTACTTGTAACCCATTTGCACCCCGATCATGTGGGTTGTGCAGGTTGGCTATGCAGGCGTTACGAGGTTGAACTGCATATGACACGTGATGAGTATCTCCTGTGCCGAATCCTGGTAGCGGATACCGGTTTGCCGGCCCCTCATGAAGGCCGGCGTTTTTACCAGGGTGCCGGTTTTTCCGAAGATAACATGTTTCGTTATATCGAGATGTTTGGTTCATTCGGCAAGGTAGTCTGTGAACTGCCCCGATCCTATCATCGACTGCATGAAAATCGAACGGTCAACATTGGTCAGCAAGAGTGGCAGGTCATGACGGGCCACGGTCATTCACCTGAGCACGCCTGCCTGTACAACCCGCAGATGAATGTATTGATCTCCGGTGACCAGGTGCTGCCCACCATTTCACCCAACGTAAGCGTTTATCCCACCGAGCCTTCTGCCAATCCCTTATCTGGATGGTTTGATTCGCTTCACAGGTTCAAAAGTGAACTGCCTGACAATGTGTTGGTTCTGCCGGCACACGGCAAGCCCTTTCGGGGGGTCAAAGGTCGTCTGGACGAATTGATTGAGGAGCATGAGGTTGGTTTGGACAAGCTGCGTGATTTTTGTCGAGAGCCCAAACGCGCCGTGGATGTCTTTCCTGCATTGTTCAAAAGTAAAATCACAGGCAGCAACCTGCTGATGGCGACTGGCGAGGCCATCGCGCATTTGAACTACCTACTTTATGAAGGTGAAGTCAGTATCAATACTGATGAAGATGGAACCCGTTGGTATCAAAGCAGACTTTAGTTCTTCGGCAATCGGTTATATTCATACGGGGTGCATACCCACCCTTTGCCTCGGCATACAGCAGATTTCACCGACGCAGTAAAACGTGTACCAACATACTGGCAAGGCTGGTCGCAACGGCTATCAGCAATAAGCCTGTAAGCTGGGCAAGCAATTGAACCTGAGCAAAAATAGCCACCACACCGACAACAACTGAAACCAGCTGTAGCACAAAGCCTATTTTGATTCTTCGCTGTGAAAGCAGACTTCGCATCGAAGGTACGGGCTCAAATCCAAGCAGTGGCGAGAAACGATGAAACCAGACCAGGAACGGTACGATACGGCTCAACATTCCGTGCATGATCATACCGGCCCATCCCCAGATGGCGAGCCATCCAAACAAAACCTGCCAACGTGGATCGGGTAGTAACAACGCCGCCACCGCAACAGGGATCATCAAAAGCGCAGTACCAAGACCTGCTTTCCAGAATAACAATGAAGCATCGCTGCGTTTGCGTTTGCGACGGGTAATGTCACGCAGGATCAGGGCAGGGTGCAGAAACCAGATGACCAATGCTGCCGGCAGTGCACCTACACCCAGCCATTGGCCCGGTGACAAGTAGCTGTTGGTTTCAGCAACCAGGGCAACCAGGATCACTGGCAAAATCAGTCCCGCCAACAACAAGCCAAAAAACCAGCGCATGATAGTCTTGCTGACGTTTGCGGCGAGGTAGAACATCGGTATGACCTGCCAGGATACTGCCATGATCAAGCCGCCGACCCAACCAAGCAGGGCGACCGTCAGGTGGTACTGCACCAGGAGCATTCGCTGTTCCGAAAAAATACCGTCCGCGAATCCGCGCGCCATCCATAAACCTGTCACCGTGACGGCCAGGAGACTCAGTGCCGCCAGTCGCATTCCCCGGACAGTATCATTCCTGGTTGCACTGCGCAGGAGCGCCCAGCCTAGTGGTAGCAAAAATGCCAGTATTGCGATCGTAAAACAGACAATCGCTACAGACATTGCGATCGTTGAGCCGCCCAGCAACCGCCAGACAAAGCCCGCCAGACCAGCCAACAGGAAAGCGTGAACAATGTGCGCGATGCGTGTTAGTGGCACTGGCGTACCGGCAACGACCGGGGTCATTTGGTACAGCGCACCAACCATGCCCATCGCAAGTACACCAAGCGTACCGGCATGTGTCAGGGCCAGGGCCTGTGGCATCCAGGGGCTGATCAGGGCAGCAGTGCCAGTAGTAATCAGGATATAACCGGCCAATAGCACACCAACTGGAATGGTCAGAAAGAAACTGGCCGGGATGGACAACTGCGGTGCCTGGTCCAGGCTCAGACCACCGGTTTTCAAGCTGTCCTCCGGATTAGCAGCAGGGCACTGCCATCAGGCTCTTCAAATACCTGCCATCTAAGTCCACGCATCTCAAGGTGAGGAAATAGCGGTTCCGGGACATGGGGCAGATGCGCCAGGAATTGGTCATCCGCTGCCATGTTTGTGCAGGCCAGCAGTATTTTCTCCATGGGCTCCGGTGCTTCAAGGTCACGTAAATCGATGACTTCGGGTACATCTGCTTTTTGCGCACCTAAATATTCTGACAGTGATTTGTTCATTTCCTTTTCATACCATCAGAAGATCAGCCAACTCATGAATAATACCCAGCCAATGATGAGTATCGGACCCAGCAAACCAATCAGAATACCACCGGGGCGCAAGTCACGAGTTTCGATCTCACCGGTGCTGTAGGCAATGGCATTAGGTGGGGTGGAAACGGGCAGTAACAGGGCACAGGAGGCACTGAGACCGAGAATCAGGCACATCTCCAGTTCCCGCCCAGGTAACAACGCAACTGCCACGGGGATCACGACTGAAACGGTTGCGGTATTACTCATAACATTCGAGAGCATAACTGTGATCAGTGCCAATGCCCCAAATACCACAACATCGGAACCCAGACCGGTCAGAAAACCCAGTCCTGATGCCATACGTTCCGCAAGGCCGGAATCCACCACGGCCGAACCCAATGACAGGCCACCGGCAACCAGCATCAGCGTGTCCCAGGGCAGGCCACGTACATGTACGGCTCCCATGACCTGGGTCATCGTCAGACCAACAATTGGAACCAACGAGATGGCAACTATATGTATGCCATGCAAGGGTGTGGTCATCCACAAACCAACTGTTGCAACCGACAGGATGGTAACGATGATTCGATCACGTCTCTCAGGTAGAGCAGGTTCCTCCATGGAGCTCAAATCCAGCTTGATCTCCATCAACTTTGCCGGATAACGTTTGAGCAGGAAGTACCAGGCTGTTACAACCAGTACCAGCGAGACCGGGACACCCAGTACCATCCATTCTATGAAGTTGATGGGAGCCCCGGATTCGGCGGCCGCACCCGCAGCAATTGCATTGGGTGCGCTGCCGATAATCGTACCCATTCCACCAACGGATGCTGCCACCGGGATGGCAATCAGCAAGGCCTTTCCAAATGGCTCCTGGCTGCCCATTTGACGTACCAGGGGTACAACTGCACCGATCATCAGCACGGCAGTCGAGGTATTTGAGATGAACATGGAAGCAATGGCGCTGACCAGCATGACAGCCAGCAATACAC
>RCNB010004619.1_pt1 | contig 12274 bp, 14 predicted proteins | sample 2041321 | NCBI WGS metagenome assembly RCNB01 (sample SAMN09708232, study PRJNA481090) | Marine sediment metagenome, whole genome shotgun sequencing project. | reverse complement strand
TTCATCCCTCCAGAAAGCGCCCCGGCTTTCCTATTGCTGAATTCCGCCATGTCGACAAACTCCAGCGTCTCCTGCGCTCGTTGGCGCCAATCATCCCCCGAGATGCCGCGAACCTCGGCGAAGAAACGCAAATTCTCAAGAACGGTCAGATCGCTGTAAAGACTGAATCGCTGGGAGAGATAACCAAGAATTGCACGTGCGGAATCGGGATCGCTAGCCAAGCGCTTGCCCGCGAGATAAACCTCGCCCTCGTCCTGGACATACGCGCCGCATAAGAGCCTGATCACCGTCGATTTCCCGGCTCCGTCCGGTCCCATCAAACCATAAACTTCACCAGCCCGGATCTGCAACGACACATCTTCCACGGCGACCTGATCGCCGAATCTCTTCCAAAGATGCTTCGCTTCAATGAGAATATCGTCAGTCATCATCCGCCACTCTCACAACACAGGTAACTTCAATGCATTTGGCAATAATCGATTCGTTATCCATCAAAGAGAACATCCGCCGGCATACCCGGCTTCAATCTGTTCATCGGGTCAGCAACCGATAGCTCCACAGCGAAGACCGTTGTCTTGCGCCCCTCCTCCGTCTGGACGTTGCGCGGTGTGAATTCCGCTTGATTGGCAATGCGGAGAACATACGCGTGGAACGCTAGATCTGGGAAGCTATCCACGCTCACCAAATTTCCCCATAGCGATCCTCGGGGACGTACACCGTGATCGTAAGATGATCAAGGTCCCCGATCTTCAACGCAGCAGCGCCCGGGAGCAAAACTTCCCCGGGCTCTACAGTGCGGGTCAAGACCACCCCGCTGCTCGGAGCTTGAACCACAAGGTCTTTGATCTGCAAATCTATCGTTTGGAGTTCCACATCGGTTTGCGAGGTTGCCAACGCTAGCTGTGCTTGTGCATTCGCTAGCTGCGCTTCCAACAATGCCACTGCGGCTGGGTCAGGGCTTTCTTTCCATTTTTCCAGCTCAATCTCTGCATCGTTCACGCGTGTTTCAGCGACGGAGACATCAGCGTCGAGTAATGCTTGTTCAATATCGGTTGGGGCACCTAGGTACCAATTGATATTCCTCTGAATTGAATCCCGTTGTTTTTTCGCGGCGATAAGATTTGAGAGTGCCAGCGCCTTCCCCGTATCACCACTGGCGTGGTCGTAACGCTGTTGGGCAACATCCACTTCTTCGTTCGCCAACACAATGTTCGCCTCAGCAGCTTTGATTGTGTCTGAACTGGCGCGATATCCCTCCTGGCGTACGTCATGTGTATAGTTAACATCATCGAGTGCATCTCTTGCACGCGCCAACTCCAATTCAGCCTGAGCCGCCACCATCGGCCAATCTTCGTACAAATCGTCAAGTGCCTGCTGAACCATCAGCAGCTGTAAATTCGCTGCGGTTAACGCAGCCTCCCCCGCAGCAATAATGCGGGTCCGCTGGACTCGCAGAATTTCGTCATCCAAACTAAATAGTGGTTCCCCCTGCTCCACGTAATCCCCTTCTTCGACGTATACCTCCATCACCCTTCCAGGAGCTTCTGGTCCGACCAGTACGCTGACCGCTTCGACCGTCCCCGATGCTTCCAAGACGTCGCTGCCGCCGTTAGAGACGCTGATGAGATAGATCACAGCGATTATCACCGAGCCAGCGAAGAGAAAGAGAGGGGTGTATCTTTTTATTGCAGAACGATCCATTGCAGCCTCCAATTCAACCACCCGTTGCCGACAGGAAAAGGGCAGCTGGATTTATCATCATTCCAATCGTTTCTGTAACCGCATCGCAGCTAAAAGTATGAAGGACACGCCGAAGATTGCCAGGGCAAGTATCTCCGTGTGCAGGGAATCGACTCCGACACCCTTGATCAACAGCGAGCGAATGATGGTCAGGTAGTATTTAAGTGGAATCAGGACAGAGAGCCATTGCAGCGTGAGCGGCATCGCTTCCACAGGGAAGAAGAAACCGGAGAGAAAGATGCTTGGAAGGAGTGTCGTGAATGTAATGAGCGTTGCCTCTTGCTGTGTATTTGCGACCGTTGAGACCAGCAACCCGATACCCAGGCCGGTGAGAAGGAAGAGGCCTGACAAAAGCATTACCAGACCCAAACCGCTGCGAATGGGCACCCCAAAAAGCCATGAACCAAGCGCCAGGACTTCAACCGTGTTGATCAGCGCTAGAACGGCGTATGGCAGGATCTTTCCAACGATGAGCTCCCAGGAACGGATCGGTGTAACGATCAACTGTTCAATCGTGCCGCGCTCGCGCTCCCTGACCACAGCCGTAGCCGTAAGAATCGAGGTTATCGAGTACAGGATCATCCCGATGACGCCCGGCACCATGAAGTAGGCACTAAGCATGTCGGGGTTGTACCAGACCTGTGTTCGTACCTCGAGTGGCGTTTGCACCGCGGCGCCCTGCCCGCTCCTTGCCAGGCTCTCCGCCATTAGTTCTGTGGCGTGAGCCTGGGCGATAAGCTGAGCCGCAGATAGGGAGGTAGAGGCGATGGTTGGGTCGCTACCATCCAGCACAAAGGCGATCTGAGCGGTTCCCTTCCCAGCTAATTGTGTGCTGTAATCCGGGGGAATGATCAAGCCGGCCTTCGCATCCCCCTGATCGATGAGTGAGAGAATCTCGTCTATGGAATCCACGTCGTACGCCAGGTGAAAATAGTCAGCCGCCCTGTAGGCATCCAACAAGGCACGCGCCTCCCTCCCGCGGTCTTGATCGAAGATCGCCAGAGGGACGTTTCGCACGTCGGTTGTGGCCGCGTATCCCATCAGCAACAACTGCATGATGGGGATGAAAATGATCAGAATCAATGTACGCGGGTCGCGTATGATCTGGATGAACTCCTTACGGATGATCGACTGCAGACGGATATTGACCATGAGCTAACCTTCTTCACGCTTATCAAAGATCAGGGTGTAGTTGGACAACTTCCCAAGACGTGACTTCAAATGAAAACCTGCTTCGCTCGCCAGCGCGTTTAGCGTGCGCGGGAGCGAGTAATCCGGATCGGTTATTAACTCACTGAAGGCGAGCGTGCCACCACGCCGAAGAACCCGATGAAACTCGTGTATGGCCTTGCCAGGCGCGGAGATCTCGCCAATCACGGTGATCATGTATATCGCATCGAAGCTGGCATCCGGGAAAGGAAGCTGGTGGACATCCGCGACCCTGCCTTCGATGTTGCCTACTCCTTCGAGTTTTGCACGCTGTTTTAATCTTTCGATAATTCGGGGCTCGATGTCGATCGCAACCACACGCCCCGCCTCACCGACCGCCAGACCGGTCGCAAGCGTGTATGTTCCATTGCCAGGGCCCACCTCAAGCACGCGCATGCCGGCACGAATTCCGTGACGGGTTGGCGTGCTCTCCGGGGGTTGAATGCGGCGCCGGATTGGATTATCGATGAGGTTCGTTAGAAAGTGCGGGATCGGAAACTTATAGATGCGCCGTACCAAACGAAGGACGATCTGGAAGCTGATGAAAAAGATGAGCAGCCAGAGCAGAATGCGCATCACGTCCTGGAGATTCATCGCGCCCTCATTCGGCGAGGATCCCATGGAGGAATATTTGCATGGTTTGCTCGAACGCTTCTTCAAGCGGCATATCGACAAACTGCGACCCGACAAGCTTCTCAGCAAAAAACTGCATGAACATGAGACCGATGAACGAGCGCACGATGCTCTGTAAGGGAATGTCTTTTAACTTATTTTGACTATCGGCGAAGGGACCCACGATGCTCATGACCTTGGGGAAGGTGATATCGACCAGATCCGGCAGGTGTTGTGAGTTGAATTCAACGATCTCAATAAAAATCAGGTTGAGGAACCCGGGTTGGCGCTCAAGAGCGGTCATCATGCTCTTGGCGGCGTTGCGCACGTACTCCTCGATCGTTGCGCCTTCGATCGCCTGTATCACCGGGACGATCTCGTGGATGGGGTGGTACGCTTCGAGGACTGCGGTGAAGATCTCCTCTTTTCCTGAGAAGTGATTATAAATCCCGCCGAGGGCGATGCCGGCCTCCTCGGCGATCTGGCGCATCGATGTGCCGTGGTAGCCCTGCTGAAGGAAGAGTTGATAGGCCCCTTCCAGGATCGATGCCCGTGTGAGTTCACCTTTGCTTACAACACCGCTTCCCATCCCATTATCCTTTATATGAACGAACGTTCGTTTATATAATAGCGAAAAGAAAAGAGCCTGTCAAGCGACAGACTCGAAATATTCTTGCTTCATTTATAACCACCCACCCAGCTCATAGAAGCGGGCGAGGATTAGAGCATAATTATTGTTCACCTCGAGGGCCGATCTGGCCAATCTGACGCAGTAAACCCAGTACGCCTATGCCCACCTTGAGCCCATCGGATGTACCCAGTTGTACCGCTTCACCTTCTTGCTCAGCACGTTGAATCAGGACGAGGGCGGCACCGAGGCCGGTGAGCGCGCCGGCGATAACCCCGACGATGATTGTGCGAGCCTTCCAGTTTGGTTCCTCAGTCATTTGTCTCTCCCTTGAATATTCTCGCGATGGAAGCCAACCAACCGAAGCTCGCTCGCAGCGCAGCCCAAGAGGACTTCATCACGGTAAACGGGCGAACGGCAATGTCGCCAGTCCGTTGTACGGCGTTCTCAGCTTGCCAGAAAAATCTCCTGATGTTTGTAAACCACACCGGGATCATGGCGATAAGTTTAATAATCCCGTACACCATTGACCCTAAGAGGACAACCAGAACCAGCCCCAGAATGATCGTTGGTATAAGCATGAAGATGAGCGATGTGTCCGCCCATGCACTCGCTGAACCAAACCCTGCACGAACTACCAGGAGGCCGATGCCCACAAGAACCAGAATCCCGAGCAATAAGGGTAGATAGATCCAAACCCAATAGTCACGTTTCTCTGCGGGTCGGGAGACATCCTCAGGATATAAATCGTCGAAGGTTGTGAGCGAACTTGATGTTTTGTTCTGCATTAGAGCTATTGTAGCACGATGAACAACCTCTATGGAAACGATCTGATTTATTCCTCAGAATTATAATTAACCTGATAAGCCATCGGCCGTCTGCAAGTTCATACAGGTGACTACACGGCTTCCACTGTGTAGGTTAGAATGGAGGCACACCACAGGAGGATCAGATGTCAAAACAACCAGAATTTGGGAAGGTCGCTGTTCTGAAAACCTCTCCGGAGACAGTATTAGATGATGTTCAGGAAGTTATGCGGCTTGCAAATTTTGAAGACGCCCTCCCAAAGGAAATCCGGACCGGGCTGAAAATCAATATCTCCTGGCAGACCTGGTATCCGGGCTGCTCCTCGACGCCCTGGCAGATCGAAGGCGTGACACAGGCGCTGCAGGGCGCAGGTTATAAAGACATCGTCGGTGTTCATAACGACACCGTTGTCGTAGACACGAGTGTCGGTGAATTCAATAACAAACACCGCTTTGTCACCGACAAATACGACATCCCCTGCATCTACCTTTACGAGGAAGACTTCGAATGGTTTGAATACGTACCCAAGAACCACAAATTGCTGGTCCTCGATAAAGTCTACCCCAAGGGTTTATTCATTCCTCGAGCACTCGTTGGGATGAGCATGATCCAGCTGCCAACGGTAAAAACGCACGTTTTCACGACAATCACGGGGGCAATGAAGAACGCCTTCGGCGGATTGCTCCACCGGGACCGCCACTGGACCCACGCGGTGATCCACGATACGCTCGTCGACCTGCTCATGATCCAGCGCGAAATCCACCCGGGCTTGTTCGCGGTGATGGATGGCACGTTCGCCGGCGACGGCCCAGGACCGCGGGCAATGCACTGGCACCAGAAGGATATTCTTCTGGCCTCGGCCGACCAGGTCGCGATCGATGCAGTCTCTGCCAAGCTCCAGGGCTTCGACCCGATGCAGATCCGCTTCATCCGCCGTGCGCATGAACTCAATCTGGGCATCGGCAACCCGAGCGAAATTGAAATCGTCGGCTACGATATCGAGCAGGAACCCCCCTGGGAATTCGTCCAGACCGATACATTCGCCAGCCGCGGTCAAAAGATGATCTACCACGGTCCCTTGAAACCACTCGAAAAATTGCTGCTGCAAAGCCCCCTTGTTCCCTGGTCCTACTTCGCTAGCAATTTCTACCATAATGTCTATTGGTACCCTTTCGTCGGCCGCAAGCGAGTTAAAGCTGCCTTGGAAAACCCGTGGGGCCAGTTGTTTAAAGACTACGGGGATGGAGAAGTCGTTCTGCCCGGCATGGAACCGAAGACGGTGATCCAGGCCATCGTTGGTCTGACACTGTTGACCGCGGCGGCGATCGGGGGTTTGAGTCTGCTTCGCGGGCGATAATGGACTCCCTCCGTCGACGGCTGCTGACCGGTCTCGTCCTGGGCTTCATTGTCGCCCTTGGGTTGGCGCTCTTCAGCGACATCCGCCAGGTGGCCTCCCATCTGGCGGCTTTTTCATGGACCTTAATCCCATTTATCCTCGCCGGGACGCTCTTCAACTACAGCCTGCGGTTTATCAAGTGGCATTTCTATCTGGGTCAGATCGGCGCGCAGAATCTATCCCTGCTGAAAAGCGCGCAGCTGTTTGTCGCTGGCTTCCCTTTAGCCGTTACTCCGGGGAAAGTGGGCGAAGCGATGAAGGGTGTCTGGCTCAATCGAGAGACCGGCATACCGGTTGCCCGCGGCGTGACCGTCGTTCTGGCAGAACGCATCAGCGACGGGCTTGCGGTTCTGCTGCTTTCAACCCTTGGAGTTGTCGCATACCGGCGGTACTGGCCCGCTTTCGCGATCGTTCTCACTTTACTTGTTGCCGGGATTATTCTCTCGCAGATTCGCCCGATTGCACTCTGGGCTTTAGATGCAGCGGAGCGTCTGCCATGGCTCAAGCGCGTCAGTCATCATTTACGGGAGTTCTACGAGGGCACCTATACGCTCTTCCGGCCTCGTTCAACGCTCATCGCCGTTGGGCTAGGAACGATTGCCTGGCTTGGAGAGGGAATCGCAATGTACCTGGTCCTGCTGGGGCTGGGTGTTCCCGCAGGTTGGCATACGTTCTCGATCGCGGTCTTCACCCTCTCGTTCTCAACTGTGATCGGCGCCGTGTCCACCCTCCCTGGCGGATTGGGAGCTGTGGAAGTGAGCATGACCGGCATGCTCATTCTGCTTCTGGACCTGCCTGCCAGCACAGCTACGGCGGCGACGCTGATCATCCGTTTCGCGACACTGTGGTTCGGTGTCGCCCTGGGGCTCGTCACCTGGCTTTTTTCAAAGGATCTACTTTTACTCGAGAGCAACCAACCAGAGCCAGCGGAGGCGGCGTAACGAGTCCGAGCGGCGCTAATATGAAACCATCGAGGTCCCGACAACCATGACCAAAATCAACGTTGAACTCCATTGCCACACATACCATTCCAGCGATAGCCTGATGCTGCCGCAGCAGATCCTTCAAGCCTGTGATCGGCGTGGTATCGATCGTGTAGCAATCACCGACCACAACTCGATCGCCGGCGCGCGTGAGACCGCGGCGTTAGACCCTGAGCGGGTGATCATCGGCGAGGAAATCCTCACCACCGAAGGTGAGATCCTGGGTTACTTCGTTCAAGAGGAGATCCCCAAGGGTCTCCCGCCGATGGAGGTGGTGGAGCGGCTCAAAGCTCAAGGCGCCGTGATCAGCATAGCTCATCCCTTCGACCTCACCCGCGGCTGTCGATGGTCGATGGAGACCTTAGAAACGCTCTTTCCTCATATAGACGCTCTTGAAGTCTTTAACGCACGTTGCTGGAATGACCAACCCAACGATAAAGCAGCTGATATAGTTCGCAACGCCGGGCTTCATGGCACCGCCGGTTCCGATGCCCACGCACCGCCCGAAGTCGGACGCGCTTACCTGAGCTTGCCAGCCTTCTCCGATGCCGATTCGTTCAAGGAAGCGCTGGCACATGCGCGCATCATGGGACGGCGCTCGGTCCCCCTGGTGCACCTATATTCGCGTTATGCGACCTGGCGCAAGCGGCTTGGATGGACACCGCCCGAGCGTTAGATCTACGATGGTTATGGGTTGTTTTTTCTGGAGTCAGGAAGCTCTGCTTCCGGAAGTGGGTGCTGCCTGAGATTTGAGGTCTGAGCATATTAACGGATGGAGAGACCTTTGACGAGGTGATGAGTCGCTTTTTCTTATCTGTAGTGCACCCCCCGGACCAAACGTCATGCTCTCAGTTCCATCCAAATTCGAGAAGGATGAGACTTCTTTATCTTGGAATCTTTTTCGCATTGAAACGCAATTTGGAGCAGATTGGACAAAGCCCGGCTGTGGTAGTTCGGCCCTCTTAGAAGAGTACAGAGGGCCATTCGGAAGGGGGTGCGGGGGACGATGTAATGGTCCCCTGCAGCCCCCCATAGGGGGGCGAACGGGGGGGTATGAAAAACGGTATTACTCTCTTGCCGTCTACATCATTGAAGTCGTTAGCATCCACTTTTATATTCCCCCTAAATCCCCCAAAGGGGGACTCCACTTCCATCGCGAAGCACTCATGGCTCCTACGGAGTGCTACGCGAAGCGCAGCGTGGAGCACACCCACCGGATCAAACATCAAACTCTCAACTCAAACCAACCTAGCAAATCCGAATATATGGGTCGACCGTCCAAGTCAAGATTACTTTTCGTTTGACCCTTCTTCCTCACCAGCTTCTGCATCCTTGCTGCGTAAGTGCGGGAAGAGAATAACCTCACGGATGCTTGTAAGAGCATCGTTAAACGATCGACGCCCATGCCAAAACCGCCGCTTGGCGGCATCCCATAGCGCATCGCCCGGAGATAATCCTCATCCATCGGGTGAAGCTCTTCATCGTCGACATCAAACTCTCGCCCCATCTCCCGAAAGCGGGCTTCTTGCTCCAGCGGGTCATTCAACTCTGTAAACGCATTGCAAAGTTCCATGCCGCCGATAAAACCTTCGAAGCGTTCGACCGTATGCGGATCATCCGGCTTGCTCTTGGCGAGGGGCGAGATTTCGCGGGGATAATCGTACAGGATCGTCGGCTGGATGAGGGTGGGCTCAAGCGCGCTGCCAAGTAAAATGTCGATTAATTTCCCTCGGCTGGCCTGCGCCGAAGCCTCCTGTCCTTTCGCCGCCATCGCTTTTCGCAGAGACCCGGCATCCTCGTGATCGCGGATATCAATTCCCGCTGCATCCTTCAGCGCCTGCGCGAGTTCAATTCTCTTCCAGGGCGGCGAGAGATCGATCTCCTCCCCGCGGTAGCTTATGGTCGTCGTTCCCAGCACCTGCTCCGCCGCGAAGGCGACCATCTCCTCCGTGAGTGTCATCACGCCCTCGTAGTCAGTGTAAGCTTGATAAAACTCAAGCTGGGTGAATTCGGGATTATGCTTGAAAGAAACCCCTTCATTCCTGAAATCACGCCCGATTTCATAGACGCCTTCAAATCCACCCACAAGAAGGCGCTTCAGGTAAAGCTCAAAGGAGATGCGCAGGAAAAGGTCCTGGTGGAGTTGATTGTGATGTGTCGTGAAGGGCTTTGCCGCTGCGCCGCCATAGATCGGCTGGAGGATGGGAGTTTCTACCTCCAGGAAACCGCGCTGGTCTAAAAACTCGCGCAATGCGCGGATGATCGCCGCGCGTGTGCGGAAGATCTCCCGCACTTCCGGATTCACGGCGAGGTCTGCATATCGCTGCCGATATCTCGCCTCAGGGTCGGAAAATGCGCTGTGCATTACGCTCTCCCCCTCAACGATCTCTTCCTTCGCTGCAGGCAGCGGCGTTAGCGACTTTGCAAGCATACGAAATGTGGCAACGTGTAATGTGATCTCGCCGGTGCGCGTGCGAAACACCGTGCCCTGCGCCTCGATGAAATCGCCGAGGTCGTAATTGTCCGCGAATTGATCCATTCGCTCAGAGCCCAGTTCATTTTCGCGCAGGAAGAGCTGCAGCTTCCCGGCGCCGTCTTCGACGTGTGCAAAAGTGACCTTTCCCATCTTGCGTATCGAACGCAGGCGGCCAACCACCGTGGCCTCGATCGTTGTCGTCTCCTCGGCACTTTCGTATGCCTGGATCGCTTCTTCAGTCGTGTGCGTGCGCAGTGCTTGATGCGGATAGGGCTCCTGACCCGCTTTTCGCAACCGTTCGCTTTTTTCCAACCGGACTTTCTCGAGTTCGCTCAAACCCGCCATGTGCCTGTTTTCCTTCCCGTTTCTATTTTGACAAGATCGCTCAACAGATGGAGCTGCATTCCCTTGAAGGTAGTTTACACGAAAAGTGCCCCGCTCGGCATCGCACAGGCGGGGCACTCCAAAGACGAATAATCGATTACTTGATCTTCACAACCTTGAAGCGGATCACACCATCTGGCGCTTCAACCTCAACGGCATCCCCGGCCTGCTTTTTGAGCAGAGCTGATCCGAGCGGCGATTCGTTTGAGATCAAGCCGCCCTTAGGGTCTGCTTCCGCGGCGCCAACAATAGTGAAAGTCTCCGCCTTTTTCTTGCCTTCCTTGATCGTCACAGTAGCGCCAATCTCAACGGTGTCCGACTTTTTATTGTGCTCGATGATCTGCGCCTTGGCCAGCATACGCTCAAGCTCAATGATGCGCCCTTCAACAATGGCGGCTTCATACTCGGCGTTATCAATTAATTCGTCACCGCCCTGGATGGCCTCGCGCAACCGCAGGGCAACTTCCTGACGGCGCACAACACGTAGATGCTCCAGTTCCTCTTCCAGTTTTTTCAGACCTTCGGCGGTGACGTAGACTTCATTTTTACTCATCATTCATCCTGTTTCTAACTTATTCACAACCCCAGGTGAGGTTTTAGCGAATAAAAAACTGAGAGAGATCTCTCAGCGCGCCTTTCCATCTGGTTGCGGCGATGATAGCACAACTTAACCAAACTGTCCAGAATCTTGGGTACCGGGTATTTCGTCCTATAACACCACAATGCAGGGTTCATTCCGATCACCTATTGCCTGAAAACCCGTTGCTGCTTCAAGCTATCGGTAGATCGGGTGCCTGCTTCACGACACCCAGTTTGATTCGGTATGAGCACCCAGCGCTTGCATGAGCAGTGGAATTCCACCTTGCGAATCGTGGTAGTCACGCAGTTCGGCGAATAATTGGGCCTCATCCTCCCAGAAGGTGGAAAGCTGAGTCTGGTATTCAGTGACGGCGTGAGCCCAGGTTTCGATTGCATCTTCAGCCAAGGGCACAAAAACACACTCACCGCTCGGACGACCCAGCTCCGGGGGAACGTCCCCGCCGCGAGCGGCGTATGGGAAGTCAAAATAGTACGTCAACGGACGCATGAATCTCTCCGCGGCCATGCGAATGATGCGATGATCCACGTGCCCACCCATTGCCAGCGGGCAATACACTTTCGCCATGGAGATGTCCGCTTCCATGAACGCTTCCCTTATTTGCTCCACGAGGTCCATGTCTTGCGCGTGCACCTCCCCGAAGAGCGCCTCCTCGGTTGGGTACATCGGCATTACATCCGGATCAGCGCGGTAGATGGCGTCGGAGAAATTTAAGTGGACGACATTCGAACCCAAGCGGCCACAGGCAAGTCGGTCCTCGGCTCGGCGTACGGCGATCGGGGGACCTGCCTTCCCCCAACGGGCATGCAGATCCGCCGCCAGCGGTGAGATGTGCCAATCCGGTGGATCTCCAGCGAAGATGGTGAGCACCGAGACCGGTTCACCGCGTGCGTCCTGCATCGCCATTAAGCCGCCGCAGGAGAAGACGGCATCGTCCAGATGCGGCGAAAGATACAGGTGAGCGGTCATATTTGAGATTATATCCCTATTTTTAAGGGATTATGTTAGGCAAATCACTTTACATAAGTAGAGATTCGGCTGATTTACAGCCAAAAATCGGATATCGGGGTGTGAATCGACCCATTTCAATCGTAGAGAGGCTGATTATTGGGATGCGGCACCCATATGTCCGTCCAGGCCAGTCCAGCTTGTTTAACCGACCCGCCAGTAAATCTAGACACGGGGTACGTGTAGTGGCGGACCCATGTGTCCGCCCGAGGGGCACGGCCCATTCGGGCAAACCCATCGGGTCGAATCTGCGCGATGAAAAATGCTCTGGCTGGTCCCTCTCAATCGCAGTTTCACCTGGCTTGAACCCGTGTAATCGTTGACGCTTCCCGCCGCCGAGTGATACAATCGGAGCCGATGCGCCGTTAGCTCAATTGGCAGAGCAGGGGCCTTTTAAGCCCAAGGTCACAGGTTCGATCCCTGTACGGCGCAC
>RCNB010003336.1_pt1 | contig 12276 bp, 7 predicted proteins | sample 2041321 | NCBI WGS metagenome assembly RCNB01 (sample SAMN09708232, study PRJNA481090) | Marine sediment metagenome, whole genome shotgun sequencing project. | reverse complement strand
TACCGTAAGGCGTATTGGAATCATAACGATCTGCATGGGTAGCCTGTGGTTGTTCCTTTCCAGATTGCACAAGGTCATAGTATCTTTTGTATGAGTTTTCAAAAGGATTTTCTTTGCCTTGTTCCCGGATTTTATTACTGCACAAAGCTGAAATGAAAGAGGTAAAGCCTTCATCCATCCATTCATGCTTTGCTTCATTCGTAGCCAGTACATGTTGAAACCAAGAATGTGCCAACTCATGTATCATTGTTCCGATCACACTACCTGGCTTATCTCCACCAGTAATCAATGTAGACATGGCATATTCCATACCACCGTCCCCACCTTGGATAACAGAGTATTGCTCATAGGGATATTCGCCAATATTTTTATTAAAAAAATTCATTGCCTTTTCGGTCAATGGCTGTACAGCTTTCCAAGTTTCGGCATATTTTGGGTCATTTTTATACAGGAAATGAAGTGTTGGCCCATTTTTCATTTGTAGAACATCATGAACATACTCAGGATCTGCTGCCCACATAAAATCATGGACCATGGGGGCTTTAAAATGCCATGTAAGCTTTTTACCTTTTTGCTTTTTAACGGAAGTACCAGCATCCTCATAACCATGTCCAATTTCTTGAGGATTTTGTAAATAGCCAGTGCCCCCTACGGTATAGTTTTTATCAATCGTAAGCTTTACGTCAAAATCTCCCCACACACCATGAAATTCTCGCGCAATATAGGGGTCTGCGTGCCAACCCTCAAAATCATATTCGGCCATTTTAGGATACCATTGGCTCATAGAAAGCGCAACACCATCCTTATTATTACGTCCCGATCGTCTGATTTGCACTGGAACCTGCCCTTTAAACGTCATTTCAAAGGTCGTTTTCCCTCCGGGTGGTATTGGACTGGCTAAGTTTACCACCAACACCGTTCCTTCTTCGTTAAAGGTTACCTTGTTTCCGTCTTGGGTCAAGGTTTCCGTATGTAGATAGCCTATTTCGCTAGAGTTCAATGCAGCGATACGGCTTTTTTTGTTTTCATCTACCATGCGCTCGTCTGGATCGACAATACTCTGTAGTCGCATATCCATTTCGCTTCCGGGTTGAAAAGCATTAAAATATAAATGGTAGTAGACTCTGTTAAGGGATTCCGGTGAGTTGTTGGTGTAGACCAATTTTTGAGTGCCTGTGTATTGATAGGTTTCTACATCCATGTCCACTTCCATGGCATAATCTACATGTTGCTGCCAATAGGAGGTTTGATTTTGTGCCAAGGCCGAAAAAACAAATCCCTGAACTAGGAGTATCGTTACTAATAATCGCATTTTTTTCATCGTTTTATAATTAAAGTTGAAGTGTGCCGCTGGCTACTTTTGAAGCCATAATCAAAGCGTTGTAGACGTTTACAATTTTACCGGATACGGATATGGATTGAAGCGTAGCATTTTTGGCAGTATTGCCACCCAACACTACTTTCGCCTTTATCGGCAATCCTGATTGTAAAATAACTTTTTTAACCTGTGAAGCTGTTAAGCTGGGAAACTGGGAAAATAATAAGGCAGCAACACCCGCAACGGCAGGCGCAGCCATTGAAGTACCTGGGGAGTATTCATATTCGTTATTCGGGTAGGTAGAATAGATATCCGTGCCGGGCGCAAATACATCTACATTTATTTTTCCGTAGTTAGAATAGGAAGCCAAAAGCTCCGAGCCATATTTTGGGTCTAAGGCCCCAACCGTAATTACATTATCCGAGAATTCAGCGCCGTTATTCACTTGGTCATTTGGAAAGTTAGGGTTGGAAGGATCATCTAAATCGGCTCCATCATTACCTGCAGCATGCACAAAAAGCACTTCTTTTTCTGCGGCATATTTTAAAGCATCATACACCCATTGCGCATTTGGGGAGAATGATTTGCCAAAACTACCGTTGATAACCTTAGCACCATTATCCACAGCATATCGTATCCCCAAAGCAATATCCTTATCGTACTCATCTCCGTTAGGCACAGCACGTATGCTCATAATGGCAACATTGTTCGCTATACCATTAGCTCCTTTGCCATTATTTCTTTCCGCTCCAATAATTCCGGCCACATGGGTACCGTGACTTTCATCATCTAAACGGTTATTGGGATTTCCGTTTCCATAGGTTTTATCGGCCCAATCATACGGGTCGTCACCCACGATTTCTCTTCCGTTAAAGTCTTTGTTCAGATTATACTCTAAGCGTTCTGTAAAGTATTTTAAGTTATTACCAATGGCTTTTAAGTCACTACTAAAGATTTTGATGCCATCGCCTAATTCCTCAAGCACTTCAGGTATGGTTGTTTTAATATCGAACATTTGAAGAAGTATTGTTTGACTCCTCTGCATACTTTCATCCGCAGCTTTTATCGCAGCCACATCCTCTTTTGTATAGCTGTCTTTTTCTAAATGTTTTTTAACAGCGGTATCGGCTTGTTCTACCGCCTGTAATATTTGCTCGTATTGTTGTTTGTTCTCCTGTAGTTGTTGTTTGTTCTCCTGTAGTTGTTGTTTATTTCTAAGCGCTGTGGAATAGGAAGCTTCCAACTCGGATTTTGCTTTTAAAAGGGTGGCTTGGTCTCCAATATTGAGACTTAGCACGTATTCCAATTGCTCGTTGTAGGATTCTCCTAAAAAGTTATAGCCATGGATATCGTCTACATAGCCATTGCCATCATCATCTTTATTGTTCCCCGGTTTTTCTTTTTTGTTGGTCCATAGCACCCCATCCAAATCTTCATGACTTAAATCTATTCCGGAATCTAAAACCGCAACGATTACCTTTTTACCTTTTTTGTTCTTGATGATGTCCTCGTACGCTTTATCAACGCTCATTCCAGGAATAGTATCTGATACTAGGTCTAAATGACCCCAGTTTTTCTTCTCTTTTGTAGTAAGGTCTGTAATCTTTAAGGGGGTAGTATCTATGTCTTTAACGGGGGTAAGTATTAATCCTCCTGTGCTTCCGCATCCTACAAGTGTAAGTAAGGAAAGAAAGAAAATGGACTTCGAAACAGTACTCGTCATATCTAAATATTAGTGTTAATATAATTTATTTATAGTTTTTATAGCGCATGTTTAGCTGCTTAACTTACCAGACGCCAAAACGACAAAGGTATTAATTAAAGACTTCATCAAAAGTGTATATTTTATCCAAACGCACCCCTTTTTCGGTATGTTTTAGCGTGCATAACTGGTTATGGGCATCGTGTTCGAAAAAGAGGTAGATATCATTTTCTACGGCATAGTTTAAAAACAGTTCTTTTTCCTTTATGGTAATAAGCGGACGGGTATCATACCCTATAACATAAACTAAAGGAATATGGCCCACAGTAGGTATTAAATCGGCCACAAAAACGATAGTTTTACCTTTATATGTAATTTGTGGAAGCATTTGTTTGTCGGTATGTCCGTCTACAAAATGAATTCCAAATCCTAACGCTGATTTTTTACAAAATGGAAGCTGGGTGACGGGCAAAAAATTGAGTTGGCCACTTTCTTTCATGGGAAGTAAATTTTCCTTTAGAAAGGAAGCTTTTTCCCTAGCATTTGGTTCGGTGGCCCATTTCCAATGATCTTCATTCGTCCAAAACTTAGCGTTCTTAAAAGCAGGTTCGTATCCTGTATGATCTTTGTTCCATTGTATACATCCCCCACAATGATCAAAATGCAAATGGGTCATAAAAACGTCCGTGATATCATCTCTATGAAATCCGTTCGCTGCCAAAGAAGAATCTATATCATAATCGCCCCACAGGTGATAATAGCCAAAAAACTTGTCGGATTGTTTGTTCCCTAAGCCAGTGTCTATTAAGGTAAGCCGGTCGCCATCTTCTATCAAAAGACTTCTGGCCGCAATGTCTATAAGGTTATTAGCATCCGCCGGATTGGTTCGTTGCCAAATGGTCTTGGGAACAACGCCGAACATAGCGCCACCATCTAACTTAAAATTACCAGTTTCAATGGGAAAAATTTTCATGAAAGCCAAAATAATAAAACCTAATGAAAACCTAGGTTTATTAAGAAGATATTATCATTTCGAGTTTATATTAAAAAGCCTATTTTTAGCCTTCACACCAAACCAAATTGAAAAAACTAGAACGTAGTTTGTCCCTTACATCTGTTGTTGCCATTAGTATTGGCGGTATGTTGGGCAGTGGTATATTCGTGCTTCCGGGTTTAGCAGCTGCAAAAACGGGTTCTTCGGTTTGGCTGGCTTATCTTTTGGCCGCAGTCTGTATTTTACCTGCAGCCTTATCAAAGTCGGAACTAGCAACTGCAATGCCTTCATCTGGTGGAACCTATGTCTATATTGAGCGTGCTTTTGGCCCTCTTTTAGGCACCATAGCAGGTATAGGTCTTTGGCTTTCTTTATTGCTTAAAAGTTCTTTTGCCCTAGTCGGTTTTGGGGCATACTTGACTGTTTTGGTTAATATAGAGCCCGGTTTAACAAAATATGTAGCGCTTGTATTCTTAGTGATTATATTGCTTTTAAATATCTTGGGAGTAAAGAAGGTAGGAAAGGTTCAAATTGTAATCGTATCCATAAGTCTGGTTAGCCTTGCTTTAATTTTGATTTTTGGACTTCCAAGAACTTCCACTGAACTGCTAGACCCTTTTTTACTTGATGGTAATATGGGACTGTTTACAACAGTGGCTTTTGTATATATTTCTTATGCAGGTGTTACTAAAGTTGCAGCCATTGCCGGTGAAATTAAGAACCCAAGTGTTAACCTGCCAAGGGCTATGATTTTGTCACTTTTTATTATGACAACGATTTATGTTGTTGTGGCTTTTGTTTTGGTAGGAAATCTTCCTTTAGAGGAACTACAAACAGATATTAAACCCATATACACTATTGCCAACCTTTTGGGTGGAAGTGTTATTGGTTATATAGCCGCAATTGTAGGGGTAATTACATTGATATCTATGGCGAATTCTGGGGTGCTGGCAGCATCTAGATTTCCTTTTGCCATGGCTATAGATAAGCTATTGCCAGATTTTATGTCTAAAATACATTCTAAATATTTAACCCCTGTCGTAACAATTGCAATGACCTGCTTCGTTATGGCCTTGGTCATTTTATTTTTAGATGTTGAAAAGATTGCAAAATTGGCTAGTGCATTTATGGTGATGATGTTTATTCTTGTAAACGCCTGCGTTATTGTTTTAAGAGAAACCTCAGCGCAGTGGTACGCTCCTCCTTACAAATCTCCTTTGTATCCTTTTGTTCAATTATTTGGTATAGGAAGTGGTATTGCTTTATTAATTCTTCTCGGCTTAGGACCTTTATTGGCCATTATTGCCATTTTTACCGTAGGAGTTTTAATCTATTTTTATTTTGGAAAAGATGCCACAAGAACTGGAATCTTAAGAAAATATGGGCACAGACCAGCATTGTATCTTTTTTATAAAAGAAAGGGCAAAGAGATAACGTATAGAAACAATCAATCCGAAGTATTACAAAATTTAGATGGAAACTTAGCCTCTGATGCAGGTGTCGTAGTACCGCTCTTAGGGAATGAAACTTCTCCTGAAATGCTAGTAGAAATTGCTGCTGCTATAAACAAAAGAGATAAAGTGCAAACTGTAAATATTACAGAAGTACCTAATCAAACTTTTTTGGATGCTATGGTAGAGGAAAGTCCAAAGATAAACTCCTTGGAAAGACGTATTTCTCAATTAGCTATTTCTAAAAACATTACTATAGATTTTGAAGCAGCCGTTACACATGAAATTTCAGATACAATTCATGAACTAAGTAATCAAACCCATTGTGATTGGTTGGTTATGGGATGGAACGGTAGGGCACACAACGGTATTTTAGTAAGCAACCCCATAGGGTGGTTGTTAACCAATATAAATTCTGATTTTGCCCTTTTTAAAGATGTAGGGGTTAGACATATTGGCAAGGTGCTTTTAGCTCTTAGACCAGGGCGTAAGGACAAAAATTTTATAGCAGTAGCCGATAGAATTTGTACTTTTTATGGCGCCTCATTAACCTTATTACATGTTGTTTCAGAAAGTATGAGGGAAGAAGACGAGAAAGCCATACGAGAGAATTCATTGAGAATTTTACAAAAAGGACCCGCTAAAAGCTCCGTATTAATTGAAAGGAGTAATGATTCTATTACCACTATCGCAAATATGTCTGCAAGCTATGATTTATTGATTCTTGGAACTCCGCAAAAGGATAATTGGCTTAGCATCTTATTTGGCACCGGCAAGGATAAATATACAGAAAGATCTGCCTGCTCTGTTTTACGACTTACCATGAAGGACCATTAATTTGATTTTAAACTAAACGCAATACTCGTTTTTTAAAGTATTATTTTTACAAAAAAAAGAATGATTGAATTAGCTGGAATCATTATTCTTGGAATTATTGCACAGTGGGTAGCTTGGCGGTTAAAATTGCCAGCCATCCTTCCTTTGATACTTATAGGGTTATTGGTAGGTCCCATAGCGACATTATATACTGAAGATGGCGCAAAACTCATAGAACCTATTTGGAACGGAGAAAAAGGCTTATTTCCTGGAGACGGTCTTTACTATTTTGTATCCTTAGCGATAAGCATAATCCTTTTTGAGGGAGGACTAACCCTAAAACGTTCTGAGATAAAAAACGTGGGGCCAGTCATTACCAAATTAATCACCTTGGGCTCCTTAGTTACCTTTATAGCAGCAGGCTTTGCTGCACACTTTATTTTTGACCTTAGTTTACAAATTTCCTTTTTATTCTCTGCATTAATCATCGTAACTGGCCCTACCGTTATAACCCCTATTCTAAGAAATATTCCGCTTAAAAAAGACGTGTCCACCATCTTAAAATGGGAAGGAATTCTAATTGATCCTATAGGCGCCTTAGCGGCGGTATTGGTTTTCGAATTTATTAGTGTTGGTGGTGGTGAAGCCTATACCGTGACTGCTTTAATCGAATTTGGAAAAATCTTGCTTTTTGGATCTACCTTCGGCTTTACATTTGCTCATGGCTTAGCCTTTGCTATTAAAAAGAACTTTATACCTCACTATCTGCTCAATGTAGTTTCCTTGTCAGTAGTATTATTGGTTTTTGTGGAGTCTGATATTTTTGCCCATGAATCTGGACTTTTAGCAGTTGTAGTCATGGGAATGGTGATGGGAAACATGGATTTACCCAACCGTAAGGAATTGCTCTATTTTAAGGAATCTCTTAGTGTTTTATTAATATCTATTCTATTTATACTCTTGGCGGCCAATATCAATATTTCCGATCTTGAACTGATCTTGACATGGAAAACTATTGGTTTATTTGCCATAATTGTATTTCTCATACGTCCGCTAGGTGTTTTCTTAAGTTCGGCTGGCTCCAACCTTTTGTTAAAAGAAAAACTCTTTATAAGCTGGGTAGGTCCCAGAGGAATCGTTGCTGCGGGTATTGCATCCCTTTTTGGATCTAAATTGATTTCTAGAGGAGTCCCTGGGGCCGAATATATAACCCCCTTAGTATTTATGATTGTTCTGGGTACGGTATTACTCAATGCCACTACGGCCCGTATGTTTGCCAAGGTTGTCAAGGTCTTCTTAAACAAATCAGAAGGTATACTCGTCATCGGGGCATCGAAAGCATCAAGGCTTATCGCCGATTACCTACACAAGAATAACAGGCATGTAGTGCTTATAGATAATAATGAGAGTAATGTAAACAAAGCCACAAAGCTTGGTCTAGAGGCTTTTTCCGCTAATATTTATTCCGATTCACTTAGCGATTATTTAGAGTTAAGCGATATGGGGTACTTAATGGCCTTAACCGGCAACTCCGACATAAACAAATACGCTTTAGATAAGTTTGAAAAGGATTTTGGCGAAAACGGTTCATTTAGATTAGTAGATGCCGATGAAATGAACGACCCTGAAAACAATCCAAAAGAAGGTCTTTTTTCACATACCGATGATTTTATAAAATTAACCGAAGCGGCAAGGAAGAATCCTATTATCCATGAAATACCGCTCAACGATACACAGCATTACGAAGGCCTAATTGAAATTACCAAAGCCGACCAAGATATCGTTCCTTTGTTCCTTAAAACTCCCAATGGAGATCTTAAAATAATCTCGGCCTTTAGTAAGGATTTTAATGATATACAAGAAGGTTACAAACTTGCCTATCTTGGAAAGTTATTACCTACTGATGCTATAAAGTAATCGTTCTGTTTTAAATATAGCCAATAGCTTTCATTTTACTAAGCGCTTTTCTAAACAACAAGATGTTAGTGTTTGCTCGTGGTATCCACCAGTAAATACAAGCTTTTCCATATTCACAACGTATTTTCCTACATTCACAACAAACTTTATCATAGGGCACCAAACCACTGTAGGTTTGTTCTAACGTTTAATACATAAACCAATCATATGAAAAAGTTAGTTTTTAGTGTAATGGCAATTGCCAGTTTAGCATTTGTAGGATGTTCAAACGATGATGATGATGATGATAATTCTTCCTGTGCTACATGTTCCATAGATTTTTTAGGCACACCAATAACTTCAGAATATTGCGATAACGGTGACGGCACAATTACGGTTACCACGCAAGGCGTATCTCAAACTGAAGATTTAGACGGTGTTACCTTTGCACAGTTCATAAGTGCTTTTGAGGTATCAGGACTTGGTTCTTGTAACTAGAAGTAGTCCACTAAAGCTAGAAAAGTATAGTATTTACCAACTTTGATAGCCCAACTATAATTTTAGTAAAAGATTTGATAGTTATTCTTATAATGATGTTGTTTCGTTTAGAACGCAGTGTTAAAAGATAGCGATCAGGTCTTTTTTGTTTTATACTATCTCCTATTGTATGTCACAAATTGATACTAATCATTTTTATAAAAATATGCTCTAAAATCCCTTTATTTAAAATCTAACTGAAGCGCATATTCCTAGCCGTTCGGAAATTATTTTCCGTCAATAAAATGAACATCAAAAAAGTCACTTAATTTTATTTAATAAGCAGTACCCATGGATTTTTATCAGGTGCTTTAAATATATTTAAAGTCGCCTTTCCTGTTTCTATTGTATTACCATTTTTCGGATTTACCCAGCTGTAGGAAAGGTAGTTAGGCAGGTTTTCTATTTCTATGGTACCACCTTCGCTTAGGTAAGAAATATATAATTCGCTTTCTTTTACCAGAAGAGGCTTTCCATGAGATAAATCCCATCGTTTTTCCATATCAGTAATGTCAAGTCCCCTTAAAATCTTGCCCACATTTCCGACATAGGTAGCTCCTTCCATTTGCAGGGCTTCCTGCCAAGAAGTTGGCTGATCGGTCCAAGCGGGCCATCCTTCCTCTGTAGGGCTTATTTTCCATTGCCAAAGTGTTGCCGCACCATAGACTACTCCCATGGTACCACCATGCATCAATTGCATCCAAGCTTCCTCCCCTTGCCACCAGCCAAGTCCGTTTTTAGCGTTGGCCATCCCTTCGTAGGTTGGTTCCCCATTAGCCACTGCTTTTGTGGGTAAATTGTCGTACATGCGTTGTACTTTGTGGTATAGGTGCTCGCTGTTGTGGCCGGTTTGTGCCCATTGAAAATCGAGCCAAATAGCCTCTTGAAAACTTTTATTATGGTGAAAGCAGTGCGACGCATCATTCTGTGCCCAAGTGGCAAGAAAATCGTCACAGGGGTTGTAGTGGATTCCAGTAGGTTGGCCGTAAGCATCCCATGTTTCAAGCATTTTTCCACTTTCAAGAATCCCTGGGTCCATTCCGTTGTGGTCAGCTCCTAAAAGCCAAAAAGCTGGTTGACTTCCGTAGCGTGCCAATAGGTATTTACAATAACGGACATATTCTTGGGCAGCTATGGTTTTCCCCAAAGTATCAAGTCCTTTCCATCCATAACCATGAAAGACAGGCTGAAAAACAGGAACGATTTCATGCTGCAAAAGTACAGTTACTAGCGTATCGAAATACTGAAAGTAATCTATATTCATTTGGTTAAGGTGGCCTTCTGACAAGTCGCTAAATGCTCTTTTAAAACCTTGCTCGGTATTTCTTTCGTTTGGGCCTTCCGCTTGCATATCAGGCTGAACGGTCATCATTAACGCCGTATTAAAGCCTTTTTCTTGGCGGTCTTTAGCGTAGATTTCCACCTGTTCCGTAGTGGCGCGAAACGGAATAGCCCATGGTGTATCTCCCACAACTAAAAAAGATTTTCCGGAGTGGTGTATTACATTCCTGTGGCCTGACGACATTTTTAATAGTCCATTTTTTAGCAGTTGATTCTTTGAAGTGTTCACAATCGATTTCAATTGCCCCGACTTTCCGTGTAGGCCCTCATCTTGGACATTGGAAGTAAAAGATGTCCATGTCCAGATGCTATTGAAGTCTGGTGGGGCAAAACGAACTTTCCATGCATCACTGCCATCCCAAAACGCGGGCCTAACCAAGGTGTCGCCATGTTGATTGGTAAACGAGGCCCAAACATCAACATCCGTATAGGCATTACTATATACTAAAGTAGCGGTAAGTGTAATTTCATACGTACGCCATTGTTCAACTTCAATACGGGATTCTTGTGCGTTTAAGTCAAACAGGTTCAGGAAAATGATGAGAAAAAAGAGTACAGACTTCATAGGCAATAACTTTTGCGACAATGGGTTAGGAAGATAGGGAAAAATCATACGTCACAGCACCCTTTGAAATGCTCCTTTCTCCTTTGAGTTTTGCAAAAAAGCCCCGTATTATTCTCTCATGGGAGTTCTAGTAAAAATCGAAAATTACACGTTTAGTAAATTTTTGTGCTGAGTTTTCAGTGCACCGTAATTCCCTTTATCCTTTCCCGATTTTTTTGATTGACAGGTAGCTATACCAAAAAATTCATAGTTAAGTTTTCGACACTTTCTATTTTGTCTCTTTGTAAACCCTTACCCAATCTATAATCATCTGGACGGGTAAATCTTTTGAATCTATTTCGCCCACCCATGAACCACCTAACTGCATATCCAACATAATATAAAAGGATTGGTCAAATGGCCACTGAGAAGAATCGACATTGGTCAGCTTTGGGTAGGTAAGGGTTTCTTCTCCATTTACGGTAAAAACCAACCTTTCTGGAAACCATTCCATACCATAGGTATTGTATTCTTCAGGGTTTACACTAACAGTCGTATAACGTTGCGGAAGCTCTTTTTTAAGCTCTAGGGTATAATAGGAATGTATGGTCTGGTATACCTTGTTCTCAAAGTTGAGATGCTCCATAAGGTCAATTTCTCCGTTTCTAGGATAATCACCATATTTTGGTTCGTCCGCCAACATCCAAAGCGCAGGCCAGGCCCCTTTAGCTTGTTCAAGTTTTGCCCTTATTTCAATCTTACCGTACTGAAAGGCAAACTTGCCTTTTGTGGTCACCCCTCCAGTAAGGTAGGGTACGGTGTCTTTGGATAGGTCGGGGTTATTGATGCCTCTTAAAAAAAGTTTGCCGTCTTTTATTTTTAAGCAATCCTCCTGGTCTGACATATAATTCCCCCAGTCCGCTTTATTTCTTTTGATAAGACTCCATTTATTTGGGTCAAGAAAATCAGGCGTATCAAACGTATCTTCCCAAACCAATGTCCAGCCTTCTTTTTTATTTGAAGATGTTTGGTTCTTGACTGAAGAACAACCGATACTAAAAAGGCAGATGAAAACACAAAAATATAAGTGTTTCATTAATCATTTAACTTAAGTACTGCCATAAAAGCTTCTTGAGGAACTTCTACGTTACCCACTTGACGCATACGTTTTTTGCCTTTCTTTTGTTTTTCCAAAAGCTTACGTTTACGCGAAATATCGCCACCATAACATTTGGCGGTAACATCTTTACGCAGAGCTTTTGTAGTTTCTCTAGAAATAATTTTTGCGCCAATAGCTGCTTGTATTGGAATATCAAATTGTTGCCGTGGAATAAGTTCTTTTAGCTTAGCACAGATTTTCTTGCCAATATTCACGGCATTGTCAGCATGAAGTAAAGCAGAAAGTGCATCTACAGGCTGTCCATTTAGTAAAATATCTACACGAACAAGTTTAGAAGGTCGCATACCTATTGGCGTATAATCAAAAGAAGCATAGCCTTTTGAAACCGTTTTTAAACGATCATAAAAGTCAAAAACAATTTCTGCCAAAGGCATATCGAAATTAAGCTCAACACGTTCGGTGGTCAAATACGTTTGATTTGTAATTTGCCCTCTTTTCTCTATACACAAAGACATTACATTACCCACATAGTCTGCTTTTGTAATAATCGTCGCTTT
>RCNB010002114.1_pt1 | contig 12277 bp, 9 predicted proteins | sample 2041321 | NCBI WGS metagenome assembly RCNB01 (sample SAMN09708232, study PRJNA481090) | Marine sediment metagenome, whole genome shotgun sequencing project. | reverse complement strand
CTCCCCGATCAGAGTCGAGGACAAGTTTCGCAGGGATGACAGACAAGGATGGGACCGATTGAAAAAACGTGTCATTCCCGCGCAAGCGGTAATCCAGTGTTGTTAATAATTTCATCAGGGTATTCAACTGGAGATTTCCGGATAACCAGAAAATAGATTTTCAGGAAGAGGATTTTTTATTAATGTATTATAGAATTTGCGGGGTGTTACTTGCGGGTGTCTTCATAATCCTGACGTTGGGGATAAATCCTTCTTGTAAAAGCCAGCCTGAAAATTTTCCTCCTTACCCAGCTACACTCTCTTTAAGAATTACGCCTGAGAATCCCAGGGCCTTTAGCAAATTAAGTGTAGCAACTGAAGGTGTGGAAGGTGAAAGCACGGCTTTTAAGTACTGCTGGAAGCGTAATGGCAAAGAGATCTTTGGTGAAACCTTTAAAACCCTGAGTCACTTCAATTTCTCAAAGCATGATGCTATTTCGGTTGTTGTAACTCCTCTTCAAGGGGAGGCAATTGGAAGACCTGTTGAATCTGCATCTGTGGTTATTATAAATACAGAACCCATAATTTCTTCAGCAACTATTCAGCCTCAGCCTTCCTATACTAATAGCCAGTTAGAAGTAAAGATTAAAGCATCTGATGAAGATGATGACCTGATCGTCTATTCCTATCAGTGGATTAAAAACGGAGAGGGGATTTTAAACGAGACTTCACATGTTTTATCCAGCTCATGTTTTGAACGTGGAGACAGTATTCAGTGTAGAATTATTCCCTCGGATCGGGAAGTTTATGGGAGAACATTCGAGGCAGAGACCATACGAATTGCCAACAGCCCTCCTTTAATTACCTCAAGGACACAGCCTGAAATTGCTTGCGAAGGTTTCTTCATGTATAAGATAAATACAAATGATCCGGATCAGGATATTTTGGTCTTATCCCTTTCATCTTCAGCGCCGGATGGTATGACCCTTGATCCAGCAACTGGTATAGTAGAGTGGAAAATACCTAAAGGTTTAACTGGTAGCTATCCGATAGATATTATGGTGAGCGATGGGTGTGGTGGCAGATGTTCACAGAGTTTCAACATATATATAGGAGAAAGCTGAGGTTCATTTATGGTAGCATCTTTTATGAATATAGATCGTATATGCGATATACTTTTAAGTAGTAATCTTATTTCTGCTGAGCAGAAAAAGTCTGTTATCTCTCAGGAAAGTGTTCAACGATCAAAACTTAAGAGGATTAGGTCTATCAAACAAAATGATGGTTTTTCAGCTGAGACTAATGAACACGAGATTACTCCTGTTGACATTATCAGCTCGATGAAAATCAAAAGACTGAATAACAAAGAGGAGTTAACGGAAGAGATTATTATGCGTGCAATTGCTGATAATCTAGCAATTCCCTTTAAAAAGATAGATCCTCTCGAGCTTAATCTCGATGTCGTTACCAGAATGATTGCCAAACCTTTTGCTATTAAACATCTGATGGTACCTATTGAGCTTATCGATGGAGAATTAAAGGTTGCCATGTACGACCCTTTGAATCATGAAGCCCTTGAGGATATTAAAAGGGTGAGCAGAGCAAAAATTTCCCCTGTGGTCAGTACTAAAACGGATATCCTAAAGATCATTACGGAATTTTATGGATTTAAGTCGTCGATAGTTGCAGCTGAGAAGGAGTTGGTTTCTCCTCTTGCTGATCTGGGAAATTTAGAACAGTATATGAAATTAAAACCATCTCATGAAATTGAATCTACTGATCAGCACGTAAAAAATGCCGTCGATTATTTATTGAATTATACATTTGAACAGAAAGCGAGTGATATTCACATCGAACCGAAAAGAGAGTCTGGTACCTGCAGGCTTAGAATTGATGGTATCCTTCATGACATTTACTCTTTGCCAAAGGCTGTTTATCCTGCCATTGTCTCTCGCATAAAGAGCTTGTCAAGGCTCAATATTGCTGAGAAGAGGCGCCCGCAGGATGGAAGAATGAAAGTTGCTTATGGAGGAAAAGAAGCAGAATTAAGGGTTTCAACTGTTCCAGTAGCTTTTGGTGAAAAGGTTGTGATGAGGGTATTAAACCCCGATATACTCTTCCAAAGCCTGGAAGAATTGGGTTTCTTCCCCATGGATTTGATGAGCTATAATTCTTTTCTTAAACATACCCATGGAATTATTTTGGTAACCGGTCCTACCGGCAGCGGAAAAACAACTACTCTGTATTCATCACTTCGCTTTTTGTCTACTCCGGAGAAAAATATTACCACCGTTGAAGATCCCATAGAGATGGTTTGCCCTGATTTCAATCAAATTGCTGTTCAGCCGCAAGCAGGAATTACCTTCGCCAGCATTTTAAGGAACATCCTGCGTCAGGATCCTGATATTATCATGGTAGGAGAAATCAGGGATTTAGAGACAGCAGAAAATGCGATACAGGCTGCTCTTACTGGACATCTTGTCCTAAGTACTTTACACACCAATGATGCTGTCTCTTCGATTACCCGTCTTATCGATTTAGGGGTTGAACCTTTTTTAATTAATGCTACACTTGTAGGAGTAATTGCCCAGAGGCTTGTTCGTAGAATTTGTCCTAATTGTATGGAAAGTGTTGTTTTGGGGCAGGATGAACTCAAGAGTTTGGGGATTGGCTTAGAACAGGAAGGACAGATTGAGCTTAAGAGGGGAAAGGGTTGTGTTCAGTGTCGTAAGACAGGATATAAAGGGAGAGTAGGAATTTTTGAGATGTTTGCAATAACGGAACGAGTACGAAAGCTCATTGGGAAACAGACCACAGTAGAAGATATTACAAAAGTAGCACGCCAGGAAGGAATGAGTACGTTGAGAGAAAATGCTATAAGAACCATGATCAAAGGTGTAACAACCTATAGTGAAGTTTTAAGAGTTACCAGTGGACTTTGATTTCTAGAGGGGATATCATTGAGGGATAAAATAAAAGATTTACAGGAACTTAAAAAGGCTATTGATTTTCATAAAGAAAAAGATAAGAAAATAGTGTTTACCAATGGTTGTTATGACCTCATCCATATAGGCCACTTAAGGTGTTTTAGAGAAGGTAAAAGACTTGGTGATATTTTAATTGTAGCTTTAAATAGTGATCGTTCAGTAAGGTCTATAAAGGGTCCCCCGAGGCCTATCATTCCCCAGGAAGAACGTGCAGAAATAGTGTCTTCCTTGGAAAGTGTCGATTATGTTACCATCTTTGACCAAGACGACCCTCTGGATATCATTGCTTCTGTTAAGCCTGATATCCTGGTTAAAGGAGGCGACTGGAACTTAAATACCATAGTGGGCAGAGAAATAGTTGAATCTTATGGAGGAAAGGTTTTTGCCCTCCCTTTAGTCAAAGGAGTTTCAACCACACAAATCATCAAGAACATCGCTTCTCAATATTCCAGCAAAAAGATGTAAGTGTCCGTAAAACCCTTCTAAATATCTATCTTCATTAAATTTTCCCAATGAATTTTTTTTCAGAAATCGCTTTTAACCCAGATTTTGCAGTAGATGGCTACTGCAAAATCTGGGTTTTATTACCCCCAGGATATCCATTTTCTACTTAAAAAACATAGAGATATAATTTTTTGATTTTTACCTTGACATACAATATATAGTAGTATAAGCTGCAGTTTGTTACTAGATGAGCTAAAAAAGGAGGTTATTTGTGGGTGCTTTAAGTGAGTATAAGGAAAGTGATGTTGAAAGGCGAATCTTGTCGAGTGAAACGACAGATATGACGCTCTTTGTAAGAACCTCTGACGAAGATATGTCATTTTGGAACAGGCAGAGGATTGTTGATGCCTTAGTCAAAGAGGCCTGTGTAGATATGGCCACGGCAGAGGAGATAAGTAAAGAAGTGCAGGAACAAATTATTGCTTCCAAAATTTCTGTAATTACATCCCCCCTCATTCGTGAGTTGGTTAATGCCCGTCTTATTGAAAGGGGGATGGAGAAGGCTCGCAAGATGCACACCCGACTGGGAGTTCCCCTTTATGATGTAGACCAGTTCATCCTCCATCCCAACAAAGAGAATGCCAATGTTCCCCATGGGCCTGAAGCAACCAATTTAACTTTAGCAGAAAACATTAAGAAGGAATATGCCCTTTTGAGTGTCTTTTCACAGTCTATTGGCGATGCCCATATGCGCGGAGATATCCACCTTCACGATTTAGGCTTTATTGACCGACCTTACTGCTCTGGTCAATCATTAGAGTATATTAAAAAATTCGGTTTAAATCTGCCCAATGCGCTCTCTATTGCTAAACCCGCAAAACATCCGGAAGTACTTCTGGCTCACATGGTCAAGTTTGCGGCTGCCCTGCAGAGTAATTTTGCAGGGGCTATAGGGTGGGATGCCGTCAATCTTTTCTTCGCACCATATTTAGTAGATTTGAGTGATAGGGAAATCAAGCAGCTTGCTCAAATGTTGATTTTTGAGTTTTCACAGCAGGCAGTGGCCAGGGGTGGTCAGGCTATATTTTCTGATATCAACCTTTACTGGGAAGTTCCGAAACATTTTGAGGATGTTCCAGCCATTGGGCCTGGTGGTAAGTTCACCGGTAAAAACTATGCGGATTATGCCAGGGAAGCTCAGAAATTTGTTTGGGCACTTTTTGAGGTATATAAGGAAGGTGATGGGACCGGTAGGCCATTCTTCTTCCCCAAGCCACTGGTGCATATCACTGAAAAATTTTTTAAGACAGACGGGCATGAGGAGTTCTTAAACCATATATGTGACGTAGCAGCCGACAAAGGTAATACCTATTTTGTTTTTGACCGGGGAGGCACGGCGAAAATATCGGAATGTTGCCGATTGAGTTTTAAGCTGGAGGCTCAGGATTTAGCCGATGCCAAACAACCCTGGAAGATGAGATATTCAGCTCTGCAAAACGTCACTTTAAATCTACCACGCCTGGGGTATGTAAGTGATAAAGATGATTCTGTACTCTTCTCAAAAATATCCGATCTTATGGAACTGGCAGTTCAGGCACATATAGAAAAGAAGTTGTTTATCGAAAAGCTTCTTGCCCATGGTGAAAAAGGTCCTTTGTCTCTTCTCACTATGAAGAAAGATGGTGTTCCCTATCTCAGAATGCATAGAGTTACCTATCTTATCGGGATGTTGGGATTAAATGAATTGGTACATATCCACACAGGTGAAGAACTCCATGAAAGTAAAAAGGCACTTAAGTTTGGTTTGAAGGTTATATCCCAGATGGATCTTTTATCAAAAAAGTTGAGTAAGAAGCATGGTATGAGATTCGTTTTAGAGCAGACTCCTGCTGAAAGTACGGCATACCGCTTTGCCCGGCTTGATTTAAAATACCACTCACCCCAGTCCGGTCATTATGTCAAGGGGGATATTTCGCAAGGTGAGACATATTATACCAATTCAACTTATTTCGCGGTCTCCTCAGAAATGAATCCTATCGACAGAGTTATTAAAGAAGGGCTTTTTCATCCTCGGATTGAGGCAGGTTCTTTAACCCATGTATGGCTGGGAGAGGCAAAACCTTCTAAAGAGTCCCTTGCTAACTTTGTAATAAAGACCTTTAGAGAATCTTTGAATGATCAAATTGCCTTTTCACCAGAATTTACGAACTGTTTATCTTGCGGTAAGACATCTCGAGGCCTAAAAGATAATTGTCCATGTTGCGGCTCTGAAGAGGTTGAGGGGATTACCAGGATAACGGGTTATTTTACCAAGATTTCCAGTTGGAATAAAGGCAAAAAGGGAGAACTGCGTGATCGATACAAAAATCAGGGTTTTTTTGGGAACAAGTAAGCTATAATTGCATTGTACTTAGTCAGGAGGGGTGAAATGGGAAAGGTTAAGGTGTTTGTAAAAGATGGTTGTTATAAATGTCCATCGGCGAAAGAAGTTGGAGCAGTGTTAACAAAAGAAGGGCTTGAGGTTCTCTATTATGATCTGGATACCGTTGATGGTTTAGCAGAAGCTTCTTATTATGGAATACTCTCTACTCCTACCCTGATTGTGGAGGATAGAGATGAAAAGACCTTAGCCGATTTTCGAGGTATTGTTCCTACCCCTCAACAGATTAAGGAGGTTTTGCATAGATAGAACCAGCATTGTAAAATAAGTTTATAATGTCTTTCCTTTAAGCCTCTTCGTTGCTGCAGCCAAAAGATGCTTTGAGCAATCAAGCTTCCATAAATTGTTCTCTAAAGCAATTTCCAACAACTAAACATTTCTTTATAGTAGTTAGCCTATGTCTTTTCCAATCAAAGGTTTTTTAGAGACTTCCTTTGTCGATTGGCGCGGCAAAGTAGCTTCTGTAATTTTCTTGCCCCACTGTAATTTTCGCTGTCCCTATTGTCATAATTATGATCTTGTTCTTCATCCAGAACAACTTCCCACTATCCCTTTTGAGCAGGTCATGCAACAGGTTAAAAAATATAAAGGGTGGGTTGACGGTGTATGCATCACGGGTGGGGAACCTACACTCTTTCCTGCCCTTGTTCAACTTATTGAACAATTAAGAAATGAGCATATGTTAATTAAATTGGATACGAATGGGTCACGTCCTGAGGTTTTAAAAAAATTGATCGATGACCATTTAGTGGAACATGTAGCTATGGATGTGAAAGCACCACTTAATCAAGAATCTTATTCGAACTGTTGTGGAGTATCAGTAGATCTGAAAAACATAAAAGGGAGCATAGATTTATTAAGAAAAACGTTTATTTCCTATGAGTTCAGAGTGACCGTGGTGCCCACGCTTCTTAAAAAGGAAGACCTTTTGACGTTGGCTAATGAGCTTAAAGGTTCAGAAAGACTCACACTGCAGAATTTTAATCCAGAAAATCCACTTGATCCTGACCTCAAAAATGTCAAGCCTTATACGGACCAGGAAATAAAGGAGATGCAGGAAGAGGTAAATAAAATCCTTAAAGGAAGTAATAAACCAGAAGGTAGGGCACTCTTTTATTCTAAACCCACAACTCGCAACCCGTAACACGAAATCCTTCCTATCATTTTATAATTTCCCTATGCATGGAGATCTTTCAGTGGTATATTATTGAGCATGAAGATAAAGAGAGTAAAATCCTCATTTAAAACTTATCCGGGCAAACCTATCCCATTGGGTGCGACTGTGTATGAACATGGAGTGCAATTCTCCATTTTCAGTCGACACGCTACTTCCATAACACTTCAGTTGTTTGATAAATCGAAAGGTAAAGATCCTTCATTCGAAGTTGCCCTGGACCCAGAGAGAAATAAAACAGGTGATATATGGCATGTCTTTATTGAGGGAATCAAACCAGGCCAGCCTTATGGATACCGGGCGGACGGACCTTACCAGCCCAAAGATGGGATGCGTTTTAGTAAAAACAAACTTCTTTTAGATCCGTACGCCATGGCAGTTACTGGTAATTTTAACTGGAACCTTTCTGATGCACGGAGTTATGATATAAATTCCTCTGAAAGTGATCTCTCCTATTCCTCGATAGATAGCGCTGGGGGAGCTCCCAAATGTATAGTGTTGAGTGATTCCTTTAATTGGTGGGGTGATGACCGCCCTTTAAAAATTCCTCATAGGGATACTATTATTTATGAAACCCATATTCGTGGATTTACCTGCCACACCACGTCTAAAGTTAAGCATCCTGGGACATTCCAGGGGTTGATAGAAAAAATACCTTACCTAAAGGAGTTGGGGATAACTGCCGTAGAACTTCTTCCCATCCAGGAGTTTGATGAATCAGAGATTATGCGCAAAAATCCTGTTAACGGTGAGCAGCTCATGAACTACTGGGGATATAATACCATCAGTTTCTTTGCACCTAAGGGACGGTACAGCAGTTCAGGATCAATGGGGGAGCAGGTGTGGGAATTTAAAAAAATGGTAAGGGAACTCCACAAGGCGGGTATTGAGGTAATCCTGGATGTAGTTTTCAACCATACTGCTGAAGGTGATGAGACGGGACCAACCCTCTGTTTCCGCGGGTTGGATAATACTATCTATTACCTGCTCGATGATGGGGGTAGACGTTACATAAATTATTCAGGATGTGGGAATACACTCAACTGTAATCATCCGCTGGTGAGAGGGTTTATCTTAGATTGCTTACTCTACTGGGTAGTTGAGATGCATGTTGATGGATTCCGCTTTGATCTTGCATCAATTCTTGGTAGAGACCAAGATGGCAAGATCCTTGAAAATCCTCCACTGATAGAGCGTATCGCAGAAGACCCTATTTTAAGGGATACCAAGATTATTGCTGAGGCATGGGATGTAGCAGGAGCATATCAGGTTGGAAGCTTCCCTGGTACGAGGTGGGCTGAATGGAATGGTATTTTTCGCGATGATATCAGGCGTTTCTGGCGTGGAGATCCCGGGATGGTTCCTAAATTGGCGACGCGATTGGCTGGGAGTTCAGATCTCTATCAGGGAAGTGGTAGAGCACCTTTTCACAGTATCAATTTTGTAACCTGTCATGACGGCTTTACTCTTCATGACCTGGTAAGTTATAATACCAGGCACAATGAAGAAAATGGAGAGGAGAATCAAGATGGTAGTAATGAAAATTTCAGTTGCAACTATGGGGTAGAAGGGGAAACGGATAATGGCAAAATTAATGCTATACGAACCTGCCAGATTAAGAATTTTTTGTCTACTCTCATGCTCTCACAGGGTGTTCCAATGCTGTTGGGAGGTGATGAATTCAGGCGGACTCAGAGAGGGAATAATAATGCCTATTGTCAGAATAATGAAATATCCTGGTATAATTGGAATTTTTTGCAAAGACATGAAGAAATCTTTCGTTTTACGAAAGAGATAATAGCTTTTAGAAAAAGACATCCCTCTCTCAGGAGAACAAGGTTCTTTACTGGACGGGATAATGATCGGAACAGTATTTCTGATATTAACTGGTATAGTACTGTCCTTACCCAGCCCGATTGGAGTAAAAAAAGCAAAACGCTGGCATGTCTTATTGATGGAAGCCGTTTGGAAACTGATGCGGAGGAAGATGGTAATGATCTTTACCTCATTTTTAATGCTTCTAAAAAGTTGCATGCCTTTAACCTTCCCAAACTACCATCAGAGAAAAAATGGTGGAGAGCAGTAGATACCTCACTACCTTCCCCTCAGGACATTGTACCAGAAGGCGAGGAATTTTTTGTAAAACCTGATAGCAGATATGCTGTAGCACCCCTCAGCACAGTTGTCCTTATAAGTAAAGCATAGAACAGATTAGAGATTTAGGAATTCAGGGATTGAGGAATTAGTGAAAATATTGATAATTAGATCCATTCAAGAGAACCCCTAAATTCCCAAATCTCAAATTCCCCAATTCTCTCAGAACTTTCCAAGAAAAAAGTGGTTAGAAATGATTTTCTAACCACTTTTTTCTTATTTTAAGATGGTATTGTAGTACGTTACATAGCCTGAAGCATAAGATCAGTGAGATCATAAAGCTTCATAGTCTCACCCTGTGCTTTTAAAGGATCGGCTAAATTTTGTTCGCAGTAAGGACAACAGGTAACCAGTGCCTCTGCACCTGTCTCCTTTGCCTCTTCTATCCGCTCTTCTGCACATTTGAAAGCCAAATCCGGATAGGCAGCTCTTACACCACCTCCTGCACCACAACACCACGCCTGGTCTTTTATCCGCTCCATCTCTACTAATTTGATACCCGGGATGGCTTTTAAGATATTCCGTGGTTCCTCATAAATGCCACAGTGTCTCCCAATATGACAGGGATCATGCCAGGTTACTGTGAGGGGTATCTCTTTAGTAAATTTTATTTTGCCTTCTTTGAGCAATGATTCCATATATTCTGAAACATGATAAACCTTAAATGTGATCTCTGGTATGTCGGGAACCTCCGGAAAATCATACTTTAACACGTGGTAGCACCCTGCACACTGAGTAATTATTTCTTTTACACCTGCTTTGGTGAATTCTTCAATGTTTCTTTTGACAAGGGAAAAGAACGTCTCCCGATCACCCAGTCGAATAGCTGGGCTACCACAACAAATCTCCTTGTCAGCAAAGATTCCAATATCTACTCCACAACCTTTGAGTATCTTTGCCGAGTTTACTATATCATGTTTTAAAACAGGGTCAAAAGCAGGAGTGCAACCTGCAAAAAAGAGGATTTCGCACTTTTCTTCATTAGCATTCTTTAATTTTAATTCTTTAGCCCATTGGGCTTTCTGTGCTCTTGGTTGTTTCCAGGGGTTGTCGTAGTTTGCAATACTGGTCAGGAGTTCCTTATGGGCAGGTAGTGGTGCCAGGCCTTTCTCAATCAACCTCGTCTTCAGCGCTTCTCCTGCCTTAAGTGGTTCCTTTTCAGTTAAACGGAGGCAGTTCATCTCACATGCACCGCAGGAGGTGCAGCGAAAGGCAATATCTACCAGCGCCTCGGAATCTGTATAATCAAAATCCTCTTCCAAGAGGGCCCGGATGATATGAAATTTACCCATCCCGCTATAGGCAGCAAAACGCTTGTACCTGAACTCAGGACAGATCTCATTGTATTTGCTGCTTTTTACATTCCATCCCCACTGATTCTGACACCAGTTGCAGCGTGCGTCACCCCAGGCCTGTTCCCTGTAATCCTCTAGTGTCCTTTCGTAAATCTTCTTTTTAGGCATATTTTAGGCTCCTTTTTCTAATTAGTATATTTGCTCACCGCAGAGATCGCTAAGAGCGCAGAGGTAATAAAATATTTCTGCTGGATAGGGGTTCCTAATCCAACTATAGTGAACGACTTCAATGAATTGACATTCAACAGCCGGTCATTGCGAGCGATAGCGAAGCAATCTCATGGGATTGCGGTAATTTAAGCAGCAAAAATACATTTTGCCAATTTCTTGCTGAGTAAAACCAATAACCATTTTCTTTTATGTTTTTCTCAGCGCACTCCGCGAACTCTGTGGTAAATAGTTATGAATAATGAAGATTTACATATCAAAAGCAGGTTGTCAAGTGCTTTTAGTGATGCTATTTCCCCACCGTTTAAAAAGGCTGTGTTCAATTCTAAATAAATCCAAGACCTTTCCCACAATGTGGTTGATTAGGTCATCTATGGTCTGTGGTTTAGAATAGAAACCGGGGATAGGAGGAAGAATGATACCCCCCATGCTGGTTACGTTCTTCATGTTTTCGATATGAGACAGGGTTAAAGGAGTTTCCCTGAAGACAAGAACAAATTTCCGTCTTTCCTTCAAACAGACATCAGATGCACGGGCTATCAAATTTTCGCCATAGGAGTGAGCTACAGCAGAAAGAGTTTTGGCACTGCAGGGAACCACAATCATTCCATCGGTGAGGAAAGAGCCACTTGATATGGGTGCAGTCAAGTCATCATCCTTATAACAGTGATCAGCCAGTCTCGTCACCTGTTCAATGTCTGTATAATCGGTTTCATAAAGAATGACGCTCTCTGCTATTTTACTGATAACGAGATGTGTCTCGATATCTTTTCTGCTTTGCAAAAATTCCAGCAATCGGATACCATATATACTTCCGCTTGCACCAGTAATGCCAATTATGAGTCTCATTACTATTCCCCGTATCGTTTACCTTGTTTGCAAATCAACTTTGAACCCATATTCTGAGTTAAATACTATTAGAATAATGTTGTAAAGTCAAATGGTAAAGTGAGCTTATTGTGTTGAAAAAAGTGAATGTTTTGGATGAAAGCAAGTGCAACAAATACTTGACAATCACCTTTGCGAAACGATACATTTTCTAAAGAGAGGGAATTAAGGAATTTAGGGATTAAGGGATTGGGGAATTGGGGTATTGATCTTCTGGATACTGGATTTTGTTTTTTCGTATTGCTAACCATTCGTGTTCTGGTTCCATTTACTCAAGGTTTCGTTTAAATTGAAAGGACAACAGCATGATCTCTAAAAAATCTTCAAAGATCCCACCTTTTATTGTTATGGAAGTGATGGAAAAGGCATCTGAGATGGAGAGGAGAGGTGAGCATGTCATTCATCTGGAAGTAGGGGAACCTGATTTTGATACGCCTCAGTGTATCAAAGATGCTGCCATTAAGGCGATTGTGGATGGAAAAACCCACTACACCCATAGTCTTGGTCTTATGGAACTGAGGGAAGCAATCGCAGAGTATTATCGTAATCGCTATAAGGTTACCATCTGCCCCGAACAAATCTTAGTGACCTCTGGTACGTCGCCAGCTATGCTGCTGGCATTCTTTTCCCTCCTGGAATCTGGAGACAAAGTCATACTTTCTGACCCCCATTATGCTTGCTACCCCAA
>RCNB010002264.1_pt1 | contig 12284 bp, 8 predicted proteins | sample 2041321 | NCBI WGS metagenome assembly RCNB01 (sample SAMN09708232, study PRJNA481090) | Marine sediment metagenome, whole genome shotgun sequencing project. | reverse complement strand
AGAGATATAGGATATAAACTCTAAAATCCATGTTTTCCTATTAGCGGTACAAAGGAACAGCCACATATATCTTTTGAAGTAATTTTATTTCCCTTCTTTTCTATCAATTCTAAATTGCATATTGATCGCCCTACGGGTACAAGCATCTTCCCAAGATCTTTAAGTTGTTCCACCAAGGGCTTTGGTATTTCTGGAGCTGCACAGGTAACATAGATACGCTCATATGGGGCATGCTGGGGCAACCCCTCCGACCCATCGCCCGTTTCCACTGTAACATTTTTTATACCTACATTTTCAAGGTTTTTCTTTGCCCTCTCAGCAAGAGCGGGGAATCGTTCAACTGTATATATGTGCCCGGCCTCACCGACAATTTTTGATACAATAGCTGCAGAACCTGCTCCAATTTCCAGAATTGACTGCCCTTTTTTAATATCAAGGGCTTCACACATTATTGCTACCATGTGAGGTGCAGAAATTGTTTGACTGTTTCCTATTTCAAGCGGTGTATCAACATATGCATGGTTTTTTATCATCTCTGGAACAAATTTTTCTCTTGGGACTTCTAAAAATGCTTTTTCCACCTCTGCTGTTTTGATTCTCCCCTCTCTTTTTAGTGATGCTACTAAAATCTCTCTTCTATCCTTAAACATATTTCAAATGACACAATGGATATGTGTATTTTAATATCTTTGGAAAATATGATATCACTTGATTTTACAATCCCACTAATGTTTTATATATTGAATGCATTTCTCTTACTATATTATAACTGGATGGGCTGATATAATGGGTATTAAATTGACCTCTTCTACTACTGGAGAGATTGCTGCTATTTTGGAGATAGGATTATGATAGATGATATTGGTGAATTTCTGAGTAAACTACCACCAATTGAAAAGTTGTTTGGCGGTGCTTGGATAATCACTTGGTTTCTTGCTATTTGGGGCTATCATATCCAGTTTTTTCTAACTGGTTTGTTTTGTTTATTTCTCGCTATTTTACTTCTTGGTTATTTTGATGAAAAGAAAAAGGCAGAAATTCCAGCTTTTTTCTCGATGGATAAAAATACTAGAACCCTAACTGTTCAAAAAATACATGAGGCTGATTTGAGTTGGAATGATCATGAACTATGTTCAGGTAGTGCAATGATTCCATCAGGATTAGTCAAAGAGGGAGACACCATTACTAACTGTAGTGGCAATGTAGCACTCAGACACATACCAACAAATACTCTTATGGGTGCTTATAATTTTGAATAATCCATTATCTTTTTATTTGCCATTCTCTGCACCCTCATGATAGAAATAGGGTTATATATGGCAATACATTTCACCCCTGTTACTATGAGGAAAAAAGCAATAGTGGCCCTTGGTGGAAATGCATTAGTAAAGGAAGGTCAAGATGGCAATATCTACGATCAGTTTGATAATACAAGAGAAGTTTCCGCATCAATCGTGAAAATGATACAAGATGGTTGGAACGTTGTTGTAACTCACGGTAATGGTCCTCAAGTAGGTGCAATACTTCTTCAGAATAATACTGCACGAGATGTAACACCACCAATGCCACTTGGTATCTGTGTCGCCGAAAGTCAAGGCATGATTGGATATATGATTCAACAATGCCTTGCAAATGCCTTAAAAAAAGCAGGCATCAAGCGACGTGTTGTGGCATTAATTACGCAGGCGTTAGTTGATGAGAATGATCCTGCTTTGACTAATCCTACTAAACCTATAGGGCCATATTACTCAAAGAGCGATGCAGAAAAACTTCGAAACGATGGATATCAAATGACAGAGCAAACTAAGGGGTGGAGAATCGTTGTTCCATCACCCGATCCAAAGGCCATTGTTGAAGGGGAAATCATTAAAAAAATGCTTGATGATGATGTTATTGTTATTGCATTAGGTGGGGGGGGAATGCCTGTTTTTGAAAAAGAAGGATGGGGACTTAATGGCATAGAGGCGGTGATTGATAAAGATCTTGCGTCTGAACGACTTGCTGAAGCAATAGATGCTGAGCTTTTGATGATCCTTACAAACGTCGAGAAGGTATATCTTGATTACAACACACCTCACCAAAAACCATTGGACAACATTACGTTGGAAGATTTAAAGAAATATTATAAAGATGGTCATTTTCCACTTGGTAGCATGGGGCCAAAGATGTTAGCCGCCATTAGATTTCTAGAATGCGGTGGAAAAAAGGTTATTATTTCCCACGTTGAAAAAGGAGAGAGTGCACTGCAGGGAAAAACAGGTACTCACATACAAAGGTAACAGTTGTTTTTATTAAACCCCTAGATATATCATTTTTCAAATTATGGACACTTCATCAATTGATCAGCAAATTAAAAACATAGAAGATGAAATTTTTGACACACAGAAAAATAAGGCTACTGAACATCATATCGGTAAGTTAAAAGCAAAACTTGCAAGACTGCGTGAGGACGTCGAGAAAAGGAAAAGTGCAGGTGTCAAAGGAAAAGGTTTTGCTGTCAAGAAATCTGGTGATGCAACTGTGGGGCTCATCGGATTTCCAAGCATTGGTAAAAGTACCCTTTTGAACCAATTAACAGATGCAAACAGTCGAGTTGGCGCTTATGAGTTCACAACCCTTGATGCTATCCCGGGCATGATGAAGTACAATGGAGCAAATATACAAATTCTGGATTTGCCTGGTCTAATAACAGGTGCATCACTTGGAAAAGGTCGTGGTAGAGAGATACTTTCAGCGGTAAGAAACGTGGATCTAATATTATTTATGATAGATGCACAACACAAAAACCATCTTGATCTAATGACAGAAGAATTGTATAAAGCAGGTCTCAGATTAAATCAAAAAAAACCCGATGTAGTTATAAAAAGAACGGGACATGGTGGCATTACAATAAATTCTACAATAAAACTGTCGCATCTAAATGAGGGAGTTATAAAATCAATTTCATCAGAGTATGTAACAAATGCCGATATTATAATACGTGATGACATTACAGAAGATCAACTGATAGATGTATTCATTCAGAATAGAATATATGTACCTGCCGTGGTTATAATAAATAAAAAAGATTTAATCACTAAAGAAGTGTTAAATAAAAAAATTAAAAACATAACGCAGAAAAACTGGGATGTAATATCCATATCTGCAAGTGAGGGTACTGGACTTGAAAAACTTAGGAAAGTAGTTTTTTCAGAGCTGAAACTCACCCGCACATATATGAAACCCGTTGGAGAGAAACCTGATTTTGATGAACCGTTGATTTTAAAAAAAGGTCAAACCGTAGAGGATGCATGCAGAAAGCTTCACAGGGATTTTAAAAGAAAGTTTAGATATGCACAGGTATGGGGTAAATCTGCTAAATATCCAGGTCAAAATGTTGGATTTGATCATGTTTTGGAAGATGAAGACATACTGACAATAACTGTATCTCGTTAGTTTTTAAGTAAATCTTTAACGTTTTTCACAATATGTTTTTCATTTAAACCATATTTTTCGAGCAGGTCCTTTGGCTCTCCGCTTTCGCAGAATCTGTCTTTTATTCCCATTCTTCTGAATCTTACAGGGAGGCTGTTCTCCGCAAGTGTTTCTGCTATTGCCCCTCCAAGTCCGCCAATGATTGAATGTTCCTCCGCTGTTATTATCGCACCTGTTTCCTTGGCACATTTAATTACTAGTTTCTCATCTAATGGTTTTATAGTATGCATGTCAATTAATTGGGCGTTTATACCTTGCTTCAATAGTGTTTTCCGTGCATCAATTGCTGGATCGACCATGGTTCCGCAGGCAATAATTGTAACATCTGAACCGTCTTCAACTATCATCCCCTTGCCAAGCTCAATGCTCTCGACATAGTCTTTATCATAAATAATTGGTGCATTTGCTCGCCCGATTCTTGCATACATAGGACCTTTCTTTGTTGCCATGAGCTCAACGATTTTTCCTGTTTGTGTGGCATCACTGGGTGCAAGAACAGTCATATTTGGCAATACTCGCATCAATGCAATGTCCTCTATCATTTGATGGCTAGCCCCATCTTTACCTACACTTATACCACCATGTGTAGCAAATATCTTTACATTAGCCTGTGAATATGCAAGATCAATACGTATCTGATCATAGACCCTTCCCGTAGCAAACACGGCAAATGTACTTGCAAAAGGTATTTTACCACATGACGCAAGTCCAGCAGCCGTGGATATCATGTTCGCCTCGGCGATACCCATCTCAAAAAATCTTTCGGGATATTTCTTTGCAAACATTATAGTTTTTGTAGATTTGGAGAGGTCTGCATCTAAAACGACTAGATTGGGATATTTCTCACCGAGCTTTACAAGAGTTTCTCCATATGCATTCCTGGGATTTGCCATTGTTTTCTTACTCAAGTTTAGCCCTCCAGTTTCTTCTGCATTAAATCGAGTTCTTCCATTGCCATGTTGTATTCCATTTCATTTGGTGGAACGCCATGAAAATCAACGTTATTTTCCATGAATGAGACCCCTTTGCCCTTTACAGTATTTAGTATAATTAGGGATGGCTGTCTCTTATGATTATCTGCTTCATTTAGTGCATCAAGTATTTGTTTCATGTTGTGACCATCAATCTCTATAACATGCCATCCAAAGGAACTCCATCGATCTCTCGCTGATTCTAGACGCATTACGTCCTCTGTGTTCCCATCAATCTGTAAAAAGTTTCTATCAATGAATGCAGTTAGATTATCAAGCTTATAATGTGATGCTGCTGCAGCAGCCTCCCACACCTGCCCCTCATTAGTTTCACCATCGCCCATCATAACATAAACATTGTATTCATTCTCGTCTAATTTTCCTGCAAGAGCTACACCGTTTGCAAAAGAAAGACCATGGCCAAGGGAACCAGTAGAAGCCTCAATACCTGGAACATAAGAGCATACGGGATGTCCTTGCAGCATACTGTTGATTTCTCTAAGAGTTTTCAATTCATCAACAGAAAAATACCCACTCTCTGCAAGTGCTGCATAAAGTGCAGGGACAGCATGGCCTTTACTCAAAATGAAACGATCTCTATCTGGGTCATTAGGATTCTTAGAGTCGTGATTCATATGTGCAAAGTACAGTGCAACAATCATGTCAACAGCAGACAACGAACCACCAGGATGCCCTGATTTAGCCCTGTATAACATTTCAATAACATGTTTCCTGATATTAACCGCCATTAAATCAAGTCTGTCGATAATTTTCTTATCGTAATGCTCCATTGAATCCCCCCCTCAAACAAAAAACAAGGGCATAGTATTTTCTAGTGAATATCATCCATGTGTAAATACTTTTTGTAAATTTTTAGCCTTGTGATAAAAACAGTTGAAGTAAAAGAGACATAGGAAAAATTGAAGGTGACTTTGAACGGCGATACATTTTAATGCCTCCTTTTACATTTACGGGTTTAAGGGTAAAATGGTATTAGATGATTTAAGTAGTTCCCTTAGAGGAACGTTAAAGAAGATAGCCAATGCAGTACATATTGACTCAAAACTCATCAAAGAAGTAGTAAGAGATATACAGCGGGCGCTTCTACAGGCAGATGTTAACGTCAAACTTGTTTTAGATTTGTCAAAAAAAATCGAGAAACGCGCACTACAAGAGAAACCTCCGGCGGGGATGAGTAATCGAGAGCACGTTATTCATATTGTTTATGATGAGCTAGTAAACATCCTTGGTGATTCTAGGGAGCTGCCGATTAAAAAACAGATAATAATGATGACTGGGCTCTACGGCCAAGGAAAGACGACTTCATGCGGAAAAATTGCAACGTATTTTAAAAAGAAGGGGTTAAGACCTGCTTTGATCGCAGGTGATGTTCATCGTCCCGCAGCCTATGAACAGTTAAAACAAATAGCGGAGCAGGTGAAAGTTCCATTTTATGGCGACAATAAAGAAAAAAATGCAGTGAAGGTTGTAAAAGATGGATTAAACAAGTTCAAAAGAAGTAGTGACGTAATAATCGTAGATACATCTGGAAGACATAAACTCGAAGATGACCTCATTCAAGAAATGAAGGACATTTTTAAGGCAACCAAGCCTGATGAAAAACTGCTTGTTATAGATGCTGCCGTTGGTCAGCAAGCCGGTTCTCAGGCAAAGGCATTCAATGATACTGTGAATATAACTGGTATTGTTCTTACAAAAATGGATGGTACTGCTAAAGGTGGTGGTGCACTAAGTGCCGCAGCTGAAGTTGGTGCCCCTATTGTATTTATTGGTACAGGTGAGCATGCTGGTGATTTTGAGAAGTTTGACCCTGCCAGGTTTATATCTCGTCTTCTTGGTATGGGTGATATCAAATCCCTACTCGAAAAAGCAGAAGAGAGTATGAAGGGAAAAGATGCAGAGAAAACTGCTAGACGGTTGATGTCTGGTAAATTCACCTTACATGACATGTATGACCAAATGGATATGTTGTCTGGAATGGGTCCCCTTAGCAAGGTAGCGGAGATGCTTCCCGGTGGTTTTTCAGGTAAAATCAAGGACGTTGATATGGATGATACTCAAAATAAACTTCAGAGATTTCGTGTTATTATGAACTCTATGACGGATGAAGAGATGAATGATCCAAGTATCATTCGTGCGTCTCGTGTTAAACGTATTGCACATGGTGCAGGTGTTGAAAATAGAAATGTCAAAGAGTTGTTGAAGTATTACAATATGACAAAGCGTATGATGAAGGGTTTATCTGGTAACAGAAAAATGAGGAAGAATCTGATGAAGCAGTTACAGTTTGGGAAATAATTTATTTTTTCTAAAGATTGGATATGTTGTTTAAAAACCGAGAGAAGATTATTGAGAATGGTCAAACACCTGAATTAAAAAAGATAAGGGGAGATATTCTCGATATCCTGACTTTTGCCTTAGATTCTGTTAATCCGTATGAAGTGGTTAAATCAAGGTTTTATGAAAAAAAGATTAATATTGGTGGGGAAACCGTAGATCCTTCTGATTTTGAAAACATATATGTAGTAGGTTTTGGAAAAGCTAGTGTTGGTATGGCCCAGGCAGTCTGCGATTCAATTGATGTCAAAAAGGGAGTTATTATTACTAATGATCCAAATAATAAAGTTCGAAGTGAATGTGTAGATACTTTTGTCGGCAGTCATCCAATACCTGATCAGAGCGGCATAGATGGCACAGAGAAAATCCTAGATATTATTAAAATGTGTGGCAATGAATATCTTTTAATTGTGCTAATATCTGGTGGGGGATCTGCACTTTTATGCAAACCAAGGGTAAGTCTTAAAGATTTACAGCAAACAACTGATTTGTTGTTGAGATCTGGTGCCGATATAAATGAAATTAATACCATACGTAAGCATCTTTCGTTTGTTAAAGGAGGTCAGCTTGCAAATTTTGCTAAATGTAGGACAATTTCTTTTATTATTTCCGATATTGTTGGCGATCCTATGGAGTTTATTGCATCTGGCCCCACATATCCTGATTCAACTACTTATGATGATGCAAAAATGATTTTTAAAAAATATGATCTTTGGCAAAAATTACCTTCGGGTGTCACCAATATCATCGATGATGGTGTTCGGGGTATACTCGCTGAGACGCCAAAAAAAGGTGATCATGTTTTTGATAATCTATCCAACCTTATTGTTGCAAATAATGAAATTGCATGTAAAGCAGCAGAGGATAAAGCAAGGAAACTGGGCTATACAACAAAACTTCTTACTACATCCCTAACTGGCGAGGCGAGAGAAATTGGTGTTTATCTGGTTGATAAAGCAAAAAATTATAGCAAGGAGTCGGGGAAATATGTTTTTATTTCAGGTGGGGAAACAACGGTTACAATAAAAGGCAATGGCGAGGGTGGTAGAAACCAAGAGATGGTTTTAGGGGGCATTGAATGTATGGCTGATACTGATATAGTTTTCGCATCTTTTGCAACTGATGGTATTGATGGAAAAAGTGATGCTGCTGGAGCCGTTGCAGATGGTTTTTCCTTGGCGGGGGCACGTAAAAAAGACCTCGATCCATCTGGATTTCTCAAGGAAAACAATTCATATAATTTTTTTAAGAGGTTAGATGATTTATTTATGACCGGCCCTACTGGTACAAATGTGATGGATATTCAGGTAATTGTTATATCGATTTAATTTAGATGATAGCTTGTTGTAAAAAATGCTAAACTTATTAAGCAGATGGCATATAGTATAGAAGTAGGGAAAGGGAAAGCATACTCGTGCCAAAAATTAAAGTTAGGAGATATGGCATAATTAGAAAGAATTGGTGGGTACTGAACCTGATTAAAACCCAAAGATATATAAATGTGTGGATTATAAATTAAAATTAAGATTATGAATATTATATGGAGATTAAATATATGAATAAAAAACATTCATATAACAAAATAGTAATTTTAGGAGTTATTTTTTTATTGCTACTAGTATCAAGCCTTCTGAATATCGGTTTTTGTGATTTTTCTAATTATCCACAAACGTTAGACGTGACGCTAGATGAAGACGATGGTTTTTGGGAAATAGGCAAATTTGAAGAAGATATAGTGGATCTTACAAACTGTGCTATAACTGATACCAACGGTATTGAACTGGCTTCAGATGAAGGTAGTGGACAGTCGTATGATTATCAGCTAACTTCCGAAAGTAGAGCCTACTATGCCGAAACATCTTTTTTTAAATTTGTCCCGCCTGGGCCCTATAGTCTCCTATTTGGAACGGAAATTGGGGGATTTTGGGAAATGAATAATTATAGGTTGATAGGGGAAAAGGACAACGATTTTTTTCCTGATGAAAGTAGTTCTTCCGCGTTTAAAGAAGATACTAGGGCAAGAAAGATACATCATTTTAGGTTCAAAATAGATGAAACAGTATCCGAACATGCATCAAGAATAGATATCAATTGGTATGGGTACGCTAAAAATGACTCGTTTGTTTCAATGTACTGTTGGCAACAACCATCTAATAAGATACCATATGTTGGATGTTGGGAACTCTTAAAGTTGAGGAACTCAGATGGGAAAAATATCTCAATTACTTACATTCAACCTAATAATTCTAATGATTCATACATTCAATATAATGATTATATTGACGTTTGTATTATTGTAAATCCTAGTGGTGGAGAGAAATGTAATCTATTTTCTGATTATGTGAAAGTTACAGTTTACGGTGCTTATTCTGAAGCAGGTAGAGTACGTACTATTCCGATACCCGCTAAAAATATTTCCTCATGGGAATCCTTCACTTGGAAAGATAACGAAAAAAGTGAAACAGATATTACGTACCATGTCCTTTACAATAGTATAGGAACACAATATACGATAGTTGACGAAAGTTATCTGGAAGGTAACGAAAATGGATTTTCGTCAGATACATCAAGTCCTCCAATCTCCTTAAACAAAATACCTTCAAACTACAAGCTAAAAATAGAAGCAAATTTAGAAACAGATAATACATCTACTTCTCCAGAAGTTATCAGCTTAGGTATTACTTGGCAAACAAAGGACAACATGTGGAGGGACCTGTTTAATTCAACCTTAAGAGTTGACAAAAAATCTGATGATACATATAATGTTAGATTCAAAGATGGTAACGTCAGCTTAACAGTATATTCTAATGATTGGCCCATGTTTGGAAAGAATTCGGCAAATACAAGATCATCCGATGGTTATGGACCTGGACTTTCTTCGGGAGATTACTCTGCATTTTGGAAGTCAACCGGTAAAAGTGGAACTGGATATAGAAATCCTGTTATTAAATCAGGAGTTTTATATGTAGCATCTGAAGATGGTAAAGAGATTCACTCATATGATGCATATATTGAGGATTCAGGCGATAAACCTAATGATTACCTAGGGGTGGGTACCATTCCTGCAAATGTGGTAAATTGCTCACCGGTGGTAATAGAAGACGACGAAGATGAACTTGTTGTCGTAGCAACTAGCAGTGAAGATGCAAAAAACAAAATATATGCTTTCAATGGAAATGATCTTTTGGCACCAATAATCTGGACATTTAGTTATCCTGATAATTCCAAAATTCGCTATTGTTCATCACCTGTAGTCTATGATGATAAGATTTTCATAACTTCATGTGGAGAAACAAACAAAATGTTTGCTCTTGATTTCAGTGGAAATTTACAATCAAATTTAGATATAGATTTACCGGCCGGGAGTTTGTCAAGTCCTGCTATTCAAGATGATAATATAGTAGTGGGATGTACAAACAAAAATGGAAAAAGTCTCTTTGTTTTTGATTTAGAGGGAAATGAAATATGGAGTAAAAACGTGGGAGCAATTGGTAGGGCAGCCCCCATTATCTATGAGAATAAAATTTTTGTATTGGCCAGAGTGCCATTAGAAAAAATTTCCTTCATCGGTTATTCCTATACCAAGCTTATTGCTTTAGATTTAGAGAGCGGAGATGAACTATGGAATGAATCCATTACGTCTTCTTCGAATTTACTAAATAAAGATGAGTTTGCTGCCTGCAGTACTCCTACTATTTATGATGATTTAATTTTTGTGGCTTCCCCAAATTGGAAACTGTATGCTTTTAATATTGAAAATGGAGATTTAACAAGCAAGTGGTATTCAAATCCGATAACGCTATATGATATCATGCCAACTTTGGGTAAGCCTTTGGTATCATCCGTTGCCTCTGCTGATGGGGCTATTTATGTTGGAACTCCAGGTGGGGTTATGTGTGTCATTAAAGCATCAAATGGTGAAGTTGTAAAATCGATACCAACCTTGAATGGGGCGGGTATTTGGTCATCACCAATTATTGTGGATGGTTTATTATTTTTTAGTGATGAAGAGGGAAATTTATACAGCGTAGGGAAAGAATCAAAGGTGGTAGAAGGTGAAACCAAAGGTGGATTCAGTTCTGTGCCAATATACTTACCACCGGATGGAACTAATGGGGAAAAATACTACTGGGATATGTTCTATGCAGATTATGGGGAGTTTGGAGGTAAATTATCTTTTACTCTGCTTGATGGAGAAGGAAAAGAACTAAAAAGAAATATTGCCAATGATGTTTCTATATATGAATACGCTGGAAATAATACCATAAGATTGCAAGCAGAATTTACAGGTAATCTTTCAAATCGGTCAGTATTGTATGATTGGTATGTTACCTTTACAAATGTCACTGATGATAGAGTCGAATTTTTTGATAGTACATTTTCGTATAGTGGTACTCCGCCAAGATGTAGGATCGACGTTATTTGTGAAAATGGTGGTATCAATACAAGTTCCGCAGAATATAATTTGAGTTACAAAAATCAAACGGGTGAACATTTTACCTTATGGACAAGTGCACACTGCAGCGGTGATGCTATATCAACATCCAGAGAAAAAATAACCGCATACACCTCAGAATTAGATTTCAGCGAAAATATCACAGAATATATTAGCATCCGATTCAGGATTAAAAATTCATCTGGGGGGCAATGGAACTCTAATTGGTTTGAATTTGAAGGCGAAGGCAAAAAAGATGTTGCTAGCCCCATTTTTTACGAAGATAGCTTTAGACCAAAGGATGGTTGGATTGCCACAAATACACCAACATGTACAATAGATGTTGAAGATATGGGAACTGAAGGTAACATAACCGGTTTGGACATCAGTTCTGCAGAATATACATTGAAGTACAAAATAAAAAATCAATCGGGTACAAAAACCAATACCTCCACAGCTCAGTGTAGTGGTAATGCTGGTTCAACCAATAAAGAAACTATCAGTTTGGACATCTCAGAATTAGATTTCAGCGAAAATATCACTGAACTTATCAGCATCAGGTTTTATATTGAAGATAAAGCAAAAACCCCAAACTCAAACGAGTTCTTCTTTGATGAATTTGAGGTGGATACTGAAAAACCGTATTCGCATATAAACAACACGGAAGATATTAACTATGCAATCAATACGACGCCTGTTAGGATAACAGCAGTAGCAGAGGATAATAGAAGTAACATAGATCATGTGACTCTTTATTATCGAGCCTTAGCCGATACCGGTTGGTCATCATTTTCATCAGATAGTACATTACCTTATAGTTGGTCATTCTCAGCTTCAAGTGATGAGTATGAACTTTGTACTATTGCCACCGACTATGCAGGCAATGAAGAAGATTATCCTGCGACTGGTGATGTGTCATTCATCTTTGATCCAAATCCTCCAGATGCTCCATCATTTGACAGTGAATATAGATTTGATGAGCTACCGGAATTTTCCATTGAATTCACAGATGATTATAAGCTGAAGAGTGTTGAATATAGATTGAA
>RCNB010002110.1_pt1 | contig 12285 bp, 14 predicted proteins | sample 2041321 | NCBI WGS metagenome assembly RCNB01 (sample SAMN09708232, study PRJNA481090) | Marine sediment metagenome, whole genome shotgun sequencing project. | reverse complement strand
GCATCAATGTAGAAGCGATACGGAGTTTCGAATTGATCTTCTGTCTTACCGGTGATGCTGGAATTGTCTTGAAATGTTGTAGATGCAATTTCCAGCATGGTTTTTATACCCACGCGTTCGGTAATGTTCCAGGTTAAGCCAGCGCCTGCATTGATACCCCATACTGTGTCTTGGTTGCTGCAGAACCCGGTAAATGAAGCGCAAGGGTCAAAGCCCAATTCTGACGGAAACGTAAGTGTACTTTTACCTTTAACGCGCTGGGCGCCCAGCATAAAGTCGGCAGACCAATGGTCGAGAAATATCCAGTGGTAGTAGCCATTCAGATAGAGTGCTTCAGCTTCCAGCTTTAGCTTTGCGCCTTGATAGTCGCCTGAACTGCTGCCGTAATCCGCATAGCCAAGCTCCATGCTCCAGTTAGGGTTGAAGTTGTAGCCACCGAAGATGCGGATGCCAAATTCCGGGTCGTTAATTTCTCTGGTAACACCGGGGATGCTGTCTTCGAATTTGGTAACGCCGATACCTCCACCAACATAGTAGCCTTGAGCAAACAGTGTTGCTGGTGTCAGAGCCGCTAATAGAACCAACAATTTAGAGAACTTCATCTAACTTCACCTTTTTCTGGTTTAGCCCAACAGTCTGGTTGGGTGAATCATCGTTGGAATACACTTTGCCAAGTTATGTTCAATTAAACTGTGACGCTTGTCCCAGCTTTGGGTGCAAAGCTCTGGAACCTATGGAGCTGCCAACTGCATCAAATTGTTATTGCGGGTGATACCTGAATGCAGGTTTGCGGTTTGTTCTAAACCGGTTCTTCGGCAGGTTATATTTGGAAGAAGGTAGTGCTGATCCGTAGCTTTGGCTCAAGCACTGCTATGTGCCCGGCAGGATCTGAAAAACCAGCCCATTGACTTGTTAAAGAGCTTGATTGCTCTATGCAGTTTTTCTGCGACGTACCGCTGCGCCCATAAGAGCAAGAGCAGAACCCATTAGCCATATCGATGCAGGAACTGGAACAGTAGTTAACGATGAAGCAATAAACTGCTGGTTGTACAAATTGCTGGTGTCGACCGGGCCCTTGTTATAGGTAGTATTTAGGTAGACGCTTTCATTCCAGATGCAATAAGCTGCGAATACAGCATTGCATTGCTGATTAGTGGTCTCAAAGCCGATTAGATTGCCATCAGATGCGAACTCGATAAGCGTAGCGGTCATCAGTGACTGTACGGAGTTAATGCCAATGCTGTTAATTTGTCCTGTGACGGATACGGTTCCGCCTACAAACGCCCCATCTGCACCAAATTGGGCGCTCAGGCGGAAGGTGCCGTTGATGCCCTGATGCTCGACAGAGTTCAGATCAAGGAATATAAAGTTGCCGATGTTTGTCGCATCTATTATTGAAAGGCCTGCGAAGTTACTTACTTTCACCTGATTGTTGTTCCACTTGCGGAGTAAGTCGTTCATGCTGGTTGGCGGAGTGAGCGCATCAGTGAAGTGAAAGCTCATTGGCCCGGATTCAGGAATGCCCGGCAGAGACACAGCGAATGCACTGCCTGTGCTGCCAAGAAGCAGAAGGCTAACGACGATTAGTTTTTTTAGTTGTTTTGTCATTTCTGTGCTGCCGAATATTATTAATGCGGATCAATAAGGTTCTCACCTTGGGGACAATCTTAGAAAAATGGCGGGCTACTTGCCGTGACCGGCATCACAGATTGGCTAAATACTCGAAATTATTTGGGCAGTCGCAGCTGAGAGGCCTGTAAAGACTCAATTTCCGAAGAGCAATTAGGCTAAATTGGTGGCTTGTGACTGTGCTGGAGTGGCTCTGCCTGATCTCGCGTAAATCTGCACAAGCTAACAATTGCATCATTCGATAATTAATAGGAGTGTCCGCGTCACAAAACCTCCGAACCTAGGCGTGGAATCTTGGTAAGGTGCGCACTGGACATATGTTTCGCTGTTACGGAGAGTTGGTTTGAGAATTATGCGAGTGTTTTTTTCATTATTTGTCGTGTCGGCTCTGAGTTTAAGTGCCTGCACAACGATTAACTTGCCCTCTGTTACCGATCGTCCGACAAATCTGTCGCTGTCGGGAAAGATCGTCTGGCACGATTTGATCAGTGACACACCCGAAGCTTCAGAGCGTTTTTACAGTGAGTTATTTGGCTGGGAGTTCGAGCCGGTAGGTAAAAAGTTTGGTCTTGGCGATGACATTAATTATTCCATCATTCGGCACAAAGGTCGTTTGATCGGTGGAATGGTTAATGAGAATAAGCTGCAGCGTAGTGAGGAGATCTCTCAGTGGATCCCGTTGATGTCGGTTAGCGACATTCACGCTGCTATTGTGAGGCTTGAGGCAGATGGCGGCGTTGTATTTACGCCTGCAACTGAATTGGCTGACCGCGGCTGGCTTGCGGTAGTGAGTGATCCGCAGGGCGCTATTTTTGCCTTGGTTCAAACCAATAGTGGTGACCCGGTTGATCGTAAGCCTAAGATTGGTGATTTTCTCTGGTCTGAGGTTTGGACTAACAACGTCGATTCGGCTACCGATTTTTACGGAAACCTTGCAGGCTACAACAAAGAAACCACCATCCTCGACGATGATTTCACCTATAGAATGCTGGGCAGTGAGAATCGTCCGCGTATAGGCCTGGTTAAAAACCCATTGCCGGAATTGGATCCGGTCTGGGTAAGTTACATTCGGGTTGAAGATCCCGCCCCGATACTTGAACGGGTTGAGGAACTCGGCGGTACGATAATATTGGATACTCGTGAACGTGATGTGGGTGGCAAGGTTGCGTTGATCACAGGCCCGTCAGGTGCAGGAATTGCTTTGCAAACCTGGGACCCCGAAAACGCTATTATCATCGGAGGTAGCAAATAATGTTGGTTAGATTGACTAAGCTGGTTTTGATTGCAGTACTAGGCAGTATGCTTTCTGCCTGCGAAGATCCTCAGGTGTATGGTTCTGTCGGGGTTTCCAGTTGGGGCGGCAGTGGTGGTGGCTATCGTGGCGGTTCCCGTATGGGCGGCAGTGTCACTATCGGCGGCCGAATACATTAAGCATTTCTGACGGTAACTATTATGGCTGATCCGGTCACAATTCAAGTCGTTTCTGATTTCGTATGTCCCTGGTGCTTCGTTGGCAAGCGTCGCTTGGAAAAAGCGCTTGCTGAACGTCCCGAACTAGAAGCCACGGTTGAGTGGCTCCCATTTCAGTTAAGCCCCGATATGCCTCGTGAAGGCAAATTGCGTAAGTCGCATTATGAAGATATTTTTGGTGTTGAGCGTGCGGCCGTCATTATGGGTAGCATGCGGGATACCGGCAAAGATGATGGGATCGATTTTGGTTCATCAGACACTGCAATGTCTCCGAATACGCTGGCAGCACATTGTCTGCTGTATTGGGCTCAGAGTGATCCTGCAGTCGATGCCAATGATATCGCTGAGAAGCTCTTCGTGGCCCATCATGAGGCATGCGAAGACATTGGTAACATTGATGTTCTGGTCGATATTGCACAGCAGTCCGGAATGAGTGCTGAATCGGTTAGGCGGCAGCTTGAAGAACATCAGGATGAGGCGACCGTAAACGAAATGCAGCAGCAGGTTCGCGCGAGTCAGGTGACCGGAGTACCTTTCTTTGTGCTGGGTGGTCAATATGCGTTGTCGGGTGCGCAGCCGGTCGACATTCTGCTCAATGCGCTGGATGACCTCGGTAAAGATGCAACTGCTGGCGCTAGCTAGGTTGCTGGGGGAACATAGCTCTTATGATCCGTAATTCAAATACGAGCTGGGGTTCAGTATCACGAGCTTTTCATTGGTCCACCGTTTTGCTCATTCTGATTCAGATCCCATTGGGCTTCTATATGGTGGAAGCTTACGATGTTTATAAAATTGATTACGCCGATGACACCGAGTTTATGCGTGCTTCGCTGCTGCATAACACAATCGGTTTTATCGTTTTGTTTGTTGCGGTTGCCCGCCTGAGTTGGCGTAGCACGCAGACGAACCCAGAGTTACCAAACGCGTTGGTTGCTTACCAGCGTTGGCTGGCAAGGCTTACTCATCTGGTTTTTTATGGTTTGTTGCTCGTTTACCCTTTGTCAGGGTGGGCTACCTTATCGGCGTACGAATTTGAGTTTCCAATTTTCTTTTTCGGCTGGGATTCGGTTCCTGGAATTGTGCCTTCAGTTAAAGAGGGGTCAGCATTTGATTCCGACTTTTTTGCTGAGATTCACAAGGCTTGCTGGAAGTTCGGGGCTGTATTGCTAAGTCTGCATGTTGTGGCTGCTATCTGGCACCAGTATGTGCGGCACGATGGTTTATTGAATCGGATGATTAAGGGCTAAGTGCATGCTGAATATCTACGTAATTATCGGCTCCCCGCGCAATGAAGCAAGCTATACCTATAAAGGTCTGCGTATTCTTGAGCAAAAAATGAATGCGATTGAGCCCACTAAATTTGAATACTTGTTTCTGCAAAAACTGGCTCTACCATTTTGCGACGGATGTTTGTTTTGCGTGAGTAAGGGTGAAGAATATTGTCCCGACTTTTCGAAGATAGACCCTGTTGTAAAAAAGGTAGAGGCTGCTGACGGGATCATTCTCGCAGCACCGGTGCATACTTTTAATGTAGCGGGGCTTATGAAGAATTTTGTTGAGTACTTCATGTATAAGCGCAACCGGCCGAGTTTCTTTGGAAAAAAGGCGATGGTGTTTGCGACTGCCGCGGGTGGCGGACACAAAGTGGTGCTCGACTTTCTTGAAGGAACCGCTGAAGGCTGGGGCTGCGACGTGGTGTCACGCATCGGTATATCCAGTTCACAAATGGGGCTTAAGCAGGGTGAGGCAGCAAAGCCTTTGTATATGCAAAGGCTCGATGAAGCTACCGAGGATGCTGCAACCAAGTTCATTCACGCCATTGCAACGCAGGAGCTACAATCGGCTGATTTTAAGCAGATAATGAACTTCCGCGCCATGCAGAACATGACCCGCCGACAGGAAGGTACGGCAAACTACAAATACTGGCAGCAACGTGGCTGGTTAGATGCCGACTTCTATACGGATGCGCCGGTTAATATCTTCGCGTATTGGATGGCCCGCTATATCGGCACGCGCATTCGCAAAGCGATGAAGAAAGGCAACGTTCATCCGGTTCGTTAATCTTAATGCCTTTATCTGTAGCTTAGGCATAGGCTTAATATTTATATGAAGTGGGCTTCTTCTCGACGGAATCTGGCACACTTCTATTCTGATTATATTCTAGGCTACCAGCCCTAATTTGAAATGGAATCGTGACGTATCGCTTTAAGCGGTCTGCCTGTTAAAACCCCAGCGATATGCATGCTTCATATCGATTCGCACGACATTCTTTTTTGGCACTAATTCGAGCCGCTTGTTTGCGCTGCCGACACGTTTTACATAGTAGCGACCAGCGAGACACTCGATTCTGATGCGGGGTTTGTTGCTGCGAAGCTCCCGGTCGATGATGCCTTCTTTGAGCGCCTCAGCAATATCGATTTCAAATCGACCGTATAGGTAGCTGCGGTTTTCATATCTGATAGACAAACTGAATCGAGCTATGTCCTCAGGATCAATGCTATTGATTACAAGATTATTGACTGAATCAATAATCCAGTTGTGATCGTTGGCTTCAATTGATTCATTAATGCGTGTTATTGCAGTTATTGTATCCATGCGGGTTACTCCCATTCTTTGAGTAACCAAACGATACTGATTTATGGGTCCGTATTCAGGTCTTCAGGCATCAGGGTTTTGTCCGCTCACCCGATGTGTTCCATAAAGAACTGATTCAGCATGCGACCTTCAGGATCCAGTCGCTCCCTGGCATTTCTAAAGGCTCTTAGGCGCATTCCGAAGACCTGTGATGCACGCATAGCGGTGAAGCAACGTGTTTGATTGAATAGGGGTATGCCTTCATGTTGTTGGGAGAAGTCTGCAAAGTCCATAACAAACTGGTCCCAGCCACGTGCCATTGTAGAGCTCAGCTTCAGCACAAATATTGGGCCGTTGAAGCTTGGAGAAAGCATCGCCTCTTTATTTTCATTGATACGGTAGGCATCTGCTGGAAGGTCACAACGAAAGCCGTTTTCGCGGTAGTGTTCGGTTGAGAACCGTCTAAAGTCAGCCAGTACATCTGCAAATTTGTCGGCCGGGTATGCCCATGAGCAACTTACGCGTTCACCATTAGGGTCACGCATAGTGGCGAATTTACCTGACATTTCCATGGCATTGCTGCTGTAGTCCGCAAAATTTCCGACAAACAATTTTTGTGTGGCTTCGGTAACGCTATCGATTAGTGGGTCGCGAATTTTAGGTACTGAAAATGCTTTGCTTACCGAATTAACAACTTTAGGCATCGCGCTAGTGCGCGCCCATTTCTTAATTTTCCACGGTAAGTTCTTAATTGGCTTTTGGTCCTCGCAAGGACGTCGTAGCTCAACCCAAGCGCGATTTCGAAACGGCATGATGCGCATCTTTATGCCCACGCGTATATCCGCGATCTGGGGCATTACTGTCGCTAGTTCATCCAGCACTAATTTTGTTGTGCTTATTTTGTAGGCTCTGATAGGTTGCGTTTTAAGCGTGATGTGACAGATGACACCAGTCAGACCGTAGCTCATTCTGAAGAGGCTCATGTAGCGTTTATGGTCTGCCGTTATGGTGACCTTTTGACCACTTGGCGAGACAACGATCATGCTGACAATAGAGCATCCCAGATGATCTACCTCGCCCACGTAGCCGCTGGAAAGCATCGGGCTGCTTATTGCGCCACCCAGGGTTCTGTCGGGTATTTCATCTCCGCTCAGCAGTTCTCGCCCGTCTTCCGCTAGAATCTCCGCTATCTCGTGAAGGCGTATTCCAGCCTGAACGGTGATGCTATCTTTACCGATACTCAGCACCCTATTCATTTTTGTCATGTCTAGTATCGTGCCGGCCTGAGCCCGGTTCGCCCGACTTGCGGCACTGTTGGAACCAATAGGTCTTATGGGTGCCGGGAAGTGTTTGGGGTTGGTTATAACCCTGATGACTTCATCGATAGATCTAGGATGGGCAACAAGATTCTCGTTGCCATAGGTCTGCTTTTTGCCGCCATTTTTTTTGCGCGCTAAAGATACGCTAGATTCGTTATGCATTTTTGGCCTCCGCCTGACCAGATCACCGGGTAAAGAATCTGTGTATGACGGATTGCCTCTCCGCGCGGTTGCACGGGGGTAGTACTGGCAACCCCGCTGTCATAGAACATGGTTCCGTAGACCGGTGGCTTTGTGTCCCCGCCTTTCGACAGGTTTACCTAATTTCAGCTTTATCCGAATATGGACTAAGAGTTTCTTGCTGGCAAGGAACTAGGGTAGCTGCGTTGTTTTGATGGAGAGTTTCTGCTCGCGACTATTGTTAAGTTGCTTGCTTAGCAGAGCGGGGTCGCTGAGGGCTGAGTAGCGCACACAAAAATTATGTAAAACGAATCTGTAAGCTGTTATCTGTGTCTATTGTTCAGTGATGGGAGATGTATTGCGCAATAGTTGCGTGTATTGATTTCACGCTCAGGCGCTCAGGCAAAAAAAGGGCTGTTTGACAGCCCTCTTCATCGCTACTTGTTATCGTTACTTTTTATTGGGGAGCTTCCGCTGTTCCTGCATCACCATTCATTTGGGGACCTTTGCCTTGCCCTTTCCGGTGGCCTTCGCCTTTTTGATGTTTCTTTTGGCGCTGTTTCGCCATTCGTTGATCTACAAGCTGCTTCTGATCTTCCGGCAGCGTTTCATAAAAGTCCTGCATTTGTTGTTTGCGAGCCGTGCGTTGTTCCGGGCTCATGGCTTCCCATTCTGCTTTTCTTTGTTGGCGGGCGCTACGGCCTGCTTCGCGCATAGCAGCTTTGTCTTCGTCAGACATGGCCGCACGTTGTGCCTGATGCGACTCTCGAAGAGCCGCCTGTTCTTCTTCGCTCATGGCTGCGAGAACTTCGAGGCGCTTCGCACGTTCTTCCTGCGTGAGCTCCCAGCCCGGCTTGTTCCAGTCTATAGCGTCGTCTGCAGTTGCCGTGTTCAGGGCGAAGAGTGCTGTAAGCAGCAGCGTTGTAACTATGATCCGTGACATGTGTATCTCCTTTGATATGCCTAATTCAGAAGTACAAACGGCGGCGTCAACAAAGCGTTGACGCCGCCGTGCAAGGATCAATATTAGGGGCTAGACGATCTCCCAGTTATTTAAGAGGTCGCCGAGCTGTGCTTCGACTTCCGCCATGGAGTTGGGCGCACCCTTTTTAAGCAAGGCTCTATTGGTCTCGGGGAACTTTTCTCTGCCGCCTTCCGCAGCAAACTGTCTGGTGGCATCAATCACAATCTTGCTGGTACGACCCGACTTAGCCTGGCTAGGGTCTGTCATCAGCCCCCAGGTGTCTTCGATAATGGAAGAAGCTGGATAGGGTTGCCATCGTGAACCAACGGCAAATAATACCTGCGCTTTATCAAGTATGTTGATATCGCTGTCGACCACAATAACAACCTTCGCGATCGGGTTACGCTTTGCAACCGCCATGCCGGCATTCATGCCCTGACCTGCTTCAGTCTTGTCTACACTGATAACCACGACACCCATCATGTCCTGAAAATTGGTGTATTCGACAAAGCCCGGGATGCTCTTGGCAAGCGAAATACTGTATAGCGCATCACTTGGTGCGGTAACCATGCCACGTTGCATGCCTGTGAAAGCATTCATGATCCAGGGGTCTTTGCGGTGAGTGATCGAGATAATGTCGATGACATAGTTTTCTTCTTTATATGGACCCATATAACCAAACATCTCACCGAAGGGGCCTTCTGGTGCAGATTGATCCAGCCGCACGATTCCTTCAATCACCATTTCCGCATGGGCAGGAATCATCAGGTCGTTAGTTTCGGATTTGACTATTTCAATGGCTTTGCCACGCATGCCGCCCGCAACCGCGAGCTCGTTGATGGGCTTGCTTTTGCGAGGAACAATACGCGTGCCGCTGATCAGCCAAACATAGGGGTCCTGTCCGATAACGATCGAAATGGGTGCGGTTGTTTCGCCGCGCTTGACCGCCTTTTTCATCATTTTGTTGGCAGTCTGATTCGGCTCGGGGTTAAAGCCGAGCCGCCGTGGCCCGTTGATCATGCAGCGATAAGTACCGAAGTTAACGCCCATCTTGGGGTCTGAGGTAAATACAGAACCGCTATTTACATAGCGTCCACCATCAGACGGGTTGGTCTTTATGAAAGCGAACTTAGTGATGTCGATATCATCACCGGTGATTTTGATTTCCTTGCAGGGCGCAGTTGCCGCATCAACGACTATGGGTTCGATCTCAGGAAACTTGCCGCCATTTTCGAGCAGCATGTTCTTCATATAGTCGCGGGCATTGCGATAGGTGGCGTAGTGATCTCCTTTAACAGGCTCAAGCCCCCAGATGATCGCATCGGTATTCCAATGCCCCTGATGATTGGCAAAAACCGGTCCCTTCACCCACTGGCCGTCAATCTTCACCCGATTGAATTTCATTGCCGGGGTGCCGTACATCGTGAACTTATCAGTTGCCTTAAAGAACATGCTGGTCATGTGATAGGCATCTTGATCAATCTCGTCGACCTCCAGCAGCAGTCCGTTGGCATCAAGAGCTGCCATGTAATCGCGAATACTATCAAACGGTGCTTTGGGTGCATTTGCGAGTTTGGTGGCTTTTCGATCTGCGGTGCTAGAGGTGCCTGGTGCACAGGCAGTCAAGCCGAGTGCTGCAAGTCCGGTAGCCGAGCCAAGTACGGTCCTACGTGATAGTTTGGTATTGACTCCATCCTTCTCTATCTTCGATTCTTGGTTGTCTCTTTTGTTCATCGTTTAGCTCCGGTTAACTGGTATTGGCTTACCTTACCCTTGATGGGGTCTTCTGGGTAAAGCTCAAGGCATCGGGTGTGTGCGCTGTCCACATCGTGAATCAATTCCTGTTCCGCAGAGTTATGCTGTGTTCTATTGGCTTGCGGCACAGATTGTTCGCAGTTAGGCTTGGGGCAACTTGAGGAGGTTTAGATGAAAATTTTACGTTTGCTGGCGATCGGCTTGGTGTTGGCAATTTTGAGCGGCTGCATAGGTTTCAGCTACTATCAGGTGACTGATACGGTTAACGGTACCGATTACTACACCAAAGGTGTAAAGGACTTTAAGAGCGGGGCCGTCAGTTTCACTGACGCAAAATCAGGTTCGAGAGTGACCCTGCAAAACCACAAGGTAACAAAGATTGATCGTGGCGAGTTTAAAGAGAACGTTAACTAGAAGCTTAGACTTCCGTCTGCCTGATACCGCGTTATCCGAAGCAGACTAGTGAGCATTCGGAAAGGGCCTGTGCGCTGTACAGGCCTTTTTTTATTGCCGTATTGAACATGATCAAATAGTGGCAGCCAATGAAAAATTTGTTGCGCAGACTGCGCAACCCTTGGCTTTCAGCTAAACTACGCCCCATCAACAAACCTTAAGTTTTGGATACTTCCTGAAACCGGATTACCGCTATGCCAATTTATGATTATCAGTGTCAATCTTGTGGCCACACCTTTGATGTGCTGCAGCGTATGAGTGAAGACCTGCTTAAGGATTGTCCGGAATGTGGCAAGGCCGAACTCAAGAAGCTGGTGTCGACGCCCAAGATTCATTTTAAGGGCAAGGGCTGGAACGCCACTAAGTGGAAAGAACAGCCCCCGCAGGCACGCAGTGTGAAACATCGGTTTGATTCTGCGACTCCTCACGAAGAGCATGATCACGGCCACTCTCATGGGCATTCACACGATCATGGCAGCCATAGTCATGGTGAGCACTCTCATGGTGATGATAAGAAGGCTGATAGCAAAGGGCATTCGCACGATAACAAGCCGGGCCAGAAACACGATCATTAGTTGTAAAGGCATTTGCATAGCCAGTCTGTGTGCCGCTTAAGCTGAGCCCGGGCGGTTACATACGGTTACACACTGGTACATCCATATTGGCCTGCCACCCGAATTCTTTGACAACACAACAGCAGTCAAAGGAGTTGGTTATGGCACAGCAATTAAAAATACCCATGGTGCTTTTATCTGTTGCCGCATTCTTCTCAGGAGGACATGTTATGGCTACAGAATCACCTGAATATACCGTTTTGTATAACGATGCCGGTATCGAGTACCGACAATATCAACCTTATCTGGTTGCGGAGACCGTCGTTGCTGATGTTGATGGTTATAAGGCATCTGGAAATGAAGGTTTTCGTCGCTTGTTTCGCTATATCACCGGCGCCAATGCGGCGGCAGAAAGTATTGCGATGACCTCCCCGGTGGCCCGCGCAGAATCTGGATCAGAGTCAGGTGAGAAAATAGCGATGACATCGCCTGTTGCCAGAGATCTGACTGATTCGGGTGAGAGTGTTTCATTTATGTTGCCTTCACAGTACACATTAGAAACCGCCCCAATACCCACCGATGCGCGAGTCAGTATTAAGCGAGTTGCACCGAAGCTGGTCGCAGTGATTCGCTACAGCGGTCGTTGGACCGACAAGAACTATGATGAGCAGAGCAAGACACTATTGGCCGGAGTGCGGGATGCTGATGTGACAGCTATCGGTAACGTGCAGAGCGCACTGTATGACGCTCCCTATGTGCCACCCTTTATGCGTCGTAATGAGGTGATGATTGAGGTCGCCGGTTTACCTGCCAGCGCAGAACAGGTGTCCATAGCGGGGGCCGGTCTTTCGGCGGTGTATCGATGAACCCAGTGAATATTAGGGTGAGCGATAAGATGCAACAGGATTATGAGTACCAACTGACGCATCGCTCTGGTCAGGATTTTGCTCCGGAGTTTCTTCCTCAGCTCAGCCCGGCACAAATGTTAAAGATGGGAGTGTTCGGCGGCAAATATATGACTGATTGTCGCGATGAGTTTCCGAAGAGTTGGTATCAACGCGCCAAACTTAGCCCGGAAGGGCGCCGCGCCGATCTTAACTTCTTTGGCATAAATGCATCGAAGTCGCTGAGCTACTGGGAAGAAAAGAACTGGATTCATAGGGATGACCCGCGTGGCTGGTTCCAGTGGTACTGCCGTTATTATCGTGGACGCCGGCATCCTGATGATGCAAGACAGATTAAGCGCTGGCGAAACATGACCCGACATATTGCCCAGCTAAAACGTAATTGCGAGCCATACAACTATGCGTGCCGGCCACGACAGCGCCAGGCTCTGCTGCACTGGGCATACGATAGCCGGGCCTATTAGAAAACTATTCAGTCTGCG